>PPYF01438125.1_pt1 | contig 13305 bp, 6 predicted proteins | sample 1559871 | NCBI WGS metagenome assembly PPYF01 (sample SAMN08240021, study PRJNA423297) | Human gut metagenome, whole genome shotgun sequencing project. | reverse complement strand
CGTTGATACTTGCGTGCACCAGTTTACCATTTCCACAGCAGAATGCTGTGTGCCCATTTCCGAGCAGGACATCTCCCCGGATCATTCCACTGCCGGTTGCCAGATTCACGGATTTTACAACATCCTTGAACCCGATCTTCGGCAGAACGTCCGGCATGTTACCGGTATAAGTTGCTCCGCTGGACTTTGCCGGGATTCCAGCTGCTTCCAGGCAACTGATTACCAGCCCGGAACAATCATAATTCGGATTGCCCCAGCGGTCTACCTGGTCATAACCGTGCGAATCATCCAGGGCGATCGCTTCTGCTCTTGCTACTGCATTTTTAATTTTGCTCACTTTGTTTTCCTCCTTCTTCTGATAAAGTTTCAAATACTGATCACCGTAAGAAGCTCTTACTTTCTTCACTGATGATCCGGTGTTTGCCGGAGCCTCGAACTTGACCAGAAAGATATCAGACGCTTCCTGTACGGTGGTTGCGGTCTGCAATACCTTCCAGACGCTCTTATAGCTCGTCTTCAATTCGCTCAGCATATACTCTGTCTGGACCCTCGCGTCCCCAATTGACACGCCTCTCGTTTTAACCATATCGTATAAACCAGCTTTTCTTCCAGCGGACGTCCACTGGCAGAAGCCGTAACCATACTGTCTGGAGTCTCCCAGCGGATGCAGGAACAGATCTCTTGTGATCTCTCCACTGTCTACCGCCTCTGTATACGTGGCATCTGTGTATTTGTATCCAGGCTTATTTTCGCAAAGATTGTCAAGATTCCGGGGATTCGCTCCGGACTCTGCGTAGATATTCCCCATTGCTGCGCACGCGCCGTAAAGTGTGCAGCCGGCAGCCATCAGACTGTTAAACAGGATATCCGTATTTGTATTCCGTTCTATTGCCATTTCTCGCAAACGCTCCTTTCTTAGGTTCTCAATTCTTCCGAGACCCGTTCACCTTTCCGTCGTCAAGAAGATCTTTTACTGCTGCAAACCATTCTTCGATTACTTTAATGAGCATTTCTTCTGACACGATCACCTGCAGCCACCTTGGCAGCAGCGATCTCGCCTGCTGTACTACCCATTTCAGTTTCTGTTCTCCCTGCCCAGATGCATTGTATACATGCTCTGCTTTGAGGATAAGCTGATAGACATCTCCTCTGATGCCATCAAGGCCTTTCATTTTCGTGTACTGATATACGCACACCAGTGTTACGATCACCAGCACTGTCACTACTGCAACCACAACCGGCAGTGGGATCTGCGATAATACATTCATTAATTCCATTCTGGTTTCCTCCTGTGTTTTATTCTCCCGTGATACCCTTGTGAGCTTTGTATAGCCGCGTGGAGCATCTAAAATTGTATTCGTGGTAATTTATTTACCGAAACATAAAAAGAACCATAGAAAGCCGATTACGCTTTTATGGATCTATGGTTCGTCTTTATGTACGATGTGATTCACTCCCTGCCGCGTCAGGAAATTTTCCAGATCGTGCTTTCGTTCCAGCTCATAGTCTAAAGCTGCGTGCATATCACCGTTGCACTTTGCGTCTGGAATCCTCTGCACTGCTTTGGCTGTTGCTTCTGATAAGCAAAGAGAGCCGTCTAAAGCTCGCAGCATCATGTACTGCAGATCTTCACGGTTCTTTTCTTTCTCATCCTGTTCTTTTTGCCTGCGTGCCCGTTCGATCTTCTCCGCTTCTGCCCGTTTCTGGATACGTCTTTCCAGAAGCCAAAAACAGAAAGCAACGATCGCAGACGGCACACCGGCAGCAATCAATAATTCCATTTGCACCTCCTTCCTTTCACGCTATTTCATCATCGTCGATATCTGCGTACTTCCGGCATGCATGTTCGATGACGTCAAGATCTGTCTCTATTTCTTCCAAACTCTTTGTCGGCGTTCCTTTGGCAAGAAAAATCAGATCATAGATTATCGACCAGAGCCTTGAGATAATCTGCAACTTTGTCATCATTCCTCCCCTTGATTGTTATTTTTCTCTGTGTTCTGATCCGATCCTGATGTTTTTTCTGCTGCATAATTGTCATATTCAGTCCAGATGTCATTTTCAAATTTATCAACAATATCATCGATATCTGTTTTGTTCTCTCTGTACTTTCTTCCATTATTGATGTAGCGATTGATGATTGGAACATCCGGATGTTTTGCATCCATATTGGCGTCCATAGACACAACGGTCTCGCCGTCAACTGTGATGATTCCAGAATAATGAATGTCCTTTGTGTAAGTTGCTTCTACTGCCATAGTTTTGCCCTCCTAAAAATTAATTTGTATCTCCAGAGATATTATCTCTCATGGATTCAAGTTCACTTCTTAGATCCGCAACCTCTATTTCAAGGTTCGATCTTCTTTCTTTTTCGAGCTGTAGCTCATGCGTTATTACCGCAATCAAATTGGTATATACCATACTATAGGTATCAATATAGCCATCCTCAGTGTTCTTCCTGTCGTGGTGTACCAGATCCAGCTCGTCTTCTCGGATTCCGAGTTCTCGCATGGCTTCTACGACATCCTGTGCGACGAATCCATAACAAATGCGCCCATCACCGTCAATCATCCGATACTGAACTGGTTTTAAGCGATCGAACAGCTCTGAATGAATATCCGTCTTATTGATCTTGCTCTCACCGAGTGGAAATATGTTTGTTTTGGCGCGGCGATCGGATGTGACCTGTGGGGAGTTTTTAACAATCAAACGCTCCCATACTCTTCCACTATCTCCTAACATAATCTTTTCGGAGTACGCCTTGGTCGGTGCGAACGCTCCAGTATACACTCCTCCAGACCAGCCACAGCCATAAAATTCGACCTCTGCCTGATAACCTTTCTTCTTTGATTCAAGAATAATGCTACCGTTACCAATATCGAAGTTTGCTTTGTTGTTGGCATCCGAGTAAGTATTTACAACAAAAGAATCGTCAACAGCTCCGGCTATACAGCTTCCAGAAGAACTTGATGTCTCCAATACAGATTCATGGACACCTTTAATATCTACATATTCGCTCTGGATTGACAGAGCCGCATTGCCGGATTTTGTTTCAACCAAAATCTTACCGACACCGCCACATAACTCAATAACCGCATCTTTTGCGTTCTTTCCAAGCTGGATCAACTTATCACCATAATATGCGAGTGTCGTTCCTGCCCGGTTAAGAATCTCAAATGCTGATGCTGAAATCTTAGTCCGATAGCCAGACCAAGATCCGCTGGTTTTATTACCAACTTCCAATCCGGTCCCATCAGTAAACTGCATAAAGTTGGTGGCTGTTTTTGCTGCTTGTAAAGGATTCGCATTAATTGAACCAGATGGTAAAGAAGCTAATTTGGTTGATGTCCACGTCACTGTATATGGACCAGAACCTTGAGTATAGTTAAATACTCTCAGCTGCCCATACGGTTCATTTAATCTTGTTATAAGGCCCCACGTTGAAGTAGTCTTTTTATAAATCCATAACGACCATCCGCCTGAAGATCTTAGGAAATCCAATCCAGGATTTGAGTTATTTGCAGAGATAAAACTAAACTGGACATCTGTTGTCTCAAAACCTCTGCCACCAAGTTTAAATGTTGTTGGTTGATTTGCATACGAACCTGTGATCTTTATTGTAGCAAATTCGACATAAAGATTTGACTCACCGTTTCCATTTACCGTATGCACTACCTGATTTGCGTCCTTACCTGCAGCGCCCTGTGGACCTTGAGGACCTGTTGCGCCGGTTGCACCTTTATCTCCCTGAGGACCTTTATCGCCTTTTACACCTTGAGGACCTTGTGGTCCCTGAGGACCAGTTGCTCCTTTATCCCCTTTATCTCCTTTGGCACCGGTTGCACCTTTATCTCCTTTACTTCCCGTGACGCAAACTGCTGTTGTCGTTGAAGTCGTGTTGTCAGTATAGGTAATCACTGATCTCGTCCAAATATATTTACTGTTCTCCCATCCAGGATAAGTCGTGCTCCACGATCCGCCGGACATGGATGTTGCTGACGTTGATTTGTAATACTGTTCTACAATAGATTTAACGCCTTTACCGGTTGCACCAGTCCCTCCAGTATCTCCTTTATCACCTTTGGCTCCGGTTGCTCCCTGTGCTCCTGCAATGCAAACTCCATTTTGATTTGGCGAATACGTTCTGTTACCAGCTCCGTCCGTTGTTACCGTACGGCTCCACATATACTTTCCATTAACCCATGTCGGCGCTGTCGTCGACCATGATCCTCCAGAAAGAGAAGTCGGCGATGTCGAAAGATAATACTCCACGTCAACAAAAGACACATAATCCTCAGGTGCTGGAGTCCAGTCAGTTGCCGTATTGCCTTTTTCGATCTTAAGGTTTTTAAACTGATATGAGACCCCAACATTACTGTTCATTCCGGTAAAATATGTATTCTGTGAAGTTCCGCTAGGCAATGTTGCTGCTGATTTTACAACCCATACCAGTTTTGTCCATACATTCGCAACTGTTTTGTTGTTTACGGCTTTACATGATTGTATCAACATGTTTGAACCGTTATCATGTCTAAAGCCTGGATTCATCGATGTAGAAACACTTGCTTTGACATCTACGGATACGGTATAATTAGTGTCAGCCTCCCATTTTGTGCGTCCAATATAAGAAAACTGTATTACAGACCATCCGGATTGTTTTACCGAATCTCGTGTAAGCTTACATGTATTAACCCCAGTTTCGGATACAGATTCTTTGGAATAGCCGCCAGTTTGCATTGACCAACTCCATCCGGTTGTTCCTTTATTGGTATTGGTCGCCAAATTTCGTCCGCCGACGACAATTCCTTCCGGTGTACTACCAACGTTGTAAGCAGTTGAAGTTGTATTATCCGTATAGGTGATGATCGTACGAGTCCAGAAATATGGTTTGTCCGCACTTGTCGCCGGAGGAGTTGCTGACCATACTCCAGTAGGGATCGTAGTTCCAGACGAACTTGCCTGATATGTAACCGCTGTGGATTTAACGCCTTTTCCAGTTGCCCCGGTATCGCCTTTATCCCCCTTACTACCTGTAGCTCCTGTTGCACCCCTCGGGATAATTGTATGGCTTATGCATAAACCTTTCAGATCTCCAGATGCAGTATTACTCCGATAATAAGCAACATGAGCATTTTTTGTATCTGTTGCCGTTCCAACGATCGCGAACATATCCCCGATTCGGCAGCCATTACGGATACCAGATGTACTAGACCAAGTTTCTTCGTGATTAATAGTTCCGTATGCCGTCCACTGAGACTCGGTGAAGGCATCTCTGACTACATTTGCTACAAGACTATATCCCTGTGAACCAGTGGCACCAGTAGCACCTTTGTTACCATATACACCGATAACTCGTTTTGTTGTGTCTACAGTTGTCCCATTTGTATAAGTAATTGTCTCGTAGTTCCAGAGATATTTATTGCTCTCTGTCATTGTCGGAACCGTAGACGACCATGAGGTAGGAACAGTCGAATTTGACGCGGAGACTGCATAATGCTCGGTAATACTCTTAATACCATTTCCGGTTGATCCGGTATCACCTTTATCCCCTTTACTTCCCCGATCACCGTATGATCCAATGATGCAAGGCGCAGTTGTACTCGCCACGGTTCCGTCGGTATACTTCACAACCTCATAATTCCAAAGATACTTCTTAGCCGCAGACACCGACTGGACAGCTGTTGTCCATCCACTCGTCGCCGTTGTAACTCCGCTGGAAGATGCCGTTGCCAGGTAATAATTGACTACTGATCCAATACTCTTTCCATTGGTGCCATTTGCACCATTGGTTCCCATACGGCCGACACTATATATCGTGGATGTTGTGTCGTCAGTGTAAGTGATGATTGTACGTGTCCACAGATACTGCCCCGCGGATGCAGATGGCACAGACCCAGACCATGTGCCAGTTGGAACTGTTGTTCCGGAAGTTGAAACCTGGTATGCAACAGATGTCGATTTAACCCCCTTACCCGTATCACCCTTATCACCTTTGGCTCCAGCCTCGCCTTTGATTTTCGCCCACTTATACGTTCCGACACTTGTAGGATCATCTTTTGCATAGTCCACGCATGTTCCGATATAAGCGCCAATATCCTCACCACTGTTCCCGGTGAATGTCTTCCCACCGTCATTGCTATATTTGATGTGCAGATAACTGGTTTTCCCGTCTGCTCCATTGGTACCTGAAATTCCCTGTTTTCCCTGTGGCCCCTGCGAACCTTCCAGCTGCTGCCAGCTGTACTTCTTCGGATCATCCGAATCCGTCTGTGTAAAATCCACATACGTTCCAATGTATTTTGACGGTGTCTCTGTCATCTGAGACGCAGAGGTCGGATTCGAAACCGCAGAATATTTGATGTGAAAATACGTCGTTTTTCCATCTTTTCCGTCAGCGCCTTTGGGTCCCTGGATTCCCTGATCACCCTTATCGCCCTGCAGGCCGCGCAGTCCTTGCTCGCCCGGATCTCCCTTATCTCCTTTCGGCCCCTGAAATTTGCTCCAATGATACTTCGCCGGATTGGCGCTGTCAGCCTTGGTAAAATCCACGTATTGGCCTATATACGTTTTATCGACGGCGTTGGTTGTCGAAAAGCCTGTCTTTCCATCCGCGCTTGTTGCATAAGCGATATGCAGATAACTGGTTTCACCATTCGCACCGTTTTCTCCAGGGGTTCCATCGGCGCCGTCCTCTCCGTCATCGCCCTGAAATTTTCGCCAGGTGTACTTGGTCGGATCTGTACTGTCCTCCAATATATAGTCCACGTAGGTACCGATATATTTTCCTGTATCCTTCCGCAACTGATTTGCTGTCGGGTTCGGAACATCAGCATATCTCACATGGAAGAAACTAGTCAGACCATTCTTTCCGGGCTCTCCCGCAATTCCCTGCTCTCCAACAACCTTTACCCAGGTATAGATGCTCGGGTCTGTAAGTACCGGCTGTTTTGTCGTCTGATTGTATGCGATACCCATGTATGTCTTTCCAGCTGATTTGAGCGATATTCCGCCGCCCGTTTCCGTATCAGCAAACACAACCCAAGTGTAAAACGTCCGGTTCTTTGCCAGTTTTTCAAACTGTGCAGCCAGGCTCTCCATCTTTTCTGAAATTCCACTCGATTTCAGCTTGTATTCGCCCAGCGTTGCCGTGTACTCATCATTGCAAATGGAGGACTCCAGTTTCATGATTCTTGCAGACAAATACAGTTCTCCGGTATCGTCTACAATATTCACCGTATCGCCGATTTTAATCCCATCCGGCAGATACGCCAGCTCTACTTCATAGGAAACAGCCGCATCGTAGATCTTTTTCAGCTTTGAAACTGCCCTGTTGCAGAGTTCTGACTTGCTGGTAGTATCGTAAGTGTACGACTGGACGATATGTCCCGTACCACTTCCTTTTTCGGAAAGATACCGGCTCCATTTGGCCACTGCGCTCCGGGAATAAATCGTACTGCCGGACAGATATATATCGCCGTCATCATACTTATACCCTTTCAGATTGATCGGCGTTTCACTGTCTTTCGGATATCCGCCGGTAACGGAAAGTGCCGTAGCCAGATCTTCTACTGAACTTTTTACAATGATATTTTTCACTTCCCGGTTGATCCGAAGTTCTCGCCCCTGATCTACGCCGCGCTTCTTATGCAGGTTGATATATTTGTGCTTGATTTTCAACCGGTCGATTTCAAAAGTATAGGAAACTTCCGCGTCAAACTGCGTGGCAACGCTCAAAATACGCTCAGAAGCGGTGGTCTCACCCTCCCAGGACAGTTTCCGGTTATAATTGCTGACCTCATTGATTCCAATTTCAAAGCCGGAATCGTCGCTGAATTTTTCAACATAGTAGCTCGCTGGATATGCCTTGTCTGCTTTGTATTCGCCAACTGTCTCGTTCAGGAGATCCATACCGGCATCCTCGGCATAGATTTCTACTTCCTGTTTGAAAATATTTTCTTCGCTGGTAATGATCGTATAAAATTCCTGCTCATCGCCATTCTTCCGAAGAATATAATTGCCAACAGAACCATACTGTTTCGCATCATTCCGCGTGCTCGCCGTGTAATTCAGCGTAAATTCTAGTGTAGCAACACCTGCTTCCACCTCTTCTGTTTTCAGATCATCAGAAATGTACAATCCCTTCGGTAGCTCTGTGCTTGCCTGCCCAAGGACATTCATATGTCGGTCCGCAAAATATAAAATCATAGAAACACCTCCCTGTATTTCATTGTGTATGTTGGCTGTGTTGCCCAGTCCGATGCAATGCATTGGATCTGATTCATTCCAGGCTGCAGGCAAAAGTTCTCCCAATCGTTGCCCAACGCACCAAGATCCTGTCTCGGAAGTCCCTGTAACATGACCTCTCCATTGCTACAGTCAGCTGTCAAAACCTGATTTACCGAAAATTTATTCGGAATATCACGCCATTTTTCTACATTGTCAATTCTCACGAAGATGCCGCGGAAATAATTTCTGGTGACAAGCTGATTTCCTGTATTTCGACTTCCCCACTGTCCCAAATACAATTTCACTGTTGCCACTTTCACATTTTTTAATTCTGGAACTGTAAATTCCGGATAACTGCCCTTCCAGAAAAAACGTATTTTCTCTCCATGTTTCATCATGTCGCTTGCGCCATACGTTTGGCTGTATGGGTTTGCATCTTTTCGATGGCAAGGTTCAAAAGTATATGTTTTGACGATACGCGGGTTGTTTCCACCTACCCACATATTCATGTGCGCTGTGTTTCCGATCGTATCGGTTTTGTATATCTCCTGGCAGCAGATCATTTTTCCGTTCGCATCGCAGAAAGCAATCGCCTGGCAGCCCGTCTGCCCCATAAGACCAGTTTCAAACCAGCTGTTCATGTAACAATAGAGGTGCGTCGCTCCCTTTGCTCCATTGGAATCTACCACATCAATAGATTTCATAGCTCCATTCCAGCCGTTTGTGTTTGGACTTACATATCCACTGCTGGCCAGATACAGACCTTTGATGCTGTCTACGCTCATGACACCCAGCTTTCCAGCCGTCTTGCTGTTACTGTATAAGAAGTTGCTCCCTGTATCATCTTTCCACGCCGCATCCTGTGACCAGACATATTGGTCAGCATAGCTTGTTATCAGTTCGCTTTTTTTGTATGTTTCTCCGTTCAACTCATCCGGATCACCGAACTGAAGAATTTTCTTGGAGTCATTTACAAAACCTACTACTCCATTTTCACTGTGCATTACTGCCTGAAGCTTTGGAAAGGCCCGATAAGTGCCGTTGTACGACACAATGAACGTTTTTCCGTCATCCGCAGTCGGATTCACCGTAAATTCTTCCACCGAATACTTGAATGGATCCGCGCAGTAAAATTCCAGCTCCGCAGTGATCGCATTTCTTCCCGCCGGCACTTCACTCGTTCCCTGCTTTGTTCCGATATAATATTTGTCCGGTTCATCTGCAAAAATAAGGGTTGCCTGTTCTGCATCCAGAAGAGCATTCAGTTTGTTGTAAGCACTGCGAAAAGCTGCATTATCTTTGGCTACCAGCTGATATCCCACCACAATAGTCCTTGGCTGATAACGCTTTCGTCGATACTTTGTACCGTCAGACACGCCTGTTTCCAGATCTGTAATCTCCGTACCCAAAATTTCCCGGCCGGACACATAAAGTGTCCGATAGCCGGGAATTACGTTCTCAAGATAACTTCCATTAAACATGAGAGCCTCCGAAGGCAGGTTCTGCCCTGGGTATCGCTCTGTGGTATCTACAAAGTTATACATTTATTCGCCTGCCTTTCTTTCGGTTCTCCCTTGTCTCCTGTTTCTCAATTTCTTCTCGTGTATACGTTGCAGTCGCTTTTCCAATCTCTCTTCCGTCCAGATTAACAGGTACATAGATGGTATATTTTCCATTGCTGCTGTACTGGTAGCTGTCGTCGTTCAGATCTTCATAGCCAGACCGGAGGCTCATTCCGATTTCCGGCGCAGGTGTAAGTTCCGGAACCTGTATCAATTCCATGGCGGCCTGCCTCGCCTCCTGCACATGATCCATAATGCCGTTGACCCAGCCGATACCGAAATAATTGCCGAGTTTATCTGTCACCCGTGATGGGCTGTGGATCTGTGCTCTCGCCCGGATCGCCGCCTCTGCAGCCGCCGCAAGCTGTGCCGCCACTGCTCTTACATGTCCAACCTGGCTTGCCATACCATTTGCAAGTCCCATTCCGATGTATGCGCCGCTGTTATAGGCACCGCCTGCCGATGATCGCATGGTAATTACAATCGAATTTGACATTGTTCCGGCCGTAGAGACCGCCTTTGACATTCCTGCTGAAACGCCATTGTTGAAATTATTTCCAACCGCTTTTCCAGAAGTTTTTGCCTTGCTTTCTCCCTGAGAAAACTGCTTAATTAATGCACTGATAGCGTTTTTTGCTTTGTTCCCCAATGCATCCAATCCGGAATTTACAACATTGACGCTCGATTTCATGCTCGTGAGCGATTTTTCTGCGCTCTTTGCATTTCCAGCAATTGACTTCATGCTGGAATTTACTGATTTCAGAGCAACTACCATAAGACCGGTTCCTGCGGCTCCGGCCACCATTGCCGCTGCAAATACACCAACTGTTACAGCTGCCGCGCCAGAAGATCCTGCCAAAATCACAAAAACCGCACTGGCCGCAGTACCTGATCCAAGTAATGCCGCCAATCCGGCTGCACTGACCTTTGCACCAGCCGCTACAAGTGGAAATGCTGCTCCCATAATTGTCAAACCTGCACCTGCCATCACAAGCGAAGCTCCAAGCACCGCTGCTCCGGCGGCCAATACAATTACTCCTGCGGCTGCAACCAGCGCAGTTACACCGACCAACGCAAGACCAACTCCGAGCGCGGTTGCGCCAATTCCTCCAACAGCAGCTCCGGTGCCAAAAACAATCATGCTTGCACCAAGCTGAGCAATAGCTACCGCTCCCTGGCTTCCATATTGTACGATCGAAGGAAGAACAGCAGACACAACCGCCAATGCCGCGCTGGCAATCAACGCACCTGCTGCCACCAAAACAATAGCGGCTCCAAATGCAATAAAGCCAACTGCTCCCACTGTCAATGCTGATCCAAGAGCAGCCGCTCCCACTGCCAGCAAAGCGATTGCCGCAACCATACCAACCATACATCCAATGGCCAGGGGACCGGCATTTGCAAGATTAATAGCCGCCAGGGATAACAATCCGATTCCAGCTGCCGCAATTAATACCGAGGCCCCAAACGCAACAAATCCAACTGCTCCGGCCGAAAGTGTTGGTGCTACATTTTTCGCTACCAACATCAAACCGGCAAGCGCTACGACCATTCCTGCCATACATCCAATGGCCAACGGACCAGCATTCGCCAACTGAATTGAAGAATACGCCAGCAGTGCCAAACCTGCGCTAATCATTAATACAGCCGCTCCCAATGCCAGAAGCGCCGGTGTCATCGCTGTTAATTTCTTCGACCCGCCAGACATAGACGAAAGCATCTTTGTCATACCAACTGCAAGTCCTACTACAACACCAATCAAACCACCAAAAACAGCGATTGCCCCTGGGCCAGCGTTGGTTACTGCAATTGCAGACTGCGCAAGCAAATAGAACCCAGCACTAATCGCCAGTACCCCGACACCCATCATCATAAAGGCCTTGGCGGATGCTACCATTTTCTTTGCACTGCCACCGCTTGATTTGCCAACCGCTTCCTGCCCTTTTGACACTTTAAATAAGCCAGGTGCAATTTTCCCAAGACCAGCCTTTGCCAGTCCTCCAACAGCTCCCGTAAATGCGCCAACAAACGGTGCTACAGCTTTAACAATTTTAAAGCCTTTGTACGCAATCAAAAGTTTCGGAAGTGTTACCACCAACTTTGCAATTACATCCGAATGTTTTTCCAAAAATCCCGAAACTGCTACAGTTCCATCTTTAACCTTTCCCAAAATGGTTGAGAAATTTTCAATACTTTCTGTGCTGCCAAAAGAACCTGAAAGTTTCTTGATATCTCCTATGATCGCCCCAGCCGCATCGCCCAGCGCTGTTCCTGCTTCCACTGCATCCGTTTTGAAAATATCCCAATATGGTTTTGCTTTCTCAACCATTGCTTCTATTTTATCGACAGCCTTTTCGATCCCTTTTCCGCTGGCAAGCTTCTCATCGATTTTTCCAACCGCCTCAGTTGCGATGCCAACCAAACCTCTCATTTTTCCGCCAACCTGGTTGAATGCGGTAATTCCAAGTCCTTCCATAGCAGACTGCAGTTTCACGACATCGTGCTGCAGATTATCCATTTTTATTTCTGCCATTTCTTTGGCTGCACCATCGCTGTTATAAATGGCGTTTGTTAACTTGTCAAAATCCTCTGGTGCCGCGCTCACGATTGAAAGCAGGCCTGACATACCCTCTTTTCCAGCTAACGTAGCAGCATATTTGGCCTTTAACGCTCCCTCTGCTCCATAAGCCTTTTCCGTTAAATCTGCTAATGCTTCATTATACTTCTTTTCTGTCAGCTCTCCATTGGCATACTTTTCGTCAAGTTTTGCAAGATTCTCTTGGAACTGATCCATTGGCATTTTACATTGTCCAAATGCACCTCGCAGATCCGTTACAATGTCCATCAGAGACTTCATAGAGCCATCACTATTCTGCAAGGATGTACCCAAATAATCCATTGCGTCACTGATATCATCTGTTGGCTTGGCAAGATTTGTCAGGATAGTTCGAAGGCTGCTACCAGCCATACTGCTTTTCAACCCTGACGACGCCATGAGTCCGAGGGCAATGGCTGTATCTTCTACGCTGTATCCTAACGATCCAGCTACGGGAGCCGCATATTTAAAAGATTCGCCCAGCATAGCAACATTGGTATTGGAATTTGCCGAAGCTGCTGCCAGAACATCAGCAAAATGTGAAGCGTTGGAGACTTCTTTTGTAAAACCATCTTTGATAATTTTTGTGGTACCATCCGCCGATAAACCGAAAGCTGTCATAGCATCTGTTACGATGTCGGAAACGCCAGCCAAATCTTCTCCCGATGCAGCGGCCAGATCCATTACGCCTTCGATTCCATTTAACATATCCTCCGTTTTCCAGCCGGCCATTGCCATGTACTCCATCGCAGAAGCTGTCTCACTTGCGGTGTACTGTGTGATTTTTCCGAGCTGTTTCGCCTTTTCAGATAGCCGATCGAAGTCAGATCCTGTAGCCCCGGAAATAGCTGCTACAGATGACATAGCATTCTCAAAATTCGCACCAGCGCTTATTGCTCCTGTAGTCAGACTTTTTAATCC
>PPYF01242725.1_pt1 | contig 13305 bp, 10 predicted proteins | sample 1559871 | NCBI WGS metagenome assembly PPYF01 (sample SAMN08240021, study PRJNA423297) | Human gut metagenome, whole genome shotgun sequencing project. | reverse complement strand
AGTACAGTTTGTCTTTGAAACGGCGAAACGCCCCGCTGCCTCGGATGGCCCATGCCAGTTCATCCTGTATCCCTCCGGGTGTTAAGCTGTCGATAAAATCCTCCATGATGCTGTATTCATGGATATCCCACTTTGATGGAAAACGGTAGAATCGCTCGCTCTCTGTTTCCAACAAGTTTTCCAGTTCCTCATTTCTCATCCCTGAAATGAGCCCGTCATCCAGGTAAACTGTTTCACCTGTTTTGCTATCCCAAAACGCTGTAAAGGCATCGTCTGCCATCTCAATGGCTTCTATTACTTGCTGAAGTGGAATTTTCATGACCATGACCCCGTTCCTGTTTGTTGCTAGGATTTGGAAAGTATTGTACCACGAGTGCATTGGAAAAACAATCCTCCCACAGGGGATGTATGCTCGGAAGCGAAACTCTGGTTTACGCCGGCAACGCAAAGCAGAAGGTGGGAGAGGTTACCAGCTATTTTCGCACCCCAGGCATGTCCCTCCTGGATTGGCAAAAAACTCGGATTGTGGGCGCGCTGGGAGGGCCGGCGGCCACAACCCGCCCCCTTTCGGACTTGGGGCGGAACCGGCCAACACCGGCACTTCCCCACTCCCTGTAAAGTCAGACATTTAACGGGAATAGAAGCTTGAGAAAAACGCGCTGAGCGTTTTGCTCGCTGTTAAAACTGAAGTATCGCCTCTCGCCGCTCCCATCGTATAGCTCAAACTCTGATTTGGATATTTTCAAGGCGTACTCCAGTTGGTTCAGGGCTGCATATACAGCCAGCTCCCATTCGATTCGGTCGTTCAGCTCCTGTGCGGAAATCCTGTCATAGAGCCATGCAAATTCCTCATAATCAAATCTATTTTCCAGGAATTGCAGCCAGAGTCCGACCTTCTGCGGGAAGGATAACACGTCCAGGTAGTCCTGCTGTTCCTGATCTTCTGACAGATTCCCATAACAGTAGCAGGTACTCTGATGTAGCCATGGGATGTACTCCCGTTCAAATGCCTCGCGCAGATCCCAATCTGCCACAAGAATCCCGCTCTGCCAGTCCATATGCTGACAGAGCAAGTTCACCATCGCAGCGTCCTCTGTGTTGGCACATTCAATTCGCAGGCAGAGAGAACGGATACTGTCCGCATAGCGGCCTGAAATCGTTTTTTGAACCGCATAGAATTTCCAGTTTTGCTGGTCCAGCAACAATGCTACCGTTTCCTGTGAAGAAAGTTCTGTGCCAAAGATACCGATTTTCCATTTTGGTCGGAGGGCAATCAGATACCCGCCAAATGTCTGCCAGAAATCCTGCTCGGAAAACGCAAAATTGCGAAAAAGGATATAGAGGCTATGCGCATCTTTTTTAATTCCAACGCTGGTGACCGGCGTAGCCTGCGCCCAAGTGCAAAGGTTGCACAGAAATTGCAGCAGGAGTTTCCGTGTAATGTTATCCTTAAAATCGGGAACGGGGATTTCTTCCCGCTGCGATTCTTTGAAATAGTGCATCTCCTCCATAGCCGTCCACCTCTGTCACAGAATTCCCATCCGCTGTGCGATCTCGATATTGACTTTGAGCACATTGACAGTCTCCTCGCCAAAGACGCCAAAGACTTTGCCCTGGGTATTTTCTGACACGATATCTTCGATCTCTTCCTCTGTAAGCCCGGACGCTTCAGCGATCCGGGGGATCTGTATTTCGGCGGAAGCCGGGGAAATGTGCGGATCCAGGCCGGAACCGGAGGCCGTCAGCAAATCGGTGGGGATATCCTCCCGATTTACGCCGGGATTTTTCTCCAGAAATGCCTCGATGTCCGCCTCCACGCGTTCGGTCAGCGCCGGATTGGTCGCCGCGTAATTGTTGGAACCGGAACCGATTCCGGGAAATTCCGTGCCGTCATTGTAGTACATCCCGTCCTCCCCTTCCACATATACATTGTAATGATACGCGGAGGGACGGCTCCACATATAATAATCCTCGGTAAATTCCTGGCCGACATATTCAGCGCCCACCGTTTGCCCGTTGACCGTGAGCAGATTCCCGTCTGCCTGGTGAGGGAAAATCAGGGCGGACAACCCTGTCAGCAGGCAGGGGAACAGCAGGCCGCAGACCAGCATCAGAATAACCGTAACGCCGACTGTTTGACGTGCGCTATGTAATATGCTTTTAACAGATTCTTTCATCACATATCCACCTTCCCTTAAAACCCAACCATACCGATCGCCGTAAGCATCGGAGCAATCAACGTATCAATAATCTTGATTCCGACAAACGGCGTGATGACGCCGCCGAGACCGTAAATCAGCATATTCCGTGCCAGCAGTTTCCCGGAGGACATAGGACGGTACTTTACGCCTTTCATGGCCAGGGGAATCAGGCATGGGATAATAATGGCGTTGAAGATCAGCGCCGACAAAATCGCACTGTAGGGCGTCGCCAGGCGCATGATGTTCAAAACACTCAGCTGCGGGATCGCCATCATAAACATGGCGGGGATGATAGCGAAATACTTTGCAATATCGTTGGCAATGGAGAAGGTCGTCAGGCTGCCCCGCGTAATCAGAAGCTGCTTACCGATCTCCACGACCTCCAGAATCTTTGTGGGGTCGGAATCCAGGTCCACCATATTGGCAGCCTCCTTGGCTGCGGTGGTACCGCTGTTCATGGCAAGGCCCACATTCGCCTGCGCCAGCGCGGGCGCGTCGTTGGTGCCGTCGCCGGTCATGGCAACGATTTTGCCCTCTGCCTGCTCTTTTTTGATGACGTCAATCTTATCTTCCGGCTTGCATTCAGCAATAAAACCGTCCACGCCCGCTTCTTTGGCGATAGTCGCTGCGGTCAGCGGATTGTCACCGGTGCACATAATGGTCTTAATGCCGATGGCGCGCAGGCGCTCAAACCGCTCCACCATGCCGGGTTTCACAGTGTCTTTCAGATAGATAACACCCAGAATTCGGTTGTTTTCACAGACCGTCAGCGGCGTACCGCCAAGGCTGGAAATTTTGTCAACCTGCTCATGCAGGTCGGCCGGGATCGTACCGCCCATAGACTTTACATACTGCTCAATGGCTTCGGCTGCACCCTTTCGCACTTTTGTGCCGTCGGGCAGATCCACACCGCTCATCCGGGTCTGCGCAGTAAATTCAATATATGCAGCGCCCGCCGCGTCCTGGCTCGTATCGCCCAGATGCCGGGCAAGCTCCAATGTGGACTTGCCCTCCGGGGTATCGTCATGCAAGCTTGTCAGGGCGGCGCAGCGGATCAGTTCGCTGCGGGAAGCGCCTCCCACGGGGAAGAAATCGGCGGCCAGGCGGTTGCCGTAGGTGATGGTGCCGGTTTTATCCAGAATCATGGTGTCCACATCGCCGCAGGCCTCCACAGCCTTGCCGGACATGGCGATGACATTGAACCGGGTCACGCGGTCCATACCTGCAATGCCGATGGCGGAAAGCAGGCCGCCAATGGTCGTCGGGATCAGGCATACGCAAAGAGCGATCAGGGTAGAAGTTTGCAGCTGTACGCCGGAATACAGTCCAATCGGATACAGTGTTACGATAACGATCAGAAAAATGATGGTCAAAGAGACCAAAAGCGTATTCAGCGCAATTTCGTTGGGCGTCTTTTTTCGGGAAGCGCCTTCGACCAGAGCGATCATGCGGTCAAGGAAGCTGCTGCCCGGGTCAGAGGTGATGCGGATTTTCAGCCAGTCGGATACGATCGTTGTGCCGCCGGTCACGGAACAGAAATCGCCGCCGGATTCCCGCACTACCGGAGCGGACTCACCCGTGATGGCCGACTCGTCTACCGAAGCGATGCCCTCAATAACCTCTCCGTCGCCGGGGATGATCTCGCCCGCCTTCACCATGACGACATCGCCTTTTTTCAATTCGCTGGACAGAACGGTTTTCTCCGTGCCGTCCTCCAGCAGCAGACGGGCCTGTGTATCCTTCTGCGTCTTTTTCAGACTGGCGGCCTGCGCTTTGCCCCGTCCTTCCGCCACTGATTCTGCGAAGTTTGCGAACAGGACGGTAACAAACAGCACCGCACAGACGATCATATTGTATGCTCTCAAATTTGTACCCGAACTGACATCCCCCAAAAGGCCCGGGAAAAATGAAAGTACAAGTGTGATAAAGAAGCCGATTTCCACAACAAACATGACGGGATTTTTCATCATGTAAACAGGATTCAGTTTTGTAAAGGAGCCGATAACTGCCTGGCGTAAAATTGCAGGCGTGACCAGCTTCTGATTCTTTTTGCTCATGGTAAATTCCTCCTTATGCCCAAAGGGTCAAATGTTCGGCAACAGGGCCAAGAGCCAGCACCGGGAAGAAGGTCAGCGCCGCAAAGATGTAAACGACAAACACCAAAATGACGGCAAAGCTCATAGTATCGGTATGAAGCGTACCTGCCGATTCACTGACAAACCGCTTTTTCATCAGAGACCCCGCAATTGCAAGCTGCAAGACGATCGGGAGGTAACGGCCGAAGAACATGACAAGACCGGTGGTAATATTCCAGAACAACGTGTTGTCCGCCAGGCCTTCAAATCCGGAGCCGTTGTTGGCTGCCGAAGACGCGAATTCATAGAGCACCTGCGAAAGCCCATGGTAACCGGGGTTGGTGATACCAGCCAGGCCATCCGGCGTAGCTACCGCCAGCGCAGAGAACGTCAGGATCAGCAGCGGGTGAATGATGATGCAGAGGGCCGCCAGCTTCATCTCCCGGCCTTCGATTTTTTTGCCGAGATACTCCGGCGTGCGTCCGATCATCAAACCGCAGATAAAAACGGCCAGGATCGCATAAGTGATCATATTCATAAGACCAACGCCCTTGCCGCCGAATACCACGTTGAGCATCATGTGGAGCAGGGGGATCATGCCGCCCAACGGCGTGAGCGTGTCGTGCATATTGTTGACCGTACCGGTCGTGAAAGACGTCGTTGTGGTTGTGAACATCGCGGATTGGGCGATACCAAACCGCACTTCCTTGCCTTCCATGCTGCCCATGGACTGTGCCAGCCCGACTTCTGCCAGCGCCGGGTTGCCCTGGCTTTCCGCCCAGAAGCAGACCCCCAGCCCAATCAGAAACAGGATTCCCATTGCCGCGAAGATGCTTCGGCCTTCACGGCCAAAGATTCTTGCCGTCAGGCTTTCCCGACCTTCGATTTGGGGGATCGCAGCGGCTGCATCATCTGCGACAACCGCAGCCGCCAGATCCCGTTTGCGGTCCCGAACCATCTTGCCGAAGGTGATCACACAGGCTCCGGGAAGGAGCATCATGGAATACAGCTCAATCAAGTTGGAGATGATGGTCGGGTTTTCAATCGGCGTAGCCGAGTTCGCGCCCAAAAATCCGCCGCCGTTTGTGCCGAGATGCTTGATAATTTCCAGCGCCGCCACAGGCCCCATAGCAATCACCTGTTTTGTGCCTTCAATGGTATCCACCACCACATTCCCGGAAAAATTCTGCGGCACGCCTTGCCATACCAGCAGCAGGCCGCCGATAATGGAGAACGGAAGCAGCACGCGGGTCGTGATGCGAACCAGATCGACAAAGAAGTTTCCGACGTTATCCTTCGTCCTGCCTGCCAGGCCGCGGATGAATGCGATGCAGGCAGCGTAACCGCTGGCGGCGGATACAAACATCATGAATGTGATGACCAGCATCTGCGACAGATTGGACAGCCCCGACTCGCCGGAATAGTGCTGCAAATTGGTATTGGTCATAAAGCTGATGATGGTGTTAAAGGAAAGGGATTCCTCCATCGCTCCGATCCCATTGGGATTGAACAGGCCAATACTCTGAATTCTCAGGATTATGTATCCCAGCAGAATCATAATCCCATTGGTTATCACCAGAGAAACGGCATATTTCTTCCAGTTCATTCCATTTTTGGGATTGACGCCGCAGACTTTATAAATAGCGCCGTCCACCCGGTTGAATACCGGATCGGCAAAGGTATGTTTTCCGGCGGCAATATGATACACGTAAACGCCTGCCGGGATGACCAGAATCAAATAGATGAGAATGGTCAAGGCAATTTGTAACATCTGATTTTCCTCCTGCTGGACTTAGAATTTTTCCGGGTGAAGAAGTGCATAGACCAAATAAACACCCAGCAGTAAAATGATGATTCCTAAAACAATCATGATTTCCCTCCTTACTCGCTTTTATCCACCTGCTTCTGGCACCAGCCGATCAGCAGGATAATGGAACCGATACAGCCTGCCAACACTGCAAGCATGATACAATCCATCATAAAGGTTCCCTCCTCTCCGCTTTTCTGGAGAGAATCTTACCATATAAACCGTGAAGGTGCTCTTAACATTTCCGGGCAAGGATTAAAAGCATATAAAGGCCCGCCAAAACAAAAAGCCGCCCGCAAAAGCGGACGGCTCTGGAACGCAGAGTCTATTGACGGATCATCCTGTAACCAACGCCAATGTGGGTCTGAATATACCTGGGGGCAGATGGGTCACGTTCAATCTTTTTGCGCAGGGTGGCCATAAAAACGCGCAGGGAAGGGATATCGGCGGCAAGGGCAGTTCCCCACACCTCTTTCAGGATATAGTTGTGGGTCAGCACCTTACCCGTGTTTTTTGCAAGTACGCACAGGAGTTTGTACTCAATGGGGGTGAGGTGGATTTCTTTTCCCCCCATATAAGCGCATCCCGCCGCATAATCAATCCTTAATTCCCCGTTCTGATACAGGGAGGACTGGGCCGGCTCGGCAGTCTGATCGGTTCGGCTGCGGCGCAGGGCCACGCGAAGCCTGGCCAGAAATTCATCAATGCTGAATGGCTTTGTCAGGTAGTCGTCTGCTCCAGCGTCCAGCGCATCCACCTTGTCCTGATCTTCGCTCCGTGCGCTTACAATAATAATGGGCACGCTGCTCCATCCGCGCACCTTGCGGATAATCTCCACACCGTCCATATCGGGCAGCCCCAAATCCAGAATGATAACATCGGGATTATAGGAGACGGCGTCCAGGAGCGCGCCTGCGCCGTTTTTGGCGGTGTGGTACTGGTATTCCTGTGTATCCAGCGTGGTTCGGATTAAATTGGTGATGGCAGGGTCGTCCTCTACCACAAGAATTTTGGGCTTATACATTTTGAATTTTCACCTCCTCCAAGGGCAGTGTAAAAGAGAACACTGAGCCATGGGGCTGGTTGTCATGAACGGTAATAGACCCGCTGTGCGCCTCTACAATGGATTTGCACAGGCTTAAACCCAGTCCAAGGCCCCGGCGGCTGTCCGCCCCGGCGCTGCCGGTGTTCACTGTATAGAACATATCAAACAGCCGTTGTTTGGCTTCGTCGGATATGCCCGGGCCGTTGTCAGCAATTTCGATGCGGACCATGCTGTTTTCCTTTTTTGCCGACAGGCAGATATCCGAACCTTCAGGCGTATACTTGACGGCGTTGTTCACGATATTGATAATGACCTGTACGATCAGGCGGGCGTCCATATTGGCCATCAGCATATCGTCCTCAAGTTCTACGCGAATCTCGTGTTCCGCAGCCCTGCGATCCACATGGGAAAGCGCTTCATGGAAAATGTCGCCAATCATCTCTGCGTCCCGCCGCAACGGCAGGGTCCCGTTTTCGATTCGGGTGATGGAAAGCAGATTCTCCGTCAGATTGACCAGCCACATGGAATCGTCATAGATGGAACGGTACATTTCCTGTTTTCTATTTTCATTCAGAGAAACGCTTTTTTCCATCAGCATACCGGCGTTGCCGCTGATGGCGGTCAGCGGTGTGCGCAGATCGTGGGAAATGGCCCGCAGCAGGTTGGCCCGCAGCTGTTCACGCTGGGTTTCCATCTCGGCGGCCTGCTTTTCAGCGCGCAGTTTGCGGCGCTCCAAAATCAGGCCGCATTCGTCCAGCATGGCGATCATCAGGTTTTTTTCAAAAGTATCCAACGGCGGATAAAACTTGGATGGTATGCCGACCACCGCCATGACCTCCTGATTGCCCCGGACGGACAGATACAGATTTTGCGCATGAGAAAGGGTGCTGGTCGTAGCGCCCGCGTGCTTATCGTTTTTGGCGACCCATTCCGCCACCCCAAGCTCTTCGGCAGTCAGCCTGCCCATGGTCTGTTCTGATTCAGAGGCTGGGACCGCATGAAATCGGAGCTGTCTATCCTTTTCCAGCAGTGCATACAACACTGGACGTCCCAGAAGAGATTGGAGCTGCTGCGCGGCAATCCGGATGATTTCCTGTTCGCTTTGGCCCTGCTGCATTTTTTGATTGCTGCTCATCAGGAGTTCCATATAATAGGCCCGTTGAGCAGATTGCCGCCCCTGCCTTTTCACGCGGGTAGCCAGAGAGCAGGAAAGACAACTTGCCAGCATCATCACTAGAAAGGTGACCGGGTAGTTCGGGTCGAGCGCTGTCAGGGAAAAACGCGGAATTGTAAAGAAAAAGTTAAAGGAGACTACGCTTAGTAGTGAAACCAAAACCCCGTAGAAATACCCGTTCGTCCAAACCGCTGTGAGCAGAACCCCCAATAGGTAGACAATGATGATGTTCGCTTCACGCAGGTCGAGTTCATAAAACAAAAAACTGATCCCCGTAGCGGCAAGGGTGAGCAGGAGGGATTTCCCTAAATCCTTCCAATCAAATTTCTGTTCCGGTTTGCGAAGCAGTGCCCTTTTTTTCTTATATAGAGGTTGGACATCCGGAATGATATAGACGTCCACATCCTCCATCCTGCTGGTAAGCCGGTCCACCAGCGGCTTGCTTTTCATAAAAAGGGATGCAGAGTGGTTTGTGCGCCCCAGCACGATTTTTGTGACGCCGCTTACCTTGGCATATTCGGCGATTTGCACAGCCGGGTCGTCCCCATACACGGTGGCGATCCGCGCTCCCAACTGTTCAGCCAGACGCATATTGTCCCGCAGGCGTTTCAGGTTTTCGCCCTTCAGATCCCTGGTCTCGGGAGTTTCTACAAACAGCGCCGTGAATCCGCTGTGAAAGGCCTCAGCCATGCGGGCTGCCGTGCGGATCACTTTTGCGTTGGATGGCGCACTGGAAAGGCAGGTGAGAATGTGTTCCCCGGCTTTGGCGGCAGTCTCATTTTCCGCTTTCTGGGCTTTTTTGCTTAGTTGGTCAGCGGTGCGGCGCAGCGCAATTTCACGAAGGGCTGCCAGATTATCCCTTGTGAAGAAGTGATTCAAGGCACGGGAAGCCTGCTGCTTTTGGTAGACTTTTCCGGATTGCAGCCGCAGGATCAAGTCGTCCGGCTCGATATCCACTAATTCTACCTGGTCGGCGGAGTCAAAAATCGAATCAGGGATACGCTCGCTGACGGCAATATGAGTGATGGAGGCCACCAGATCATTCAGGGATTCCAGATGCTGAACATTAACGGTGGTGTACACACTGATACCGGCTCGCAGCAGTTCCTCCACATCCTGATATCGTTTTGAATGGCGGCACCCGGCAGCATTGCTATGGGCAAGCTCATCTACCAGCAGGATATTGGGGCGGCGCTGTAAGGCGGCATCCAAATCCAGCTCCTTGAGGGAGATTCCCTTATATTCAACTATTTTTTCGGGCAGCTGTTCTAGCCCTTCCAGCAATGCCAATGTATCGGGGCGGGTGTGACGTTCAATGTAGCCCACAACAACGTCTATCCCTCTGTTTTGAGCCTGGTGAGCGGCCTCCAGCATAGCATAAGTCTTGCCGACACCCGCAGCATATCCAAAAAAGATTTTTAAATGTCCTTTTTGAAAAGCTCCTGGGCGGTATTGATTTTGCGCCTGATAATTTTCCAACCCTGCATCCCTCCCCGCCTGTTACAATAAATTTGTCCTCTAGGTAATTTATTATAGCATAAGAGACCTTGTTATGCCATAAAGATGGCAAGACTGACATTAAGACGAAATTAAGATACCCATGGGACATGAGGTGTAATTTACCCTTGACAAATCTCTTTCCAGAAAAAAATCCTTTTGCAGTATGCAGAGGATAACGGGTTCCCTAACCCGACTTTTTTCATTGACGACGGCGTATCCGGCGTAACTTTCGACAGACCCGGTTGGAATGAGATGATAGGGCTTGCGGAAGCGGGAAAGGTCAAAACGGTTATCGTCAAGGATATGTCCCGCATAGGGCGCGACTATCTGAAAGTAGGCTATTACACCGAGAGTTTTTTTGCCGAGCGTGATATTCGCTATATTGCAATCAACGACGGTGTGGACAGCGACAAGGGCGACAACGATTTTACCCCATTCCGCAACCTGTTCAACGATTTCTATGCACGCGATACAAGCCGGAAGATCCGCGCGATACTTACCGCAAAGGCAAACGCCGGAGAACACATGGGGAAGCAGCCTTACGGATATTTGAGGAACAAGGACAATCCGAAACAATGGGTTGTAGACGAAGAAGCCGCCGAAGTAGTCAAGAAGATATTTGCTCTTTGTGTGGACGGGAAAGGCCCTATGCAGATTGCAAGAATGCTGCAAAAGGAAAAAATCTTGACGATAAAATCCTACTACGCAAAATGCGCCGGAAAGCCTTTGCCGGACAATCCGTATTTATGGGACGCAAACTCTGTTTCCAAGATTTTAGCGCGTTTTGAATACTGCGGGCATACGGTCAATTTCAAAACCTATTCCAAGTCAAACAAACTGAAAAAGCGGTATGAGAACACGCCCGAAAACCGCCGGATTTTCCGCAATACCCATGAAGCAATCATTGATGAAAAACTTTTTGAACGGGTACAGGAATTAAGGGCAAGCAAACGCCGCCCCGCCAAGCAAGCGGAACGGCAAGGGCTGTTTTCCAACTTAATTTTCTGCGCTGACTGTGGCAGTAAATTACATTTCTGTACGGCAAGCAGTTTGACGCCCTCACAAGACAGTTACCGCTGTTCCCGTTACAAGAGCAATACGGGAAGTTGCACCGCTCATTATATCCGAGAGGAAACACTGAAACGGATTGTCCTAAAACGGATTTTTGATGTAACCGCTATGTTTATCGACGACATCACTTCGTTTCGCGATATGGTGTATGAGCAGCGTTTTGAGAAAATGGAAAAGGATATGAAGCGGCGCAAGAAAGCATTGGAACAGGCAAGGAAACGGATAACCGAACTTGACCGGATTTTCAAGCGGATTTATGAAGATGATGTAAACGGAACAATCAGCCACGAACGGTTTTTGAAATTGTCTGCGGAGTATGAAGCCGAGCAGAAAGAATTGACGGAGTTTGTTTATGCAGAGCAAAACGCTGTTCATATCTTCGAGCAGGACAAGGCAGACTTTGACAACTTTGCCGCCGTCATTCGCAAGTATGTGGGCGTGAAAGAACTAACCCCTACGATAGTGAATGAGTTTGTGAAGAAAATCATAGTCCATGCGCCGGACAAGTCCAGCGGCCACCGCCGACAGAAAGTACAGATTACACCCCCCGTATTCTTATTTTTCAAAAAGAAAACGGCGGCCTTGATTTCTCAAAACCGCCGTCAGGCTACTGTATTATGTCAGGGCGCATGGATGACCAGCCGCCGAAACAACGGTTTTTTTATTATCCCGTGTTTCGCAGCATATCGCTTTATCGCGCGATCATATGACTATATTCTTGCGTTCTTGATGCACTCTCGTTTGTAATGCAGATTAAATAATCACCATCTTCTGGAATTGTAAAGGAAATGGGTGTCACCTCATTGCTCTCAACTACCTGAGATGAAATTACCTCTGTTTTATCAGCAGTAACCAAGCTAACTTGAACTGGAATGTCCGCATAAACACACTGAATGGAAAACTCAATTACAGTATCAGCTTCATAGAAGGTATTGTTTGCTCCTGTACCGAAATTGTAGTAGATAGACGACTTGGCGGCAATCGAGGTTTTTGTGCCTTGTGTGGGGAAATTAGCAATCCCATCTTGTTCCGCAGTTGCATCATTGCCGGAATTGTTGCTTTCCTGGTCTACCTCGGCAAACGGACTTTGATCTACTTTTTGAACAGCGACCGTTCCATCACTCTTTACATTATCATCGGTAGCAGACAACTGGCCGAACAATTTCTCCTTAGAAGTGTCGGCAGTAGCATCGGAATTTGTTGCGGCAAATGCCGTTGTTGCACCAGCAATCAAGGCAAGTGCCAAAGTACACGCCAAAATAGATGTCTTTTTGAATTTCATAATTGCTTCAATCCTTTCTGAAATTGCATTTTTGCCAAAATGGCTGTATAAAGCGGACATACCGCTTCTCTTTTCCTCCATTTTAATTAACATCAGCGCATAGGAGGAACGATTTTTTTCACCCATCATTCGGATAACCCAGGCATCACACGACAACTCTATATCCCGGTTGGCGAGAACATACATGACCCAAACCAACGGATTAAACCAATGGATGCAGAGTACAGCAGCAAAGAGAATTTTTGTGATTGCGTCAAAGCGCCGAATGTGGACATATTCATGGGTCAGTACATACTTCAATGCCGCCTGGTCATTTCGATCAAGTTTTTTGGGCAATAGGATCACCGGATGCAGGATGCCATAGGTCAGCGGAGAGGAAATCAAATCTGAACTCCGCACCACAAGGGGTCTGGAAATTTGGTGTGCGGTCAACCAATTTTGGATATACGGTGTGTTGTCGGGGATAGACATTCTAAATTTCCGCATACTCCGCAGATAAGAGATGGAGAAGTAGAGCACTAACAACAGCGCACCAACCAGCCAAAGCATCACAAAGATGGAAATGCGTTCTGTTACAGGACTTGGAACAGCCGTACCTATATCATAAGACGGCGGACTATCCCCCGGTAAAGTAGAAGCGATATTTCCAGAGGGTAATTCTTGAACCACATCTGAAAAAACATCAAGGCCGATATGGATGTTGAAAGGCAGCGGGATGGAGAATGGCAGGAGCAAGCGCAGAGCCGCGATCATCCACAACGCTAAAAAGGTTGTTTTAGGCAAACGATGGATTGCCAATGCGCGGATAACCACAATGAATAAGATCAATACTCCTCCGGCCACGCTCATTTGAAATAGGCTCATGCGTTACCTCCTATTCCAATTCAGCCACCATCCGGCGCAGATTTTCAATTTGCTCCCTGGATAGCTTTTGATTGTCCAGCAAGGCGGCAAACAGTTTGTCGGGGGAGCCGTCAAACAGCTTGCCAATCAGCTCCTCTGCCTCCGCCTCTTGCACAACCTCTTTTGTAATTAGCGCATGGCACATGAAGTTTGGTTCGCTACGCTCAATGGCACCTTTCGCGATGCACTTTTTGATCACGGTGTAGGTGGTGTTCATGTTCCAGCCGATTTCCTCTTTGAGAATATC
>PPYF01350359.1_pt1 | contig 13306 bp, 10 predicted proteins | sample 1559871 | NCBI WGS metagenome assembly PPYF01 (sample SAMN08240021, study PRJNA423297) | Human gut metagenome, whole genome shotgun sequencing project. | reverse complement strand
CACTTATGATATTGTAGTGATGAGATATGCCATAAAACAGAACCGATTCACTAAATACAAAACCACTACTATTGCAAAGGATGTAAATGATTCGATAGTAGCATATGTCAATGAGCATTCAGATACTCTTACCGGCATATCAATTGAAGAGGATACCATCCGCAAGTATAACTATCCTGAATATATTTCATCGCTCATAGGATACACAGGCAAGATATCTACCGACGAGTATAATGAGCTGTCAAAGGATGATGACTCATATACACAAAATGATATGGTAGGTAAGTCAGGCTTAGAACAGTACTATGAGAGCTATCTGCGAGGCAAAAACGGTGAAAAACAGGTCTATGTAAACAATGTCGGTAAGATAAACGAGGTAATAAGTCAGGAGAATCCTGTTTCCGGAAATGATGTCTACTTAAGTATTGACATCAAGCTGCAGGAGGCCACATACAAGCTGTTAGAGCAGGAGATAGCCGGAATTGTTTACTCCAAAATAAAATCCGGTGAAATACCTATAAATGATGTTTACTTTGCACTGATCAACAACAATGTAGTTGACCTGACACATTTCAATGCATCAGATGCATCAGCAACTGAGCAGGCTATATACAATTCATTCAGCGGTCAGCTGCAGGATGCATTATCCACTATTGACAGCGAGCTTGAAAGTGGTACCTCAGGCACTGCCTCCATGTCGGAGCAGACACTTGATTATTTTACATGTGTTATGTCAGTGCTAAACGATGATGGACTGCTGTTGAGCAAACAGATAGATACCTCTGATTCCACATATGCCTCATGGAAGGCAGGCACACTCTCACCGCGTGACTATCTCAAATACTGCATTTCAAAGCAGTGGATAGACATCACAAAGCTTGATGTGGACCAGAAGTATGCTGATTCAAGCGAGATTTACACAGCACTCTGCTCGTATATCAGGGATGCCATGACTGACAATAAAGACTTTGCCAAAATTATATACAAATATATGGTAAATTCCGGGGCGGTCACTGGACAGCAGCTGTGCCTTCTGCTTTTTGACCAGGGTGTACTCGATTATGACGATGCAACAGTAAGCAACATTGCCAATGGCTCCATCAGTCCATATGCATTTCTTATGGACAAAATAAACAACATAGAGATAACACCTGCACAGCTTGCCCTTGACCCATGTACAGGCTCCTGTGTCATAACTGATGTAAAGACAGGACAGCTAAAGGCTTTAGTCAGCTATCCGGGCTATGACAACAACAAGCTTGCAAACACTGTAGATGCTGATTACTACCAGTCTCTCAGAGAGGACAAGTCTAATCCGCTATGGAATTATGCAACCCAGGAGCAGACTGCACCGGGATCTACCTTCAAGATGGTATCAAGCACCGCAGGTCTTGCCGAGGGAGTCATTGATACTTCGTCAAAGATCAATTGTACCGGAATATTTACAGAAATCAGCAATCAGCCAAAATGCTGGATTTATCCGGGTGCGCATGGTATGGACAATGTATCTGAAGCTTTAAGGGATTCATGTAACGTATTCTTCTACACAACAGGCTTCAGGCTTGCGAGCAAGGACACCGGTTCATATGACGATGAAAACGGTATGAAATACATACAAAAATATGCATCTATATACGGACTGGACCAGAAATCAGGTGTTGAGATAGTAGAAAAGACGCCGTCCATTGCCACACAGTATCCTGTTATGGCAGCAATCGGACAGAGTAATAACAACTTTACGACTATTTCTCTCTCAAGATATGTGACTGCAGTTGCTTCCGGAAAGCTTTATGACTACAAGCTGATGAACAAAATTGTGAATGCAGACGGCAAAACAGTCAAGCAGTATGATTCAAAATCAACCGATATATCAGGCACACTTACTCAAAGCCAGTGGGATGCCATCCATCAGGGAATGCGTATGGTGGTCGAAGACCTGCACGATGTATTTGGCGGCTTTACAGGCGTTGAGGTGTCCGGTAAGACAGGAACAGCACAGCAGGTTGAGACAAGACCAAACCATGCACTGTTTGTAGGATACGCTCCATCAAGCGATCCTGAAATTACAATAGCTACACGTATATCATCTGGATACAGCTCACACAATGCTGCAGCTGCATCCAGAAATATAATTTCATATTATTATAATCTGGAGTCACTTGACGATTTACTCGCAGTCAAGGCTGAGGGTGTTTACTCATCAGGCTCAAGTGCCAGAACAGACTAGGAGGTTTATTTTTGTGAGTGAAGCAATAGTTTTCACTTCAGGAAAAGGCGGTGTTGGAAAAACTACGGTTATTTCCAACATCGGAGTTGAACTTTCACAGTTAGATAAAAAAGTCATCATGCTCGATACAGACATGGGGCTTCGCAATCTGGACCTGGTAATGGGAATAGAGGACAAGGTCAATTACAATATCCTCGACATCCTAAACCGCTCATGCCGTATCAGACAGGCAATCATACGCAATAAAAAGTATCCCAATCTATATGTAATTCCTGCAGCACCTTCCATGGATACGTTATGCAGCTATGAGGCACGCTTCAAGATACTTATAGAGGAGCTTAAAGCAAGCTTTGATTATTGTCTGATAGATTCTCCGGCAGGTATCGACAGCGGCTTTTGGTTTTCTGTCGCACCGGCAGACCGCGCGATAGTAGTTACCACACCGCATGTATCTGCCATACACGATGCAAGGCGATGTATAAGCCTGCTCGACAGCGCACATCTTGACGATATATCAGTCATTGTTAATGCATATGACAAGCATATGGTAAGAAGGCATCAGATGATATCAGATAATGATATTACAGCACTTCTTTCTACCAGGATTATTGGCACTATTCCCTATGACAAAAGTGTTATCATTTGCCAGAACAGAGGAATACCTGTCCGTGAGGCCAAAAGCAGGCTTGGTCCTGTATTTGCCCGTATATCCGGTCAGATAATCCATTCCTCTGACGATATGAGAGGTGCCGCTGTATGATGCATAAATTTTCCAAAACAGGAGAATACGCCAAAAAAAGGCTTAAAATAGCACTTGCAGAAGATAGGAGCACAATATCTGCTTCTGACAATATGACACAGATTAAAAAAGAGATAAAAAGCGTGATACAAAGACATATGAATATAAACGATGAAGCTTATGAGGTCCGGATTATCATGCGCGACAAAAAATCAATTAATAACCTTTAACAAAATACCTTTTGACCATCATGTCATTAGTATTAGAATTAAGATTACAAAGATAACAGATAGGAAGTAACAAAATGCTCAAACAGTACAGACTAAAGAATTATCACTTTCAATTAGTAGTATACATAATAGCTTTGTCGATTATAGGCATCCTGCTGATAGGCAGTGCCAAGCACTCCGTACAAAGCAAGCAGATAATAGGCTTTGTAATGGGACTGACTATTATGATAGTGCTTTCCCTTATAGATTACACATTTCTGCTCAAATTCGTGTGGATATACTATGCTGGAATGATTGTACTGTTGTTACTTGTTCTGTTTGCAGGTGATGATGCAAAGGGTGCACAGCGCTGGTTTGAGATCGCAGGTATCAGATTCCAGCCGTCAGAGATTGCGAAAATTATACTTATTTTGTTTTTTGCTTATTTCTTTTCCAGGTTTGAGGATAGTATAAATACAGTAAGAACTCTTGCATTATCTGCAATTTTTGCCGGTATACCTTTATTTCTTATCTTAAAACAGCCGGACAACTCAACAACAATTCTTACTGCATTAATTTTCGCTACCCTCTTGTTTATTAGCGGATTAAGTTATAAAATAATAATGCCGGTACTTGGAGTTTCAGTACCGATAGTTTTGATAGTGATAAGCTATATATATACACATGCCGATGCACTCATCAAAAAAGGCTTTTACCCTGCTACACGTATAATGTCGTGGCTAGACCCGACAAATTACGCTGATACAGCAGCACAGCAAAGGAACTCTATCTGGGCTATAGGCTCAGGACAGTTGTTTGGCAAGGGACTTAACAACTCTGTTGTAACCTCTATGAAGAACACCAACTACATCATAGAGCCTCAAACAGATTTTATATTTGCTGTTGCCGGAGAGGAGCTTGGCTTTATTGGTGCAATCAGTATAATAATTCTTTTGCTTCTTAAATGTAGGATTACAGCCGAAGAAATATTCATAGGGAGGTTAGCAATGAACATAGGATTAGTTGCACATGATTCAAAGAAAAAACTGATGCAGAACTTCTGCATAGCATACAGAGGTATCTTAAGCAAAAATAATTTGTATGCAACAGGCACCACAGGACGTCTGATAGAGGAGGTTGCAAACCTCTCAGTACACAAATATCTTGCAGGACACTTAGGAGGCATCCAGCAGCTTGGGGCACAGATTGAGCACAATGACATAGATCTTGTCATCTTTCTGCGTGATCCATTAAAGCCTAAGCCACACGAGCCTGAGGTAAACAGTATTTTCCGTATTTGTGATGAGCATAATATACCACTTGCCACCAATCTGGCTACAGCAGAGCTGCTCATTTTATCATTGGACAGAGGAGATCTTGACTGGCGTGAGATGTACAAGTAAACAAAGAATTAAACGACTGCTATGTCTGACATGCATAGCAGCGGTTTTTATGACAGGCTGTGGTACAAAGATTGAGAATGCATATGATACTTATTCCACCGATTATATAAATGGATATAACGGAAGTAATTATTTTGCGTCCAACCTTTGCGTCACAAATGATGTCAATTTTGGTCAGGACAATATGCAGTTTGCAAAAACCGCAGAGGGCGCCGGAGCCTTTAATATAGACACTCATCAGGTGCTGTATAGCCAGAATCTGTTTGAAAAGCTCTATCCTGCAAGCACTACAAAGATTTTAACTGCATACATAATTCTTAAAAACTGTGATTTAAATGCGACAGTCACAGTAAGCCATGACGCTGCAAACCCGGGTCATTCATCATCGGTATGTGGCCTAAAGGAGGGCGATGTCATTACAGTGCAGGACTTATTGTATGGGCTCTTACTTGAGAGTGGCAATGATGCGGCAATAGCACTGGCAGAGTACTGCAGTGGTTCTGTAGAAGAATTTGCCAAGCTGATGAATAGCACTGCAAAAAGTTTTGGTGCCACAAATAGCAATTTTGTCAACCCAAGTGGTCTTCCTGATGAAAATCATTACACTACCATATATGACATGTACCTCATTTTTTCCAATGCCATATCCTTAGAGAGCTTTGTTGCAATCATCAGTTCACAGACCCATGATGCGGCATATACAAATGCCCAGGGCGCGGCTGTTTCAAAGACCTTTAAGAATACCTGCGGCTATCTGACCGGAGCATATACAGCTCCTGAAAACGTCACAGTGACAGGAGGAAAGACAGGCACTACGGGGGAAGCAGGTCATTGCCTCGTACTGCTAAGCCAGAATGCTAAAAATGAGCGCATCATAAGCATAGTTTACAAGGCAGATGGTAAAAAGGATCTTTATAGCTTCATGAATGAAATACTTAGTGGATTTGCTAATTAAATATTGAGTTTTATGGTTATTTATACTATAATAATATAAAAATACAATTATTTTTTATTAATAATCACAATATTTATCCATAGGAGGAATGAGCCATGATAGAAATTATTTGTGGAGACAAGGGCAAGGGCAAGACAAAAGAGCTGTTAGACAAGGTAAATTCATCAATTAAGGGAAATGAGGGTTCCATAGTTTTTCTTGATAAGAGCCAGAAGCACATGTATGAGCTTAATAACCAGGTTCGACTAATCAATGTTATGGACTATCCTATTGACAATTGTGATGAATTTTTAGGATTTATATGCGGAATCATATCGCAGGATCATGATCTGGAGGAGATGTATTTAGACAGCTTCCTTACAATTGCATCACTTGATGATGAGGGGGATATCACCAAGGCAATCGAAAAGCTTGATATCATCAGCGAGAAGTTTAAGGTGAAGTTCATCTTAAGTGTTTCAAGGAATATTGACAAGTTGCCTGAATGTGCCAAGGCAAAGGTTATCATTTCTTTATAAATGATTAATTAGGGGGATGTGTATTTCACATCCCTTTTTTAAGGAGTAAAATTGTGTCCCAAAAGAATAAAAAAATACTGAAATATCACACCGGCTTCAATCTGAATATCGGTTTTATAGTGTTTTTTGTAATAATAATCTATGTGATTTTTCACATATTTACGTATTTCACCTCAAACCCGGTATCTGAATATGAGGTACAACAGGGTACTATAGCGACCAACAACATATATAAGGGCATGATAATCCGCGAGGAAAGTGTAGTGTATGCTGAGGAATCAGGAAACCTTAACTACTTTGTGTCAAACGGCTCAAAGGTTGCAACAAGTGATGTTGTCTACTCTGTTGATACAGACGGCTCCATTGCAACCCAGATTACCGGTGCTCAAAATGATGCTTCCGCCATCACTGACGAGGCTGCCGGGAAGATTATTACTGACATAAACAGCTTTTCATCCGGCTACAACAGACGATACTTTTCAAAGGTTTATACCTTCAAAAACGATCTGTCTGCACAGCTGACACAGGTTCTAAGTCAAAATGCACTGACAAGCCTGGCAGATACTATCAGTACTGCTGAGGCTAACAACACCTTCTATACATATAAGCCGACAGCTCCCGGAATAGTCTATTACGGAATAGACGGCTATGAGGATGTCACTACAGACAGCTTCACTCTGGACCAGTACAACAACACTAATTATGAAGAGACTGATTTAACCGACAACAGCACCATCAATCAGCTGGATCCTGTTTATAAGCTGATTACAAGTGAGAACTGGAATATACTCATAAATGTTCCTGACAATGTTGCCAAGAGCCTGAATGACAAGTCAGTCATAAAAATCAGATTCTGCGATGATGACTATACAACCACGGTATCGTTCAGCCTTTTGAAGAAGGATGATGCTTTTTTCCTGAAGCTGAATATGAAAAACTCGCTCATCCGCTACATAAATGAGCGTTTTACCAATATAGAGCTCGTGCTTGGAGCAGACACCGGGCTTAAAATACCTAATTCAGCTATAACCAAAAAGGAATTTTTCACTATTCCTAAGGATTATTTCACTGCAAGCGGCGATTCCGATAATTCATCGCTCATGATAAAGGATAAAAGCAGTGGCTCAGTTAATATAGTCAGTCCAACAATATTCAGCCAGAATGATGACTTTTATTTCGTAGATGATGAATATCTTAAGGACGGCGATATCATTGTCAAGCCTGATTCTTCGTCAACCTACAGGGTGGGAACAGATAAGGACAAGCTCACAGGTGTCTACAATATCAACAAAGGATACGCTGTGTTTAAGCAGATAAAGGTACTTGCATCAAACGATGACTACACAATTGTAGAAGCCAAAACGCCATATGGCATTTCGCTTTATGACCATATAGCCCTGGATGGCAAATCCGTGAAGGAAAACCAGACCATAACCAAATAATTTATGGTAATAAATAATATTGAAAAATATACAGAAAGGATAGATTTTATGTTAAAAGACAACTTACATCAGGTTCAGCAAAATATAAAGGCCGCATGTGACAGAGCTCACAGAAACTATAGTGATGTCACACTAATTGCAGTCAGCAAAACCAAACCTGTTGAGATGCTCAGTGAGATATACGATGAGGGCATCCGTGAGTTCGGCGAGAATAAGGTACAGGAAATGTGTGAAAAGATGGAGGTTATGCCAAAAGATATTCACTGGCACATGATTGGGCATCTTCAGACCAACAAGGTGAAGTATATAGTTGGAAAAACTTCACTTATTCACTCTGTAGATTCACTGCATCTGGCAAAGGAGATACAAAAGCAGGCCATAAAGCATGACTGCAGCTGCGACATACTGGTTGAGGTCAATATTGCAGGGGAGGCATCTAAGTTTGGCGCATCACGAGATGAGGCTATCTCTTTAGTTGAAGAAATTGCTAAACTGGACCATATCCATATAAAAGGACTTATGACTATAGCACCATTTGTAGATGATCCTGAGGATAACAGACAATACTTTAGAGATATTAAGCAATTATCAGTTGACATAGCACAGAAAAACATAGATAATGTCAGTATGAATGTTCTGTCCATGGGTATGACAGGAGATTACACAGTAGCAATAGAAGAGGGCGCAACAATGGTCCGTGTCGGTACCGGAATATTTGGAGAGCGCGACTACAGCAAGGCTAACTGATACTTTGCATATGCTATACACAAAATAAAAATAGAAAAGGAATATAGAAATGAGTTTCATAGATAAGATTCTTGACAAAATGAGTTTGAATTCTGAGGACGATGAGGAGTTCGATAACGAGGATTATTACCTCGATGATGAGGAAGAAGAAGATCTTCCAAGAAATCCTTTCCGCAGAAAAAAAGAGGCTGCTGAAGAGGAACCGGCCATAAAAAGCACAAGGCGTGATACAACACCAAAGGAGAAGCCTGTTAAGACTGCATCCAAGATTACACCAATATCAAAATCATCCAGAAAGCAGGTATCATCAGACATGGAAGTTTGCGTAATAAAACCAAGTTCAATTGAAGACGAAATAGAAATAACAGACACATTACTTAACGGACGTACAGTCGTCATCAACATGGAGGGACTTAATGTCGATGTGGCACAGCGCATCATAGATTTCACATCAGGCTCAGCATATGCCCTGCACGGTAATCTGCAGAAGATATCCAACTTTATCTTCATCGCCACACCACACGGAGTAGATATCTCAGGAGATATCCAGAGTCTCATGGATTCATTTGATCTCCCGGGTTCATCTTATTAAGCGGAGTATCTAATCAGCTATGAAGAAAAATAAAACAAAAAAACAGATGTGTACCGCAGGCATCATTGCATTGATTCTTGTAGCAATTGACCAGCTTACAAAGTATCTGGCTGTTATAAATCTAAAGCAATCATCCACTGGTGTGTTTGTTCTCATTCCGGGAGTATTTGAGCTTAGATATCTGGAAAACCAGAGTGCTGCATTTGGTGTTGATCTGCTTTCAATAATACAGAATATCTTTCATTTTACATATTGGTCTGAGAATCCATTGGCATTTTTGCGTGCCAAAATGATTTTTTTCTCAGTGATTACCATTGCAGTTGTTATACTTTTGTGTGTATGGTATCGCAAAATACCTGTGTCAAAACGTTTTAGACTGCTGAATGTTGTTGTAATACTGTTTGTTGCAGGTGCACTCGGCAATCTGATAGACCGTATTGTAAATAATTATGTGGTTGATTTCTTTTATTTTAGCCTGATTAATTTTCCGATATTCAATGTAGCTGATATATACGTCACTGTAGCGGCATTTATGTTTATCATACTCGGGCTGTTTTACTACAAGGAGGAGGATTTTTCCTTAATCTTCCCCGACAAAAAGCATGAAAATAAATAAAGAAAATAAACAAAAAAAGAGAAAGCTTCACTATGAATAGAGATACATTTGAAGTCCAGAGTGAACAGGAGGGAGAACGACTGGATAAATACTTAAGCAGCATTTATCCGGATATTTCTCGCTCCTTTTTTCAACGGATACTAAAAGAAAATCAAATACTGGTCAATGATAAGCCACAGAAAGCGAATTACAGGCTAAAGACTGATGACATAGTAGATGTCACAATTCCTGATGCCGTACAGACACCTATTCTGCCACAGGATATTCCGCTTGACATACTCTATGAGGATGATGACGTACTGGTAGTCAACAAGCCAAAGGGCATGGTTGTACACCCATCAGCCGGGCATTACAGCGGTACTCTTGTAAATGCCATAATGTACCACTGCAAGGACTCTTTAAGTGGCATAAACGGCGAAATACGGCCCGGTATAGTGCATCGCATAGACATGGACACCACCGGTTCTCTTATTGTCTGCAAGAACGATGAAAGCCATATAAAGATATCGGAACAGATTAAGGACCATAGCTGCAACCGTATATACGTGGGCATTGTCTGTGGCAATGTAAAGAATGACGATGGCACCATAGAGGGCGCCATAGGCAGAAATCCCAATGACCGCAAGAAAATGGCGATCAATGAGAAAAACGGAAAGCCGGCTGTCACACATTATAAGGTGCTTGAACGCTTTGGTGACTACACATATATGCAGTTTAAGCTTGAGACCGGCAGGACACACCAGATACGCGTGCATATGGCAAGTATTAATCATCCCTTGCTTGGAGATATGCTGTATTCAAGCTATTCACCTACCAAAAACCGGTTTAAAGGCCTTGAAGGACAGTGCCTGCATGCAAAAACAATAGGGTTTGTGCACCCAAAAACCGGTGAATACATGGAATTTGATGCACCTTTACCAAAATACTTTGCCAATTTGCTTGAAGTGTTATATAATATAAATAACAAATAAATTGAATTATCACATAGTGATATAGTATTAATTATTTATATAAGGGGGTCTGAATTATGGGATCAAACGAAATTTACACAATAGGAAGAGAATTTGGAAGCCTCGGAAAACAGGTCGGACAAGAATTAGCTAAAAGACTTGGAATTAAATTTTATGATAAAGAGCTCTTACAGAAGGCAGCTAAGGAATCAGGACTTTGCGAGGAAATATTTGAGTCGCATGACGAAAAGCCTACAAACAGCTTTTTATATTCGCTGGTCATGGACACCTACACAGGTGGCTCTTATTCCACAGCACCATTTCTTGATATGCCTCTGAATCACAAGGTATTTTTAGCACAGTTTGATGCTATCAAAAAGATTGCGGCAAATGAATCCTGTGTTATTGTAGGCCGCTGTGCAGATTATGCTTTAGCAGACGAGCCGCATTGTCTCAATATCTTCATACGTTCCAACATGGACGACAGAATTAAAAGAATAAGTGAAAGACTCAATGTCCCGGAGAACAAGGCTAAAGACATAATTAAGAAAAAAGATAAAGAGCGCTCAAGCTATTACAATTACTACACCAGTAAAAAATGGGGAGACGCAAGAAGCTATGATTTGTGCCTGAACACAAGCCAGATATCAGTTGAGGACTCAATCGAGCTTATACTTAAATACAGGGAATGCATGAGAAGTCACAATAAATAATTGCATAATAAATAATTGTATTGTTGTATAGAAAAACTATAGATATAAAGCCATCGGAGCTGATACAAATAGAGGTTCCGGTGGCTTATTCTTGTACCATAGTGCTTTTTGCAAGGTCATTTATTCGTTAAACTTAGATTTAGCGAATAAATGTGTACCGCTAAAAATTAGTACTGCTCCGCTATTTTATATTATTAAACACAAAAAGACGGTTGAAAAATCAATCGTCTTTTTATATCTAAAATTTATGATTTTATTATGAAATAGATAACACATCCTCCACAATCTGCTCTGCAGTCAGATGATTCTCCTTCAGTACAGCATCCACATCATACCTGTCAAGAAATTCCTTCTTCAATCCATAATTCATCACTTTCATATTGCTTGCACCATAGAATCGTGCGATTTTTTCACCAAAGCCGCCATCTAAAATACCATCCTCTAAAGTAATAACAGTATCATGATTTTGCTTAAGCTTAGTCAAAAGCGCCTCATCCAATCCGGTGATGTAATACGGATTGATTACAGTTGCATTGATTCCGGCTTCTTCTTTAAGAAGCTTCGCAGCATCCTTTGCCAGTTCAAAGAAGGTTCCCAGACCGATAATCGCAATCTTTTCTCCTGTCTGATCCACCTCATATCTGTTGAGTCTGCCAAAATCCTTTGTCACCCTTGAGCCATCTGAAATCATCGGTCCGCCCGGCAGCTTTATTGCAACCGGATAAGATGTCTGCTCCATACTCCAGTCGAGCATGGCCAGATACTCTTCCTTTGTTGCCGGTGCCAGATATACCAGATTTGGAATATTTGAAAGCATCGGAATATCCTGAAAGCCTAAGTGTGTAACGTCATTCATTCCATATACGGAACCCTGATATATTACCATTGTAATCGGACTGTTATTGATGCAGACATCCTGTGATACCTGGTCAAAGGTTCTCTGTACAAACGAACTGTATACACCATAAAATGGTTTACCACCATTTACTGCGACACCTGATGCCAGTGCCACTGCAGTCTCCTCTGCAATACCTACATCGACAAACTGACTGCCAGCCTCTTTTCTCTTATACTCTGTAAAGCCCATAACAGTCGGCGTACCGGAAGTAATTGCAACAACAGAAGAATCATTTTTCATCTTTTCAAGCAGATATTCACAGGTCACAGAAGAATAATCCTCTTCCACATTGTTAAATAGCGGCTTTCCTGTTTCTATATCGAACGGACCGCTGTAATGCCACTGCTCCTTGCATTTTTCTGCAGGGGCATAACCCTTGCCCTTAAGTGTGTTTATATGCACTACAACCGGTTTAGTGCTGTCCTTGACCTCTTTAAATACCTTAATAAGAGCTGCAACATCGTTGCCCCTGTCCACATACACATAGTCAAGTCCCATAGCCTTAAACAGATTGCATTCTGCCTGACCGTCAGTCTTTCGAAGCAGAGCAAGATTCTGATAGAGACCTCCATGATTTTCAGCAATCGACATATCGTTGTCATTTACTATAATAATAAAATTGCTTTGAAGCTCAGCAGCAAAATCAAGTCCCTCAAGTGCTTCTCCTCCGCTTAATGAGCCGTCTCCGATGACAGCAATCACATTGCCGTTTTCACCCTTTAAGTTCCTTGCCTTTGCAAGACCTGCTGCCAGACTGACCGACGTTGATGTATGTCCGACTGTAAAAAAATCATGCTCGCTCTCGTTTGGATTTGTATAGCCTGACACATCATCATAGTGCTGTTCAGACAAATACGCTTCCTTACGCCCCGTAAGCATCTTATGAGGATAACTCTGGTGCGATACATCAAAAACAATTTTATCCTTAGGTGATTCAAATACATAATGTAAAGCGATTGTCGCCTCTACCATTCCAAAATTCGGCCCAAAATGTCCGCCATGCTTACTTGCTCTTACCAAAAGGGCATCTCTTATCTCCTGCGCCAGCACCGGCAGTTCATCTATCTTAATTTTCTTTACATCTTCTGGTCCGTTAATTTTCTCAAGATACATATTATATTTTGTCCTCCTATTTGTCCCAGGTCAATTCACCTGTCTTTATCGCATTCTCGTATTTAGAAATTTTATACTGTAAGCGTTCCATCGTGTTTTCAATCTGTTTTTTCTGCTCATCAAGCTGCTCGTATTGCTCCTTGAGAAGCTGACACCTTGCTTCAAATGTGGCATCTCCCATCTG
>PPYF01545589.1_pt1 | contig 13310 bp, 10 predicted proteins | sample 1559871 | NCBI WGS metagenome assembly PPYF01 (sample SAMN08240021, study PRJNA423297) | Human gut metagenome, whole genome shotgun sequencing project. | reverse complement strand
CCCCGCGGCCGTCCCGCCCTCCCTGCCCTTCACTTGCAACAATACCTAAACAATCATCATGAATAAACAGACATTACTTTGCAGCTTCGGCGCCCTTGGCGCGCTGGCTGCCGGAGCACAGGAAAAGCCCAACATCATCTACATCATGTGCGACGACATGGGCTACGGCGACCTGGCCTGCTATGGCCAGCAATACATCGCTACCCCCAACATCGACCGTATGGCTGCCGAGGGCATGCGCTTTACGCAGGCCTATGCCGGAAGCCCCGTATCGGCTCCTTCACGTGCCTCCTTCATGACCGGACAGCACACCGGACACACCCACGTTCGCGGCAACCGTGAATACTGGAACAAGTTCGGCACCGTGCAATACGGCGTGGTAAAGGAATACAAGGTGACCGGCCAGGAGCCGTATGACACCGCCCACGTCGTCATCCCGGAAATCATGAAAGACAACGGCTACACCACCGGCATGTTCGGCAAATGGGCCGGAGGATATGAAGGTTCCATATCGACGCCCGACAAGCGCGGAGTGGACGAATACTACGGCTACATCTGCCAGTTCATGGCCCATCTCTACTACCCCAACTTCATGAACGAATACAGCCGCGCAGCCGGCGACACCGCCGTGCGCCGCGTCATTCTGGAAGAGAACGTGAAGTATCCCATGTATGGTCCCGAATACAAAAAGCGACCGCAATATTCAGCCGACCTCATCCACCAGAAAGCCCTGGCCTGGCTTGACAAGCAAAGCAAGGACCAGCCTTTCTTCGGTGTCTTCACCTACACACTGCCCCATGCCGAACTGGCGCAGCCCGAGGACTCCATCCTGCTGGCCTACCGCGGCAAATTCTGCCAGGAACGCACCTTCGGCGGCAGTGAAGGCTCACGCTACAACCCCACACAACACGGACATGCCGAATTTGCAGCCATGATTACCCGCCTTGACGCACAGGTGGGCGAAGTGCTGGCCAAACTCAAGGAAAAGGGACTCGACGAAAACACCATCGTCATCTTCACCTCCGACAACGGACCGCACGAGGAAGGCGGAGCCGACCCCAATTTCTTCAACCGCGACGGCCTGCTCAAGGGCATCAAGCGCAGCACCAACGAAGGCGGCATCCGCGTGCCCTTCATTGTACGGTGGCCGGGTAAAATCAAGGCCGGAACGGTCAACGACCACCAACTGGCTTTCTACGACCTGATGCCCACGTTCTGCGAACTGGCGGGTATTGACAACTATGAAGAGAAATACCGCAACCCGCGCCTTGAAAACGACTACTTCGACGGCATCTCCTTCGCGCCCACGCTTCTGGGCAAGGGCAAGCAGAAAGAGCACGACCATCTCTACTGGGAATTTCACGAGACCAACATGATTGGAGTACGCATGGGCGACTGGAAACTGGTGGTGAAGAACGGCAACTGCTCGCTCTATGACCTGAAAAACGATCCGCACGAAGACAACAATCTGGCGGCAAGCTATCCCGACGTGGTACAGAAGATGAAGGACATCATCCGGCGCGAACACGTAGAAAGTCCGCTTTTCAAAGTGACGATTCCGCAATAAAGACCATCCGGCGCAGCAACCCCGAACAGCCCGTGCTGCGCCAGCGACACGTAAAAAGGCACTGCTCCGGCGCTTCTGCAGCGTCATGGCGCAGTGCCTTTTCGCTTAAATGCCCCCGCAGCTTTCCGTTTTCCAGCCGCCCGTCGGATGACGGAAGCATGCCACCCGGACCTGTAACAACGTAACAGGAGGAACAAAGTCCACCAGACTTCACTCCTCCTGTTACGTTATGCTGACCGATGACCGCCCGGCGGCCATCGCCATGCCTTAAAGCCCCAGCCGCTTTGAAATGTCGAGCATCGCACGGATGGGCTTCACGGCCTGCTCGGCGATTTCGGCAGGCACCTCTATGGCCGGCCACTCAAACTTCAGGGCATTGTATATCTTTTCCAGCGTCACCAGCCGCATGTAGTTACACTCGTTGCAGGCACAGCCAGCGTCTTCCGGCGGCACGGGAATGAAATGTTTCTGCGGCGCCTTCTTCTGCATCTCATGCAGGATACCGCTTTCCGTAACCACCAGGAAGGTATCGGCATCGCTTTTCACAGCATAGTTGAGCAACGCTGCCGTAGAGCCCACGACGTCGGCCAGTTTGACAATGGCTCCGCGGCACTCGGGATGCACCAGCACCTTGGCCGCCGGATACTGCTGCTTCAGCTCTATCAGTTTCTCCACCGAAAAACGCTCGTGTACATGGCAGGCACCATCCCAGAGCAACATGTTGCGCCCCGTCACGGCATTAATATAGCCGCCCAAGTTACGGTCAGGACCGAAAATCAGGGGCTGGTCGGCAGGGAAACTTTCCACAATCTGACGTGCGTTGGTCGAAGTGACCACCACATCGGTCACCGCCTTGGTGGCGGCCGACGTATTGACATAGGATATCACCTTATGGCCGGGATGCGCCTTTACAAAACGGGCAAACGCATCGGCCGGGCAACTTTCGGCCAGAGAACAGGTGGCGTTGAGGTCGGGAATCAGCACCAGTTTGTCGGGGCAGAGAATCTTGTTGGTCTCGCCCATGAAGTGGACACCGCACATGACGATGATGTCGGCATCGGTTGCCGCCGCTTTCTGCGCAAGCGCCAGGCTGTCACCGACAAAGTCGGCAATGTCCTGCACCACGCCCTCCGTATAATAGTGTGCCATGATGACGGCATTCTTTTCCTGACACAGACGCCGGATTTCGGCTTTCAAATCCGTACCGGCAGGGATAGGTTCATCCACATATCCCTTGACTTTCCAACTTTCTTTGATTTGCGTCATGAGTATATATTTAAACTGATAGGATTTTTATTTTGCCAGCACCGGTTTATTTCAACCACGACTGCGGATTGAGCGTACTCGTTTTGTAGCGCAACTGGAAATGGAGCACACAATTACCGGTAGCATCTGTAGCCACACGTCCCAGATGCTGGGCCGTCTTCACCCGCTGTCCGCGCCGCACGGAAACGGAAGCCAGATTGTTGTATACTGAATAGTAATTGCCGTGGCGCACAATGACGGTATAGGAACCGCCGAAATTGGCCACCGTTACCACCTCGCCCGTAAAGATACTGCGGGCTTCCGCGCCACGGTGGCCTGTCAGGTTGATACCCTTGTTTTCCAACCGCACCCCACGCAAACCGGGCACGTTATAGGTGCCATAACGGCTGGTAATGGCATATGCTCCGGAAATGGGCACCGGCAGACGGCCGCGATTTTCACGGAAATCGTTGCTGAGTTTGAAATCAGTATCGTCGGCCTCCTCAAATTTGACAGATGATGAGGAGGAAGATGACTTCTTCGACGCTGAAGACTTCGATGCACTCTTGGACGTGCCCGATGACTTCCGGCTGCTCTCGGCCTTGCGCCGCCGCTCCTCTGCTTCCCGGCGCTTGCGTTCTTCCTCTTTGCGGCGGCGCTCGGCCGCAGCAATTTCTTCTTGAATCAGGCGCTCTATGCGTACATTGAGGTCCTGATATTTCTTTTTGTTCTTGCTGATGACTCCGGCAATGGAACGCTGCTTCTTATTGAGCGTCTCCACCATTTTCTGCCGTTCATCCTTTTTCTTCTCCAGGCCTTCCTGTTGCTTGCGCCCCTCGTTCAGCAGCTGTTCCTTTTCGCGCTTGGCCGAAACCAGCTGCTCCTTCTTTTTTCTGACGGCCAGTTCCTTCTGCTGGATGACTTCACCCTGTGCACGCTGGTATTTGGAATACTGCGACACGTAACGCACCCGGCGGTAAAGGTCGCGGAAATCCTTTGCCATGAACACAAACATCCAGCGGCTCTGCTTGAGCTTTGTCCGCGACACAAAAGTCATGGCACGGCGGTAATTGGCCTTGCAGGCCGTCAGTTCTTCGTTGAGCTGCTTGATTTGACGCTGCAACTGGTTGATGGAACGGTTCAGCGAATCATTGTCCTCCTTCAGCCGCTTGATGTATTTCTGTTTTTCCAGAATCTGCGCATCGAGCAAAGCCAGGTTGCTCAACTGTGAAGCCACATCCTTTTTGGTCGTACGCAACAACTTCTCGGAAGCTTCTATCTGTTTCTGAATTTCCGCGCGCTGTGCCTTCATGGCCCGCACGGCCTTGCTGTTCTGCGCCCCTGCGGGCAACACCACCGCACAGCACAGCAACCACACGGGCAGCCAGTGCAACAACAGCCGCACACAACTGCGCATCGGCATCCGCCGGGCATATTTCAATCTGTCGAACTTCATGCTGGAATGGATTGAGAAAAGTCTTTATCGGAACGTGCAGTGAATGGCAACGGCATTCTTTCGCCACAAAGGCCGCCCGGCATGAGCCGGCTGGCCATCAGCTGCACCTGTCCGGATTTTTTACATGGAAAGCAATCGCTTGAGAATTTCGTCAGCCTTCCGCTCCTGATAACGGGAAGAAACTGTGGTACGGGTGGTCCACCCGCTCTCATTGTTCACACGGCTGAGAGTAAAGGAAAAGCCCGCCGTCTTGCCAAGGCCTTCCACCTGACAGGACATCGTCGTCGGGAACAGACGCCCGTCGAGTTGAGTGAACTTATCGTAGGTCCACACCATTTTGGCAGGTGTTTCTCCTTCTTTAGCCGTCACTGTCACCTGGTTGATGATAGCTTCGGCCGTCTGCGTGAGGAAACTGTAATCGAGTTTCGGCGCATCAGTAATAGTCAGTTGCGTATGACTGCCCGACTCCGAAGCAGCAAAACGCTTCAACTGCTGCCGTACATCCCGCTGTCCGGGAATAAAGAGTTCGTTCCAGAACAAAGCCTGCAACGCATAGAAATCCAATCCCGCCGCCTGCAGGAAACTGACGTCGGAATAGGGAGCCCGCACGAACTGTTTGTTGACACGGTCGATAATCAGCACTTCGCCGGGCGCGAACTCCAGCCGTCCCACCTCGAATCCCAGCAACGTGAGCGAGAGCTGCACCACTTCGTCGCGCTTCATGCGCAACTGTCCGCTGACCGAAAGGTTGTTACCCAAGGCATTGAGCTGCAAATCCATCCGTCCGGTCACGCACTTGGCCCGCTGGGCATTATTGAGAATCTTCGCAAAGTAAGCTTCCGTCTGACGGTCGGCTCCGCCACCTGCAGCGGTATCGGTCAGCGACTTGCTGGAGCGGCACGAAACCGTCAGCAACAATACAAGCAGTGGCAACCACTTGACAAAATTCTTTATCTTTCTCATCTTCGTTCTTTATTAACGGCAAAAATGGTGGCAGACGCACTGCCATCGCGGTTGGACGTTACAGTTTCCGGCGGCGGATTTTCTCCTTCAGCCGTTCCTTGAGCGCTTCGTCCTGAGTTTGCTTGAGCGCCTGCTTCCAGAAGCCGACCGCATGGTCCACCTCGCCGCAGCGATAATAAATGTCGCCGGCATGGTCGTACAGCGTAGAGTTGTCCTCCTCCCGGTCAACATATTTCAAGGTTTCGTCAATATATATCCTGGCCTGGGTATAGAGTTCCTGCTGATAGAGAATCCAGGCATAAGTATCCAGATAGGTACTGTTTTCCGGCTCAGCCTCAACGGTGCGCTTGCTCATTTCGGCCGCGCGGTCAAGTTCCCGCTGCTCCTGCGAAAGGAAATAGGCAAAATTGTTCAGGCACAACAGATTGTCCGGATTGCAGGCAATGGCCCGTTCGTAGGCGGAGAAGGCTGCCTCCACCTGCCCTTTTTCATGATAGAGGTCGCCCAGCAACGCTATCATTTCCGAACGGCTCACGCTGTCGGTGGCGGCTTCGACACGCTGCTCTCCTTCTTCCAGAATGCGGATGGCTTCGTCCTTCTGCCCTTTTTCCGAAGCGGCCAGGGCACCATAAATATAGAAGACTATCTTGCCGGGATGATAGGTCCGACCGCGGGCACAAAGTTCCGCCACCTCGGGCGTCTGTTCCCGCCGAATCAAGTCGCCCAGCACCTCCATCGAAGCCATCAGATTCTCCGGCTCTGCCTGTAGCAGGCGGCGCTGTATGAAAAGCACCTGTTCGCGCGTGGCTCCCATTCTGGCCATATACGCCAAAGCCATTTCGCACAGCCGCCCGTTTTCCTGCGGCAGCGCCAGCACTTTCCGCACGACGGGCAGCACCTGGGCGGTATCCGTTTTCTCCCGCAAGGCACTGACAAAGAAACTCTGCATCACGCTTTCGCGCGTTTCCGTATCCGTGTCGGCACTATACACCAGTTCTTCAAACAACTTACGGTAGAGTTCATCCTCACTGAGCGTCTTGTAGAAACTCAGGAGCGACACTTTCGCAAACACGTTTCCGGGGTCCTGTTCCAGCACTTTCTTATAAAGCGCCAGGGCCTTGTCATTGTAGCCCTGCTCATGGTACAGGTTGGCTTTGTAAACAGGGAAGTAGAGGTCGCCCGCATTGGCGGCACAAAGCGTATCGATGGTGGCATAGGCGCGCGCCGTATCCTTCATCTCAATATATATTTTGTAGCGCTGGGCATAAATGTCATTGCTTTCACCTTCCAGCAGTTCCATCCGGTCGAGCACCCGCAGGGCCTCGCCATAGCGCTTGGCAGCGGCATAGAAATTGAACAGCCCTGAGAGCAAATCAGCCGTCGGCGTCTTTGCCACCAGCCCTTCATACGTCTTAATGGCCGTATCATAATCGCCCCGCTCGGCACAATACATGCCGTAGGTACGCTGGTAAGCCTCATTGTCCGGAGCCAGACGAACGGCCTTCTGAAGGAGGGCGAAGCCGTCATCGGCCTTGAAATATCCTTCTTCACCACCGTAGGTCAACTTGAGCAACCCCATTTCATAGAGTGCCTCGGGCGCATCGGGACAAAGGGCCAGCGCCTGTTCGAGCAACACATACTCCTCGTCGAGCCGCTGTTGCAGACGGTGGTTGATAGCCGACTGGTACAAGTCATTGAAAATTTGCCGGCGTCCGGCATTCATCTCATCGCCTTCCCAAACGGCAGCATCATCCCATACGGCCTCCGCCGAACGCGACGACGAACAGGAAGCCGACACCATTGCCCACCCGGCCATCAGGCAGACCATGCAGCATCGGCAGAACTGTTTTCCGGTAAAAATACTCAGCATCTCGTTTCTCTTCTGTGCAGCTAACGGTTATTCTTTTCCTGTATGTCCGAACCCGCCTTCACCGCGTTCGGTCTCGTCGAGTTCCTCCACGGGCAGCCAAGCCACCGTTTCGTGCCGCGCCACCACCAGCTGGGCAATGCGCTCACCGTCGGCAATGACAAAATCCTCCTGCGAAAGATTGACGAGGATGACCTTGATTTCCCCACGGTAGTCTGCATCGATGGTGCCCGGCGCATTGAGCACGCCGATGCCTTTCTTCAGCGCCAGCCCCGACCGCGGCCTGACCTGCGCCTCATATCCCGGCGGAAGTGCCATAAAAAGACCTGTGGGCACCAGGCAGCGCTCCAACGGACGCAGCCGCAGAGGCTCGTCCAGATTAGCCCGCAAATCCATACCCGCACTCAGCGCTGTGGCATAAGCCGGCAGCGGATGGTGCGAACGGTTCACTATTTTTATTTCCATATTTTTTTCACGCAATGGTTTTGAGTAGACAAAATTACGGATTTCCGGGCAGATTCGCCGGGCGCGGACGGCTTTATTTTCCGTATTCCCGCTCTTTTTCATTACTTTTCACAAGTCCCGGCCGCCATGCCGCCACCATCCCGGCCCGCCACCGGGACGGCTCCTGCTTTTTTCCCGCCAACTGTCACCTTTTGCGGGAAAATGCCGCAGCACCACGTTTTTTTCTATAAATTTGTAGGATGTCCGGCCGCCATGCCCCGTCGGCCACGGCAGGCCCGAACCATCAAATGACTATGGACTGGAAACAACTCATCTCCGACAAACGCTTCGGCAAGGAAGCCAGCCACAAGCAGCGCTCCGAACGCCGCACTGAATTCCAGCGCGACTTCGACCGTCTCATCTTTTCGGCCCCCTTCCGCCGGATGCAGAACAAGACACAGGTATTCCCGCTTCCCGGCAGCATATTTGTCCACAACCGTCTGACCCACAGCCTTGAGGTCAGCAGCGTAGGGCGTTCCCTGGGCACCGATGTCGCCCGCGAACTCCTGCAGAAACATCCTGAACTCCGGCGGGCGGAAATTTCCCCCATCGCCGAAATCGTTTCAGCAGCGTGCCTGGCACACGACATGGGCAATCCGCCGTTCGGCCACAGTGGCGAAAAAGCCATCCGCAGCTTTTTCTCCGAAGGCAAGGGCCGCATGCTGAAAGACTACCAAAGTGCGGAAGGCGAGCGCCTGACGGAGGGAGAATGGAACGACATCACGCGCTTCGACGGCAACGCCAACACATTCCGCGTGCTGACCCATCAGTTCAGCGGCCGCCGGCCGGGCGGTTTTGTCATGACCTACTCCACATTGGCAGCCATCGTGAAATATCCTTACAGTTCGTCCCTGTGCGGAGAGAAACATAAATTCGGATTCTTCGAAAGCGAGCAGGCCGACTTCCGGAAGATTGCCGACGAGTTGGGCATGCCCTGCCGCGAGGAAGCCGGCGGGCTGCGCAGCGTGCGCCATCCGCTGGTCTATCTGGTTGAGGCGGCCGACGACATCTGCTACGAAATCATGGATATTGAAGATGCCTTCAAGTTGCGCCTGCTCTCGGCCGAAGAGACCTACGACCTCATTCTTTCCTTCTTTGACGACGAAACCCGCACACACCTGCTGGAAGCCTACCCCGACACCACCGACCGCAGCGACCGCATCGCCTATTTCCGGTCCTACGCCATCAATGCCCTTGAGCAAGCCTGCGTCCGCACCTTCGTGGAGCACGAGGACGAAATCCTGGCCGGCACTTTCGAAGGGTCGCTCATCAGCCACCTGCCCGAGCCGCTGCGTTCCGCCTACCGCCAATGTGAGGAAGTGGCCTACCGGCGCATTTACCAGTCAAAGGAAGTGACCGACATCGACCTGGCCGGTTACCGCATCATCTACACCCTGCTCGAACTGATGACCGACGCCGTGCTCGAACCGCAGAAAGCCTACAGCCAACTGCTTCTGGGACAAGTCTCCGCACAATATCAGTTGCGCGCACCCCGTCTGGCCGACCGCATCATGGCCATGCTCGACTATATATCGGGCATGACCGATGTCTATGCACTCGACCTTTTCCGGAAAATCAACGGACACTCATTACCCAGCGTATAACCGCGCCCCGAAAGGAAGCGCCCATCCCCTTCTTCCCGCCGATTGAAAAAGGACAACGTCATCCCGCCCTGTGCCGACGCTCCGGAAAGGGGCACCAACGCGGCCAAATCTGCCTACAACCACGTCATGAAATCAACAGGACTGCTTGGAGGCATTCAGGCGTTCTATATCCTCATGTCCGTGGTGCGCAACAAACTCACCGCAATGCTCATCGAAGAAGCGGGTATCGGCATCGCCGACCTGTACTGCCGCACCATCGAGCTGCTGGGAAACACCACCAACTTCGGCGTGGCTTTCAGCGCCGTGCGGCGTCTTTCGGCGCTTTATGAACAGGGCGACCGGCGCGAAACGGCCTACTACGTACGGCTCGTCCGCACCTGGACTTTCCTGCTGGCACTTTTCGGCACACTCGTCTGCATCGCCTCCTCGCCCCTCCTCAGCCGCTACATTGCCGGCGACCACGCCCACACACTCCATTTCTGCCTGCTGGCGCCGGCCGTAGGCTTCACCACGCTGTCCGGCGGCGAGGCGGCCATCCTCAAAGGCATGCGGCGCCTCCGGCAACTGGCTCTCATCACCACGGCCGCCGCTCTGGGCACCGTCATTATTACCGTCCCGATTTACCTGTTCTTCGGCTTCGATGGCATCATCCCCGTCATTGTCGGCACAACGGCGCTCAATTTCATACTCAACCTCCGGGCGTCGGCCCCGCTCTTCCCCTACCGCATTTCACCCCACCGCCGCCACTTCCTGCGCCAGGGCGGCACCATGATCCGCCTGGGCTCGGCCTACATCGCCGCCGGCATCATCGGGTCGGCCGCCGAACTTTTCATCCGCACCTTTGTGGTGGATGCCGATCCTTCCTACCGGCATGCGGGACTCTACGCAGCCGGACTCACCCTCACCGTCAGCTACGCCCGCCTCATCTTCGTGGCGATGGATGCCGACTACTTTCCGCGACTCTCGGCCGGCATCGGCGACAGGCAACGCACCAACACTACCGTCAACCAGCAGATTGACATCCTCGTGCTGCTCATGGCGCCCTTCCTCATTCTCTTTGCCATAGGGCTGCCTTTCATCATCCCCCTGCTCTATACCCCCTCCTTTCTCGAAGTCACTCCCATGGTGCTCTGCGCACTGCCATACATGTTCTTCAAGGCAATTTACTCTCCCATAGCCTATCTGTCACTCGCCGCCGGACGTTCGCGCCTCTATCTGACGGCCGAACTGATTTATTATGTCGCCTTCGCCCTGCTTGTTACCGGCGGCTACCGCTGGATGGGACTGACCGGCGCCGGACTGGGGCTTTCGGCGGCCAACCTCATAGACCTCACATTGCTTCCCTGCCTCTACGGACGGCTTTTCGGCTTCCGCTTTGCTCCGGCCACTCTCCGCCGCTGCCTCATCCAGGCTCTGCTGCTGGGCATGGCCCTGGCCTGCTGCGGTATGCCCTACTCCTGGGCACCATGGGCTGCCATACCGCTACTTCTGGTGTCCACCTTCTTTTCCTGGCGTTTCCTGCAACGTGAAACGACTCTCTGCACCAAAATCACCGGCTTTTTCCGGAAAAAGCAGTAACCCCCAAAGGAAACGGTCCGTTTTTACAACTGAATTTGGCAAATCCGAGGGTAAAATATCAAAAAAGTCAAAAAAGAAGAACTTTCGCCCTGTTTTTTGAATAGGATGCGAGAGAAAGTTATACTTTTGCATTGTGTTTTTCATAGTATTAGATTTAAGGTTAACAAGGTTGGGATACAGCGGTATCCCTTTTTTTATGCCCTGACGCCGGAAAGCGACAGGCCTGTCACGACATGCCGCACAAAGATACAACCTTCACAACAAGGATGCTGCGCCGGCACAAAGCGCAGCCCCGCCAGGTTTCCTTCCTCCCAATGCCCTGCCTTCGGCCATAAGGCCTTCCGGTCAACGGCCGTCATCCCTGCCAGTCACGGCCCTTTTGTTAAAAAAACTGGCAATCGCAGATTTTTCCTAAAAAAACAGACGGAAATATAAAACATTTGGTATATTCGCTCCAAACTTGTACCTTTGTATTGTGTTTTTCATAGTATTAGATTTAAGGTTAACAAGGTTGGGATACAGTGGTATCCCTTTTTTTTGTGCCCTTCATGTAAAAAGGAAGTGTCCAGCGTACAAAAAAGTATATTCACCCAACAATCAGGCGCGCGCCGCCCCTCTCGAAAAAAACTCAGATCCGGTAAAGAACGCCCGCCACTTTAGAAAAATCAGTCCTAATCCCGGCACCTAGCAGAAGAAGAACAGCCCACCAACCCATACTCATAATAAAAAGACCTCAGCCGTTCCTGAGCAAAACAGCCGTGCCCCTGAAAAAAAGCAACAGAATATCCACATTTACGGCAAATCCTCCACTCCATCTTACCGGTTGACCTTTACGCCGCTGTTTCCTCTTAGCTTCCTCAAGAGAACTCTCAACGTCCATCACTCAATTTTGCCATCTGCAAATATCAAAAACAGTTCACAAATCTGAATTTTTATCAAAAATTATGTTTTACAACATAAAATATTTGGAGTATTCATGCTAAAGCCCTACTTTTGCATCGTGTTTTTCATAGTATTAGATTTAAGGTTAACAAGGTTGGGATACAGCGGTATCCCTTTTTTTTGTGCCCTGACGCCGGAAAAACATATCCGGCCGCCCCTGCTCATGCAGAAACGGCCGGCCCGGACATACATGCGCCGCACAAAACCGCGCATCAATGTCCCGAAAGATAGCGTTCCATATTGTCAAGCACTTTACGCCCCAACCGGACATAGGCCTGACTGGTGCATCCGCTCGATGTCTCCATGCAGTGAACATGCCCGTGCTGCAGCAACGCAGCATCCCCAAGCGCACCCAGCGTATCGCAATAGCAGTGATTGTCCCCTTCCAGCCATTCTCTGAAAGGCGCTTCGTCCCAGGCCGGAGAGAGTCCGGTATTGAAGAGCAGCTTATGCTGTCCCAGTGCTTCAAACTCCGCCTGATGCAGCAGCACCGTGTTTTTGTTCAGACAGCAGAACACCACATCGCTCCAGCCCAACAGCTCACGCAGAGGCAGGAAGCGGTATCCCTTACGGGCGGCATCCGCCTTTTCGCTGCGGGCAAAATAACAGACTTCAGCACCGAAAAACTTCATTGCATCGGCAATCATTCCTCCTGAGCGGCCCAGGCCGACCACTCCGACCCTGACGCCCGTAATTTCGGACGGCTGACCGTTCCAGGGCTCGCAGCCAAAACCGTGTAAACGCCGTACCAGTTCGCTCACCACATATTCTATGACACCTTCGTCACCATAATCGCGCACCCCCGTCACGGTAATGCCGCGCTCCCCGGCACAACGGATGTCCACATTCGCACTTTCCGGCGAATAAAGGGAGCAGCACATGCCCACATACTCCACAGCGGGACACTGTTCCAGCACTGCGCGCGACAAAGAGGACGTAAAACTCAGCAATACGGCATCTGCATCGCCTATGCGGGCCACGATGCAGGCATCATCGGCCGGCAAATCCTCATGCAGCACCACTTCGTCTGCATAACTGTGCAGTTCCATCTTGGCCGCGTCACACAGATTCACCGGCTCGATGGCTACTATTTTCCTGAACTTTCTCATGTTCTCCAAACGGTAAATGTCCGCCGCCGCTCCATTGCCCGGCAACCGCGTCCTGCCACGGCAAAGGCTTGCGGCTGCCGACGGTCAATGATATCTTTTCACTTCGCACGTTCCCCGCAACGCAGCCAGTGCATTGCCGGCCAACGCGCTCATCTCGTCCTCGCCGGGATAGATGTAAACAGGCGCCAGGAATCCGATGCGTTCACGCAAGCGCTGCGTTATATAGTCTGAATAGGCAATGCCGCCCGTCAGCAGGACAGCATCCACCTTTCCGCAGAGCACCGCGCCTTCAGCGGCAATGGCCTTGGCCGTCTGGTAAATCATGGCCTCTACCAACAGGGCGGCCTTCTGGTCGCCGGCTTCTCCCCTGCGCAGAATTTCCTTCAAGTCATTGGTCCCCAAATGCGCCACCAGACCGGCCTGCCCGGCAATGCGCTTCAAGAGTTCCTCTTCTGTATATATTCCGCTATAGCAA
>PPYF01545868.1_pt1 | contig 13316 bp, 17 predicted proteins | sample 1559871 | NCBI WGS metagenome assembly PPYF01 (sample SAMN08240021, study PRJNA423297) | Human gut metagenome, whole genome shotgun sequencing project. | reverse complement strand
AATTGATTTCACTCAATTCAGTAAGACCTTTTTGTTGGTTTCACACATATTACCTGATAACCACAAGATTCCGGATAAACAATGCCAAAATCTCTCGTGTTATCAAATAGAACTTTATCTGCTCTAAAACGCCCTGTTTATAAGGAATTTCAGAAAATTTTTATTACTCAAACTCAATCGTCCCAGGCGGCTTACTGGTAATATCATAGAAGCAGCGGTTTACCCCCTTCACTTCATTGATAATCCTGCTCATAACTCTCTGTAACACCTCGAACGGTATATTGGCAGCTTCCGCTGTCATGAAATCGACCGTATTGACCGCACGCAGTGCAACTGCGTAATCGTACGTTCTCTCATCGCCCATGACACCCACGCTTCGCATATTGGTGAGCGCGGCGAAATACTGGTTTGGCATCCACTCCGGTGCCTCTCCATGCTCTTTGCGGTATTCCTCTACCGCGGCATCCACTTCCTCACGGTAAATGTAATCGGCATCCTGCACGATACGAACCTTCTCTGCAGTTACCTCACCGATAATACGGATACCAAGTCCCGGTCCCGGGAATGGCTGACGGAAGACAAGTTTCTCCGGGATGCCAAGCTCCAGACCCGCTTTGCGGACTTCATCTTTGAAGAGGTTGCGCAGCGGCTCGATGATTTCCTTGAAATCCACATAATCCGGGAGACCGCCGACATTGTGGTGGGACTTGATCACTGCGGATTCTCCGCCAAGTCCGGACTCTACCACATCCGGGTAGATGGTTCCCTGTGCCAGGAAATCCACGGCTCCGATCTTCTTTGCCTCTTCCTCGAAGACACGGATAAATTCCTCTCAGATAATTTTACGTTTTTTCTCCGGTTCTGTCACACCGGCAAGTTTTCCATAATAACGCTCCTGCGCGTTGACACGGATAAAGTTCAGGTCAAACTGTCCGTTTGATCCGAAAACTTCCTCGACCTCGTCTCCTTCGTTCTTTCGGAGCAGACCGTGATCGACGAATACACAGGTAAGCTGTTTTCCGATTGCGCGGGAAAGAAGTCCTGCTGCAACAGAAGAATCCACGCCTCCGGATAATGCAAGGAGAACCTTTCCATCACCGACTTTTTCACGGATCTCTTTGATTGTATGCTCCACGAAAGAATCCATGCGCCAGGTGCCGGCACATCCACAGATATTTCTTACAAAGTTGTGAAGCATCTTGCTTCCCTCTACGGTATGCAGTACTTCCGGATGGAACTGGATTGCATAAAGCTTTTTCTCCGGGTTTTCATCTGCCGCTACCGGACAGTCAGCGGTATGTGCTACCACCTGAAATCCCGGTGCCGGCTTGGAAATATAATCAAAATGACTCATCCAACAGATGGTAGATCCTTCTGCCGAATCCGTTGCCACTCCCTCAAAAAGCGGAGAAGACTTGTCCACGAACACTTCCGTTTTTCCGTACTCACGTACCGGTGCCTTTTCTACTTTTCCACCGAGGATATGATTCATCAACTGCGCACCATAGCACAGACCGAGAACCGGGATGCCAAGTTCAAATAATTCTTTCGTGTATGTCGGGGAATCTGTCTCATAGCAGCTGTTCGGGCCGCCGGTGAGGATAATTCCCTTTGGATTCATTGCCTTGATCTGTTCGATGTCGGTACGGTAAGAATAAATCTCACAGTACACATTGCACTCGCGGACGCGGCGTGCAACCAGCTGATTGTACTGACCACCGAAGTCAATGACGATGACTTTCTCCTGATCCATATTGTGTTTCCTCCTGTTTTCTAAAATGCATTTTTGCATTTATGTGGTGCATTTTTCAAAAGTACACCATTTTTCTACCATTATAATAAAGCCCCTGTGATTTTACAAGTCACAACCTCACGTTTTCTCGTAAAATGCAATCACATCCGCGTAAACTTTTTCATTTTCTTTCTCATTCAGTATTTCATGACGCATATGCGGATAGGTAATTGTGGAAATATTGGAAAAACCTGCCTGTTTCAGCGTGTCCACACTGTCTTTGGCACCTTTTTCATACCCGGTGCACGGATCTTCGCTGCCGCGGATCATCAGAATCGGTAATGTCTCATTTACGTCCCGGTAATTTGACACCTGATGCATGGCAGTTGTCAGCATATACAGATCGTGAAAAGCGGAAACACTAAATCCGTGCCCGCAATACGGATCTTTCAGATATGCCTGTACCACCTGCTCATCGGAACAGATCCAGTCCACTTCGGTTTTTGCATGTTTTATCTGCTTATTGAAATTTCCCACCGACAGTTGCTGCACCAGCTTGGAATGATACATCGGTCCACGCGCCCTTGTGAGCAGATTTGTCAGGAAAAACCCTATGCGGATAATCTGTGTTCCCGGATAATTTGGGAATCCGCTCAGTACCACCTTTGCGTAACTGTGTGACTGGGTACAAAGCAGATTCCTTGCAATGATGGTTCCCATGGAATGTGCAAAAATCATCACCTTTTCCGTTTGAAACCGCTCCCTGATATATGCCGTGATCTGTACCTGATCCGACAACAGATAACGGTCACCGTCTTTTTCTTTAAAGAACCCCAGCTTTGGAGCATGTTCCCCATGCCCCCGCATGTCCGATGTCACCACCGTAAATCCCACCTGCCACAGCTGTTCAGCGAAAGCCTCATAACGCTCCTTATGTTCCTCCATCCCATGAATGATCTGAATGTATCCCCGCGGATGCTCACGTTCAAATACCGCCAGACTCAGCGCGTAACCGTCGGACGCTTTCAATACTATATTTTCCATTTATATCCTCTTCTCCGTTCGTACTTTTAAAACCAGTCCACATCTGTTCCATGTTCCAACTGTTCCGGTGTCATCAAAGACACGGCATCAATAAACCAGTTGCGAAACGTCATCGTCCCTCTCTTTTGCGCGGTCATTTCTTTCGCCGCAAGTTCTCCTGCAATGCCAGTAAACGCACAGCATGCCACTGCACTCTCCACCGAATTTTCCGCACTTAAAAAAGCGCCAAGCATCACGGTGGACATACAGCCGCTTCCCGTAATCCTTGCCATCATCGGGCTTCCATTATGACACCGGTAGACGCAGCTTCCATCCGTGATCAGATCAGCTTCCCCGGATGCGACAAGAATCATCTGATTTTCCTTTGCATACTGCTTCATCAGCTCCGGCAAATCCGTTTCTTCTGCTTCCGCCAGCGCATCCTCGGCTGCATCCACCCCGGTAACCGTTCCACGGTTGTGCAGCAATGCCTGTATTTCCGAATAATTTCCCCGGATACAGGTCGGATGGATTATTTTCATCAACTCCAGACATTTTTCACGCCGATAGGAAGACCCCGACACCCCGACCGGATCAATCACGATCGGATGTCCCAGCGCATGCGCCCGCTTTCCGGCAGTCTTCATCGCCTCATAATCCGAGATGGCCCCGAAATTACAGATCAGTGCCGCTGTACCTGCCGTGATCTCTTCCACCTCACAGGGATGGTGTGCCATCGTCGGTGACGCACCTGCCGCCAGAAGGATATTCGCACAATCGTTGACCGTCACGGCATTTGTGATACAGTGGATAATCGGACGTTTCTGTTGTATTTTCTCATAAATTTCCACCACTTTTTCCCCGGAAAATTTCATCACAGTTTCTCCCGTCTTTGTATTTCACCATCCAGAATTCCTGCCTTTTTCATTGGAATGGTCACGATAATTGCAATGATCGTACCACCACAGGTACTGATCAAAAACGGCACTACAAATGTAAACAATGCCGCTGCTTTATTCCCCATAATCAGATACGCAATCGGATAAGAAAGCATTCCGCCGATGATACCGGTTCCAAACACTTCTCCCACGTATGCAAACGGAAGCTTTTTCCCATACTGGTAAAGCAGTCCTGCAAGCAGTGCACCACACATACTTCCCGGAAATGCCAGTGGGCTGCCAAGCCCTGTCAGATTACGGATCAATGCCGCCATAAAAGCCTGTGCCAGCCCCCACCATGGTCCGACCGTTACCGCGCACAGTACATTCACCAGATGCTGTACCGGCGCACATTTTGAGCCCAATACCGGGAAAGAAAACATACTCCCGACCACAGCCACCGCCGTGAAAAGTGCCGTCAATGTCAATTTTTTTATCTGCAGATGATTCTTCATTTTACTTTTTTACTCCTCTTTTGTTCCCTTTATATGATCTGTTCTACAAGTTCTCCAAGATGCCGGGTGCCTGTCTCAATATCCTCGCAGGCAAAAATGCCGCTGACAACTGCGACACCCGCGATGCCTCTGCCTTTTAACTGCAAAACATTCTCTGCCGTGATTCCCCCGATTGCCACAACCGGAATTTTCACGCTGTGGCAGATTTCTTCCAGCAGCTCGTGCTTCATCGGAATGGCATCCTTTTTGGTTGTAGAGCCAAACACAGCACCACTTCCCAGATAATCAGCACCTCCCGCTTCTGCGGCTTTCGCCTGTTCCACGGTTTTTGCCGTCACACCAATGATTTTATCCGGTCCGAGAATCTCACGCGCGTGCGCCAGTTCCATATCGGACTGTCCGATATGAACCCCGTCCGCGCCGACTTTTGCCGCCAGTTCCACATCATCATCCAGAATGAGTTTCACCCCGTAACGATGGCAAAGTTCCAGCAATTCTTCTGCCTCCCTCTGCACATCCGCTTCCGGAAGTTCCTTCTCCCGCAGCTGTACCAGAGTGGCGCCACCTTCCAGTGCTTTCTCTACCTGTTGATATAATGTTTCATTGCCCAGCCAGGTGCGGTCGGTCACCGCATAAAGGCGGAGCTGTTCTTTTTTCATATTATTCACTGTTTTTTCCTCCTGCATATTATCCCATTATAACACGCACGCCAGGAGAAAATCTATACTGCATGCAAATGTGCATATTTTTCCTTTGTTGCCATTCCTCCGCGGATATGACGTTCGGATTTATTCACATCAATAATCTTGCGGGTTTCTGCCGCAAGTGCCGGATTCACCTGGCACAGCCGGTCCGTGATATCCTTGTGAACGGTCGATTTTGAAATTCCGTAATGTTTGGCAGCCTGCCGCACAGTTGCCTTATGTTCAATGATATAGTTTGCGATTTCCACGGCTCTTTCTTCAATATAAGCTTTCAAAAAAATACCCCTGCATTCCTGTGTTTGTACAGTTTATGCAAGGATATGTTTGCTTATTACTTACTTTCTGACTTACTTCCCACAAAGACTCTTCTGTCACAACCTGTCCCACAACAGTTCCATCGGGTTTGACTCCAAAATAAAGTTTCCTTTTCAATACCAAGATTCAAATCAACACCTGCCTTCAACGCATATAATTAAATTATATACTGCTTATAATGATATGAGGTCATATAAAGCAAATATTCTTGTCTATGTCCCATGACGAACTGAATAGAGGACATATGGCAAAAAAATAGCCGTCCATGTCCCATGACGAACTAAATAGAGGACATATGATAAAAAAGTGCTCATTTATGTCCCATTAAACAGGTCCTGTGGGACTTTTTCATGCGCTTTTTATACATATGTCCTTTTACCAACTTCTCCTGGGATTTTTCAATGCACTTTCTCTACATATGTCCCTCCGGCAACTTTCACCGAGACTTTCTGGCTTACTTTTTCTCTATATGTCCCCAAAACACAAGGAAACGCGCACGAAAAAGGGAATGTTCCACACACGGAAACATTCCCTCTTTCATTATGTATTTATTTTTCCAGTTTTGTCAGTTCATTGCTGTCCACATCCGCCGCATGACCGCCCTCATTATGGCTTGCTGATCCGTTCTCGAACCACCATGCCACACCTGCGGCCAACACAACAACTGCTACTACAACTACGATAATGACTTTTTCTAACATGAAATTTTCCTCCTGAACTCTTTGAAAATGGTCGCTTATTTCAAAGAGTCAGAAGCTTTTTCCCCATCCTGCCAGTGTATGTATGCCATAATCCACGCATGGCTGCGCACAAATATGTTTTCGATACGGCAGGATGCCAGATAAATTCGGGTAGCATTCCCGGCAAATCCGCTTGCAAGTCCTGCCCACAAAATGACGTTGCGTTCTGCATTCAGCCGCGTGATCCGTGCACTGACGGTCAGACGCGCCTGTTCTAACTGTGTGAGCTCTGAGCGTCCAAGAATATCAAGAAAGGAACCCTGCTGCCGCTCCATCGTATGTACCGCAAGATGGTCCGGCTCCGCCTGCGTGATATCGTGCATGTTTTGCGCACCATAGCTCTGCTGCAAAGCGAAAAAACATATCACTATTGCCAAAAAGATGCCTATCCACTGGTCAACTCCTTGGGCAATTTCTGATCTGCCCCATCGCATCCGGCGCTTTCGTATCCGCATGATTCCCTCCTTTCCCGGTGCCTGCCCGTGTTATGTAATCGCTGCTACTTTGTCAGGCCGGCTTTTTTCCGAAGCATGGAATACAGCCATTTGCCCTCATCACTCAAATCGCTTTTCTTAAAACCGCTGACTTTTGAACAACTGCTTTTAATAATCGAAGAAGATTCCTGTTTGTTTGACAGATTCCACGCAATGTAGCTGACACCGTATTCATCCATCGTCTGTACCCAGCGGTTTGCTTCTTCTTTGTCAATCGCTCCATTTCCGGAAGCGTCACAGATTCCATACTCTGTAACAAATACCGGAAGCCCTTTGTTGATGGCTGCGGTCATTTTATTGCGCAGGTCTGCCTTGTGGGTAGCCGCATAAAAATGCAGTGCATACATAAGATTCTCCCCTTTAATTGGGTCTGCCGCTGCCTGATCCACATCCTGTGACCAGGTTGGCGTTCCCACAACGATCACCGCTTTTTTATCATTTTCACGGATGGTAGAAATCACGCTTTTCGCATAAGACTTGATCTCTTTCCAGCTTGTTCCGTTGTTCGGCTCGTTGCAGATCTCATAAATCACATTGTTGTAACCTTTTAATTCCTTTGACATCTCCTTGAAAAAGGCTTTTGCTTCTTTTTTATGGGAATTTGGATTGCCATCACTTAAGATGTGCCAGTCCACAATCACATACATCTTGTGTTTCTTTGCCAGCTTTACACCTTTTTTTATGAGTTTCTTTAAATCACTGCGGTTCTTTGCATCTCCGCTGCAGTAGCCGTTATATTCTTCGGTATACATCGCCAGTCGCACGACATTTGCCCCCCATTTGTCATGCAGCTGGGCAAAACACTTGTCGTTGACATACTGCGGATACCAGCTCAATCCATGTGTGCTGACCCCGCGAAGCTGTACTTCATGCCCCTTTTTGTCCACAAGTTTTGTTCCTTTGACGTGCAGTCTGCCTGCCGATGCATCATAATACGTTGTTTTTGCTTCTGTCATTTGAAATCCCCCTGTCATACACAATCCAAGTGCAAACGCACACAGCAGTGCGAGTACACGCAGAACTTTTGTTTTTTTATGAAATAAATACATGTTTCATACCACCCTTCTCCAACGGGAACAGGCGGCTCCACGTTCCATTGAACCGCTGCAACATTCTTAATCAATCGCTGTAACCTTGTAATCTTTCTCTTCTACTGTTTTCTTTAATACATCATCTGCCACTTCCGAGGACAAGGTCACAACAGCAGTGCCAGCCTCATGGCTGACTTCTGCGGATGTCACCTCCGGAAGTGCCTCAAGTGCTTTCTTTACCGTTGCCTCACAGTGTCCACACATCATTCCTTCAATATGCATTGTCTTTGTCATTACTTTTTCCTCACTTTCGCTTGTTTTTATTTCTACCGGTTCTGCTGCCGGTGCAGCATCTTTATTTGCTTTTCCGTGTACGGAAAACAGGTTCAGCCGTAATGCGTTGGTCACGACACAAAAGCTGGATAAGCTCATAGCTGCCGCGCCAAACATTGGATTTAATTTCCACCCAAATATAGGATACCACACTCCGGCTGCAAGTGGAATCCCTATTACATTATAAAAGAATGCCCAGAACAGATTTTCATGGATGCTCCGCAGCGTTGCCCGGCTTAGGCGGATGGCCACCGGAACATCCCGCAGACGGCTTTTTACCAGGACAACGGATGCCGCATCGATTGCCACATCGGTTCCGGCACCGATGGCGATTCCAGTATCTGCTCGTGTCAGTGCCGGGGCATCGTTGATTCCGTCTCCGACCATGGCTACTTTGCCCTGTTCCTTCAGCTTACGGATCTCTGCCTCTTTGCCTTCCGGCAGTACGCCGGCTATGACTTCGTCCACACCTGCCTGTGCACCGATGGCTTTTGCTGTGCGCTCGTTATCTCCGGTCAGCATAATGACACGGATTCCCATGTCACGCAATTCGGCCACCGCCTGGGGGCTGTCCTCTTTGAGCGTGTCTGCTACGGCAATCAGGCCGGCACAGGTATGATTTTTGGCAAAAAGCAACGGTGTTTTTCCCTCTTCTGCCAGCTTTTGGGCCTGATCGAGCAGGGTGGAATCTACGGTTACGTTCTCTTTCATGTAAGAAACGCTTCCGCCGAGCAGCAGATCTTCCCCACGCACCGCGGAAAGACCATTTCCCGGAAGTGCCTGAAAATCATGTACCGCCGTCTGGGAAATCCCCGTCGCTTTGGCATGCTCCATAACTGCTTTGGCCAGCGGATGTTCACTCGAACTCTCCAGATCTGCGGCAAGCTGCATGAGATCACGCTTCGTATAGCCTTCTGCCGGTAAAATATCGGTCACGCGCGGCTCTCCTGTTGTGATCGTTCCCGTCTTATCCAGTGCTACGATCTGTGTTTTTCCAGCATTTTCAAGTGCCACCGCATTTTTGAACAGGATTCCGTTTTTAGCGCCCATCCCATTTCCGACCATGATCGCTACCGGGGTTGCAAGTCCAAGCGCACACGGACAACTGATGACGAGCACGGAAATACCGCGCGCTAATGCAAATCCGATATCTTTTCCGGCAAGCAGCCATACCATAATGGTGATTACTGCAATGGTGATAACGGTCGGAACAAAAACACCGGATACTTTATCCGCAATTTTTGCAATTGGGGCTTTGGTCGCCGCTGCATCCGATACCATTTTAATGATCTGGGAAAGCGTCGTATCCTCGCCCACACGGGTTGCCTCGCAGCGCAAAAATCCGGACTGGTTCGTGGTTGCCGCACTGACAGAGGAACCTTTCTGTTTATCGACGGGAATACTCTCGCCGGTGAGTGCTGCCTCGTTGACCGCACTGCTTCCCTCTAGGACAATCCCATCGACCGGAATGTTTTCGCCAGGACGCACGACAAAGGTATCTCCCTGCCGCACTTCGGTGATCGACACGATAACTTCCTTCCCATCCCGCACTACGGTCGCAGTCTTCGGTGCCAGCCGCATAAGGCTTTTTAAGGCATCGGTTGTCCTGCCTTTTGCGTGGGATTCGAGCATTTTTCCGACGGTGATGAGTGTCAGGATCATTGCCGCGGACTCGAAATAAAATTCATGCATATATCCCATGACTGCATCCATATCGCCGCGCACCTGCGCTCCGGTCATGGCAAACAGGGCATACGTACTGTATCCAAACGATGCTCCGGCGCCGAGTGCCACCAGTGTATCCATATTTGGTGCGCCGTGGAGCAGGCTGGTAAAACCGCTCACAAAGAACTTCTGGTTGATCACCATGATGATGATGGTTAAAAGCATCTGCAACAGTCCCATTGCCACATGATTGTCTTTCATGGCAGCCGGTACCGGCCAGCCCCACATCATATGTCCCATGGAAAAATACATCAGTACGACAAGAAAGATGACCGATGCGGTCAGACGCTTGCGCAGTTTCGGTGTCTCGTGGTCTTTTAATGCTTCTTCCTCTTCTGCTGCAGTCTGTTCTTTTTTTGCGCCTTTGGGTGCTGCGCCGTATCCGGCCGCAACGACTGCATTTACGATTTCCTGATCACTCGCCGTGCCTTCCACTCCCATGGAGTTGGTCAGCAGGCTGACGGAGCAGGAAGTCACACCCGGCACTTTGGAGACGGCTTTTTCCACGCGAGCGGAGCATGCCGCACAGCTCATGCCGGTCACTTCATATTGCTTCATAGTTGTCTCCTTATTTCATTAATTTTTGTAACATCGTTACTAATTCGTCTACTTTATCGTCCTCGCCGTTTCGGATACCATCTGCGACGCAGGTACGGATGTGTTGTGCCAGCAGGACTTTATTAAAACTGTTGAGTGCCGCATTGGCAGCCGCTACCTGTGTGATGATATCCGGGCAGTAACAGTCTTTTTCTACCATGCCTTTGATGCCGCGGATCTGTCCTTCAATGCGGCTCAGGCGATTGATCATATCTTTCCGTTCCTTCTCGGAACGCTCTTTTTTCTTACAGCATTCACAAGTATGTTCTTTTTCCATTCGGATTATGTCTCCTCTCTCCGATACCCTGTATGGGTATCCTTCTGCATCGCATTATATACCCCCTGTGGGTATTATGCAAGAATTATTTTTCTCAATAAAAATGAGTGTCTTCCGGTTTTTGGAAAACACTCATGTATTATTTATTATTCCTCTATGGATACAAAAGGAAATTCTTTTGTGAGATTTCGATCCATCTCCATCATATGCAGAAGACGGCTTGCTGCACCTGACGGATGATTGATTCCAGATTCCCATGCCTCCACAGTCTTACAGGAAACACCAAGATAACTTGCAAATGTCTTTTGCGACATTCCGGTTTCGTTACGAATCTTCTTTACTTCGCTGGCATTGTATTCCTTAACAGGAACAACTGTCACGACACGGCGCGGAAGTTTTTTTTCTTTACTTTTTGCATCCTCAATGGCTTCCTGTAATCCAGCCACAATACTTTCATATACATCGCTCATATTATTTCTTCTCCTATAACTTCAATTTCAATTGTTCAATTAAACTTTTGATACCATTACGTTCAGCTTGCGACAGATTTTCTTTTTCATTTTTAGAATACACGGTAATCAAATAAATAACCTCTTGAACCACAAAATCCACATAGCAAACACGGGCACTGCCACTTTTCCCTTCATTTGCAAAAGGAATTCTGATCTTTCGAAGTCCTCCTGTTCCCTTTATTACCGGATGTAAATCAGAATTTTCCAGCAATTCTAATTCCAGCTTTCTTAAATCTTCATCCTTAAACCCAAGTTTATCCCAATTCCTGGAAAATTCGCGTGTCTGTATAAATGTTCTGACCATCTTTTCTCCTTTACATTACCCTATTCAATAGTAGTATGTCAAGTTATCATGTAACCCTTCATTCTGTTTTTTAAATTTCATGGAGTCGTGGGAGAATCCCCCGTGATTTGTTCCTGTTGACATTTACTAATATAATATTCAGAAACAATATAACTTTATGAAATAACATTATCAAACACGTTTTTACCTGTCAAGAACAATTTCTATTATTTTCTCCAAAAGTGTGGTATGCTCTGTCATAGATTATATTTAAATGAGGAAGAAAACATTGAAAAAATTAGTACAAAGATTATTATTCGGAATCGGCATCCTATCCCTTGGCATCACGTTCACCGGTTGTCATGCCAGCCATTCACAGACGGATTCACAAAAAACTATTTCCAGACAGACAGAACCGCAGGCCGGACCAACAGAAACGGAAACTTCTTCCACGCTTTCTCTGATTGACGCTTCCGGCATGACATTAGAAAGCCGCATCCACACATCGGACGGTTACACAAGAACCAAAGAAGCCGACGGAAGTCTTGCAGAGTTTTTGCGAAACTATGATTATATGACGGCAGTAAAAAACGCAATCAAAAGGCTCATGTTGCCGTATTTGATCTCCCACTTGAACATGAGGATCTCCAGCAATGCGCGGATTCCGCCATCCGGGTATATGCAGAATATTTTTGGAGTACAAAGCAATACGATCGCATTGCTTTTCATTTTACGAATGGATTTGACGCCCAGTATACGAAGTGGGCAGACGGTTACCGTATCCGTGTAAACGGAAATAATGTAAGCTGGATCAAAAGTGCACAGCCGGACACTTCCTACGACAGTTTGAAAGACTATCTGCGTATCGTTTTTTCTTATGCCGGTACCGCCTCCATGGATACCGAAGCACAGCCGATCCCGCTATCTGATCTGCAGGTGGGAGATGTGTTTTTAAAAGGCGGAAATCCGGGGCATGTTGTGATGGTCGTTGATCTGTGCGAAAATGCAGACGGCAAAAAAGCCTTCCTGCTTGCACAGGGATATATGCCGGCACAACAATTTCATGTATTAAAAAATCCGGCGCACGAAGATGACCCATGGTATTATGAAGATGAAGTCACCTATCCGTTTCACACGCCGGAATATACCTTCCAGAAGGGAAGCTTAAAACGATTAAATTATGGGATTACCCACACTGCTCCTGAATAAGCCTGTGGATTTCCTCTGTGTCTTTATCCAGTGCCACTTCCAGTTCCCCATACAGCAGATTCTCTGCCAGTTTAAAATAACGCCCATCCACCGCCGTAACTTTTCTGCCCTGCCGGACACGCTCTTCTTTCCGGTCGCAGATCAGTTTGATGATCCCCACCAGACGCTCCGGATCATTGCTGGTGATAGTACAGTTTTTTAGAATCTGTATCTGAAAAATCCAGATGCACCAGATCCTTTACCTCACATACTCCGTTTGCAGCTTTGACAATAAATTCTCCTATCTGATACAAGATAATTCCCCCTTTTCCCTGTATTTCTATTGTACCACAAGGAAAAGAGGGCATTCAAAGGTCGAATTCAACGAAAATTTCTCATTATGAGGTTGGGGACGTTGCACAATTTTTCAAAATCTGTCTCACTTTTGAAGCTGCTGCAACACGGGCTTTCTTTCCCTTATCGATCTGCGTAAGTACCTCTGACCACGCATCATACAACCGATCTAAGTCACCATTCTTTGCATTTTTCCACTGTGTTTCATCGGACTGTAAATTTTCCAGATACCCTTCAAACTCAGACACCATCTGTTGAAGATCATGTTCCTTCCATGATGCCCCATAACTTGTTGTTATATACGCGTTTACAGCCTCACGGCAATACCCAAACGCCACCCCGATCCTAAAATCTTTTTCGTCCGGCTCACATGTTTGTAAATATAAAATCTCCTCCTGTATGTGTCCCAGAATACCCTGAAACATCTGATCCTCTGTCGTTTGGTTCCATACAATCTGGGCGTCTTTGTTCCGTATCACCCTGTACTGATAAACATTTGCTGATACGGATACTATGCATACCGCAATTGTGATTATCAACGCAATTTTTTTCTTCATCTTATCCCTCCCACCAAATGAAAATCTTCCATTTTGATATGCCCTTGCTATCACATAG
>PPYF01220619.1_pt1 | contig 13322 bp, 16 predicted proteins | sample 1559871 | NCBI WGS metagenome assembly PPYF01 (sample SAMN08240021, study PRJNA423297) | Human gut metagenome, whole genome shotgun sequencing project. | reverse complement strand
ATCCTTTGCTCCCACCTTGGAAAACCGAAGGGAGAGCCGAAACCGGAGCTTTCTCTTGCACCTGTAGCAGTTCGTCTTTCTGAGCTTCTTGGCCAGGAAGTAAAATTTGCAGCAGATCCTGAGGTAGTAGGACCGAACGCAAAAGCTGCTGTAGCAGAGATGAAAGATGGCGATGTAGTTCTTCTTGAGAACACACGTTATCGTGCAGAAGAGACAAAGAACGAAGACAAGTTCAGCAAAGATCTTGCTTCCCTCTGTGATGTATTTGTAAATGATGCATTCGGAACTGCTCACAGAGCTCACTGCTCTAACGTAGGTGTTACCAAATATGTAAAAACAGCAGTTGTAGGATATCTGATGCAGAAAGAGATCGATTTCCTTGGAAACGCTGTAAACAATCCGGAGAGACCATTCGTAGCAATTCTTGGCGGTGCTAAGGTTTCCAGCAAGATCTCTGTAATCAACAACCTTCTTGACAAGGTAGATACACTGATCATCGGTGGTGGTATGTCCTATACATTCTCCAAGGCTATGGGCGGACATATCGGAACATCCCTCTGCGAGGATGATTACCTTCAGTATGCTCTTGACATGATGAAGAAAGCAGAGGAGAAGGGCGTGAAGCTTCTTCTTCCTGTAGATAACAGAATCGGTGATAACTTCTCCAATGACTGCAATATCCAGGTTGTAAAACGTGGTGAGATTCCGGACGGATGGGAAGGAATGGATATCGGACCGGAGACTGAGAAGCTTTTTGCAGACGCTGTAAAAGATGCCAAGACTGTTGTATGGAACGGACCGATGGGATGCTTCGAGATGCCGAACTTCGCTCATGGTACAGAAGCAGTTGCCAAAGCTCTTGCTGAGACAGACGCAACAACAATCATCGGTGGCGGCGATTCTGCAGCAGCTGTAAATATCCTCGGATATGGCGACAAGATGACACACATCTCCACAGGTGGCGGTGCTTCTCTTGAGTTCCTTGAGGGCAAAGAGCTTCCGGGCGTAGCAGCAGCTAACGATAAAGACTGATAAAAAATAAAGTGTTCCGCGAACACGAAAAGGAGATAAAAACAATGGCAAGAAAGAAAATTATTGCTGGAAATTGGAAAATGAACATGACACCAAGCGAGGCTGTAAAGCTTGTTGAGACTTTAAAACCGCTTGTTGTTAACGATGAAGTTGACGTAGTATTCTGCGTACCGGCTATCGACATCATTCCTGTTGTTGAGGCAGCTAAAGGAACAAACATCCAGGTTGGCGCTGAGAACATGTACTTCGAGGAGAAGGGTGCTTACACAGGCGAGATCGCTCCGGCTATGCTCGTAGATGCTGGCGTTAAGTACGTAGTACTTGGACATTCCGAGAGAAGAGAGTATTTCGGTGAGACAAACGAAGACGTTAACAAAAAAATGCTTAAAGCTTTCGAGCATGGTATCACACCGATCATGTGCTGTGGTGAGACACTTACTCAGAGAGAGCAGGGCGTAACAATGGACTTCATCCGTCAGCAGGTTAAGGTTGGATTCCAGGGTGTTACAGCTGATCAGGCTAAGACAGCAGTTATCGCTTACGAGCCGATCTGGGCTATCGGAACAGGTAAGACAGCTACAACAGAGCAGGCTCAGGAGGTTTGCGCTGATATCCGTAAATGCATCGCTGAGATCTATGATGACGCTACAGCAGCAGAGATCCGTATCCAGTACGGCGGATCTGTAAACGCTGCAACAGCTCCTGACTTATTCGCTCAGGCTGACATCGACGGCGGTCTTGTAGGCGGCGCTTCCCTGAAACCAGATTTCGGAAAGATCGTAAACTACAAATAAATAGCCGTTTTTGGCTAATGTGTTCAAGCGAGAAGTGATTAAACGCCTCTAAATGCAATAAAAATTGGTAAGTATTACTAATTGAATTGTGTTTGGGGGCGTTTTATAATGCTATCAATATCACATTTAGTTATCACAATCATCACATTTTTCTCGATGCTTTTGAAAATGTGATAATTGTAAAATGGGGGACGATTGCATGGCATTAAAAAATGACACAAAAGAACAGAACGGCAATGGAAGCATGAGACAGCTTGAAGATGGTACGTTTGAGTGTGTGATCCAGAGTAAATATATCAATCCTAAGACCGGCAAGCCGAAACGTATAAAGCGTAGGGGGAAAACGGAAAGCGAAACCAGAGAGAAAACGCAAATGGCACTTTCTGCTTGGGAAAAAGAAATAGAACGTGGTAGAGATACAAAAGTTAATAGGGCGAAAACATTCGGTCAGTATATGGAAGAGTATATAGACACAGAGGCAAAACCTACGTTAACTGGAAGTGGATATCATTCTTATATCAGCAATATGAAGAATAATTTTTATCCATTTTCAATTTCAAAATTGCAGCTTCATATGCTTAGTGCTGTAGAATTTGAACATTATTTTGACAGCATTCTTGAACTGAAAAGTAGAAAAACTTGTTCGTTGCCGCTCCAGTTATGCAGGAGATGTTGCAAATGGCTAGTTGATAAAAGCCTCTTGAAAGAAAATTATGCAGCTCAAGCGAAGATTAAGCGTGAGATCTCCGATGAATATGATAAAAAAAGAGAAGATGATATCAAAAATAGAAAAAAAGTATTTTCATCGGAGGATATAGAAAAGTTCTATTATGCTTACAAGAACAACATGGGACAATACCCAGTTGTTGTATTATTTTTGCTGGAAACTGGATTGAGAGCAGGGGAATTTTCAGCATTACGGAATGATAGCATTGATCTGGAAAATAACAAAATTCATATAGTCGAAACTCAATCATTACGATTTAAAGATAATGATAAAACGAAGGGTGTTGAATATTACGTTAAAGTTCCGAAAAACAAAGAGGCAAGATTTATTATGATGTCTGATTTATGTAGAGAATGTGTGATTTACATGATGGAACAGACAAAATTGAATTGTAAAAATAATCCAGACAATTTGTTGTACCCTACTTTTATAAATGGCAAGCGGCGGTCAAATTCATCAATGGAAGTTTGCTTTAAGGAATTATGTGACAAACTTGGAATTGACAGAGATGTACATTTAACCAAGACAGGGCAAAAGAAAGGATTGTGCTTACATTCATTACGCCATACTGCAGATACGATTGCGAATACTGCAAAAGGGGCAAATGTAGTTAATACAGCTTTAATGATGGGACATAAAGCCGTGTCAGTTGAAAATATATATACTCATGCGACTGAAGAGGGATTAAGTAGCGTAGTGACCCCGTCACAGGCAGTTTTGAGTGACTATAAAAAAGATGATCAGAAAATCCCGGAAGAGTTAAAAGATATGTCACCGGAAGAAATACAGGAAATGTACCAGATGTATCAGAAGTTGAAAGGCATTTTTGAAAAATAGTATGGAAGTAATGCAAAAAGAGGATGATTAGACATCCTCTTTAAATTTAATTAGTAGAGGTATTGATTGCAAGTTCCCACTCTATTTTTCTCAATTCGTTTAATTGAGTATTTAATTCCTGTATATGCTTTTCTTGATTTTGGGCAAGTATGTGTTTGGGATAATATAAATCTTTAAAGGATTTTTTTGGCATAACGAATTTACTAGTTACTGTTAAAAGTTTTAGAGGATCTATTTCTTTGTTATCGTTTGATGCCATCAAAGAAACTTGGAAAGTTTCGGGATAATTAACCCCATTAGAACTTGTGCCGATACCTAATTTGTAATATCTTTTACCATCGTTCCAAACTGCAAAATAATCTGATTTATACCGCATATCATCATTTTTATATAAGTATACTGTAGGATTATCTAAAATATGTAGAATTTTAGGAAAGTTAGTTATCCGTATTTCTTCTCTTTTGTGATGAGAAATATCCTGTAAATTAGAAATCAAAATATTTCTAGCATGTAATGCGTTCCATCCGGTAATTCCGTTGTACTGAAAGTATGAAAAACCCAATAAATGACAGAATTGATCATTATCAAATAAAAGATGAATGGTTTCTCCATTACTTAGCAAGTAAATATAGGCTTGTGGTGTTAAGTTGTGTGTATAAAAATCTTGAAGAACACGTGTACGCAACCTGTTAGCAAAAATTCTATTATTTTGAGCTAAATCCTCTTTCGTGTAATCTTGAGCCATATTATTCCCCTATAAAAAAACCCTTATCTAAAATAGATAAGGGCAAACATACTTGTTACTTTGGTGCTGACTAAGATTTCCCCTCTTAGTAGGTTCTACAATACCCAGTAAAATCCATACAGTCCGGGTCAGATGCCACTGAACACCCACAATGCCAAGCCATAAGCTCTGTACTTGATTTTATTATATCATGTTTTTGCAATTTGTAAAGTAAAAAAATTGATTTTTCTTTGAATAAAACACAAATTTTATTTATCCTGTTGAAAATGAATAAAGGTTAAATGTAGTCGTACAATGCCCTTGTAGGCTCGTATTTGCCCCATATAGTCGCTTTTGCGATTGCGACATTACTAAACTAAGTAATAGAAAAATGTGTCAGAAAAGACGATATAAAAGCTGTGCGAAAAATGTAACAAAAAAATTAGACAAACGCTTTTTTAAATCTGTATCTTATGGAAAGCCGTAAATATCGGATTTTAGCGATTGGGACGAGTGCACCGCCTCTTATGGAAAAGGAAAATATAAATTCCACAAGCGTTTTTTATTTATTTAAAATCTCTGTAATACGATAATGAACGTTAGTACAGAGGATTTTCTGTGCGTACCACCTCTTATGAAAAAAGGAATTGTGTACAGTTCAATTAAATGTTGAAAGTAATTGGTAATGCGGTAACCAACGCTATTGTGGAAAGTTTTCTCTTTGTACCACCTTTTATGAAAAAGAAAATCAAAACGTTTCCTCTCAGAGTGATTTATATATAGTTCTTCATTTTTGCGGCGGTGGACTGCTGCCGCATTCTCCTTGATTGGCTACTGAATATATCTAATATATTCAATAGCGAGTCAAAGACTCAACTTTGAATTTGTCTTTATATAAATACAAAAATTGAATACGGTGCTTCCCGGTGCGTGACAGAGATCAGGCATTATGCCGGGAAAGTTTATATTGTCCGATAGAGGGCTTCTTGCCCCTTTTCAGTGGATATATGTATGTACTGATACCTGCTGAAATGCAGGGCAAAAGCAAGTTTAACAAGATAATCAACAATACAGATGGAGATGCGGACTCATCCCCCGTATCTCCTAAAAAATTTTGGTGAAAAATTCACCATTTTTTAGGAGTTGACACATTGAAAAAATATGATAAGATACGGAATTTGTCGTTGAAAGATGTATTTAACAGCTACATTGAGAATAACAACTTAAGTATAGCATACGCCGCAAAATCTATGAAAATCCCATACACAAGCCTTTTGGAGTGGTTGAAGGGACTAAGGGGAATTTCACAGAGGAACGCCGGGAAAATTAGAAACTTTTTAAAGGGAAAGTATGTGATTGATGTTGATACTGTTGTTAATTATCTTCTGATGCAGAAGGAGCAGGAAGATTTTGACTTGACAGAAAAATAATCTATGATATACTGACAACCAAAGGAAAATTTAAATAATGATTTCATGTGACTTGTAGAGGTCACTTACAGCAAAAAGCATTTAAAATAGAAGTGTATAGAAATTATGCACTCTGTTTTGGGTGCTTTTTTTGTTACAAAAAATAGTGCAAATTTTAGGAGAAATGAATATGAATGAAAAGAAAACTAAATGCAAAGCGATTTTTTCGCAAAAACTGGCAGGCTATCTCTTAATGCGTGGCTTCGTCTTGGCAGAATCAAGGAAAGATTATAAAAATCCAGAAAAGAATTTATTTTTCTTTTTTGAATCGCCAGAGCTGATGGAAGCTATTACGGATTATACAAATAAACAAGAAAGATAAAGGAGATAGTTCATATGTTAGGGTCAAATGTTTATATGTCCGATTTAATCGGAGACGCATATACTACTTGGAAAGATTGTCTTGTAATTTTGAATGGTGGAACTGGTAGCGGAAAGTCATATTTTGTTATAAATGTGCTGATACCGTATTACGTAAACCAGAATAAGCAGATTCTCTATTTATGTAACAGAGAAAAATTAGAGTATCAGATCAAACCGCAGATAAATCATTATCCGCCTGTTACTGTATGGACGTATCAAAGATTACAGGCGAAATTGAGAAAAAAGAAAAATTTGCCGAAGTATGATTTGATTGTATCAGATGAATGCCATTATTTCTGGACTGATGCGAAATTCAATAGCTACACTGATATAGCATATCAATATGTGATGAGCCAAACGCAAAGCGTTGTGATTCTAATGTCTGCTACGGCAAATAACTTTTTTAGTGAATTAGAAGCGGATGAAAAGGTTGAGCCGAATCATATTTTTGAGATTAAAAAAAGTTATTCATATGTAGAGCGAGTGTTTACATACGAAAAGAATCAACTGCAGGATCTGATTGATTACATATTGAGTAGAGATGATGAAGAAAAAATATTGGTATTTGTCAACTCTATAAAAAGGCTTGAAGAGATGCATGAGATTTATGGGAATGATGCAGAATATTTATGTTCTAAAGAGCAAAAATGTGATTTCGTAAATCGGGCAGCAGTCAAAAATTGCACATTTTCTAAAAGAATATTATTTACTACGAAAGTTCTTGATAACGGTGTTGACATAAAGGATGATGCGGTAAAACATATAATTTCTGAAATTTTTGACATTGACTGTATGCTTCAAGCCATAGGTCGAAAGCGACCTATAGATAATCTTGATACATGCCGCTTTTACTTCAGAATTTATGATGGTAGGGCAGTCAATAACTTTAACAGAATGGATGGAAAGCAACTTGAAACGGTAGAGCAATACTTGGATGATAAAGAAAAATTCATAAAAACAATGTGTACTCTAAATGTAGACGCGCGACGTATCGCTCGTGAAAATAAGATATTTTACTGTGATTTTGGAAGTGAAGAATTAAAAGTTAACGAAATGGCATTGCAAAAATATCGTATAGATTATTCGACCACACAGGAGATGAAAGAGTCTAGTTATGAACAAGTATTGTTTGAACGCCTTGGATCAGAATTAGCAGGGAAAAGGGCAGAGCTAAATATATATGCACAAGACCATGATATTTTTCTGAATTATTTGAATGAAATTGAAGGTAAAAAGTTATTTAAGGAACAGCAAAAGGAATTGAAGAACCGGTTTAAAGATATTCTTGGACTGCATGACCGGACAATGGGAATTAACACATTGAACGGTAAACTTCAAGACTGTCAATATCAATATGTCATTAAGTCAATGCGAGAATTATCAAGGAAATCAGAACATTTTAAAAAGACATACTGGATCATTGAAAAGATGTGAGTGTTCCAAAAAAATGCAAATTTCTGAATAGTTAAGAAATGCGTATGATTTTGGAACAAAAATATATGGACTTTCATGGAAAGGACATAGCGACACGTTAGTGTCAAGAATATTGCATACACTAGCGTGTCTGCTGCCACTCATTCCAATCGTGGCATAATGAAAAACTCTGAAAAGCCGTATTTATCGTATTTCAAAAGATAAAAATGTGCTTATCAGTATATCGGTGCGTGCCGGGAAGTTCATACCTTTTACGAGTGTATTGGCTGGCACTCTGCCGACCAAAGAAAAAAGAAAAATGCAGGTGTTCCACTTTTATGCAAATTTTTTAATATAGAAAAATGCACCTTTTTGGAACACTGGAAAATGCACGTTATTATTTTTTCTATTGGTTGGTGCAGATTTATAGGGCATAAGGAGAAGAGAAACATGAAGGATTCAAATGAATATGGAAGAAATGTAAAAGCAAAATCAAAGACTGATAAAACCTTGCGTTTAGGTAAAGTAACTTTGATCTTTGGAGCAGGCGGAAGTCTGACAGATGAAAATATTGATACTTTTTTACATGATGTCAAAGCTATAGATGTTCTTACAGTAAAAGGCTTGATGCCAGACATCATGGAAAACGTGAAGTATATCAAAGAAAAAATGGAAAAATTTGGAGTGATCTGCGGTCAGATCCGTGCAGAAATCACAGTATAAGGAGAACGAGAGAGTGGGAAAATTTATAGAAGATAGAGAAAAAACATTGACACAGGATAAGTTTATTCGCCGTGTGGCTGGAAGTACCGGGGCGATGGTAAAAGATGCGGACTTCTGGGTTAAAGCTATAAAAAAAGAGTTGATTGCATGTCTTATAGATGGAGTGTGCGTGAAACTCGAAGATTTGGGGACATTTGAACCACGACAGAGAGCCGAACGTAAGCATCCGCATAATGCCATTCTAGGGGGTAAAGACAGTGTGTTTAAGAGTAAGACAGTGGCACATTTAAAGCCTAGTAGACGGCTAAATACGGTGCTTACAATGGCATACGAGAGCCGGAGAGGGGAATTGGATAATGAATAAAAATCAAATCATAGAACTTTCCACAGACATCCTGGGTCGTAGAAAAGTTAAACTTGCTTTGCATGAAATCTACCCAGATAGAACCCAATGGAATAGAAACGGTATAACCTATCTGGAGCAGTACACACGAGATAATGCGGATAGCGTGAAAGGTATGCCGCTGTGTGCGGAATTTCTTGACGATGATAAAGATATTCCGTATGGACATGGACTGACCGGATCAAAGGGGAATCTTTCACTTTTTGAAAACTCTGTGCAAGTCGGAGTGTGTGAAGATTGGTCTATTGAAGATATTGAAATGGATGGAGAAGTACATAGATGCTTATGTGCCACCGGATATATTAACGAGAATAGATATCCCAATTTTGCATGTTGGTTGGAGAAGCAGATAGAAAAAGGTGCAGCAGTTTATGGAAGTGTTGAGATGTCTGGCACAAAGGGGAATGACGGTGAGATCATCTATGAGGACGGATGGAAAGAAAAAGGACGTGTACCGATGATCTATGATTATATCGGTCACTCTATTATATCAATAGCCCCGGCTGATGATGCCGCACTTGTGACTGCTTTTGAAATGGCAAAGAATGAATTTGACGGAATTTTTGAAGAAAACCAGATTGAAAAATGTACCGCAAATGAGTTTGATGTATTTGGAGATGAGGAGAAATGCACCGTTACTGATGACTGGGGATTGGCAGCAGTAAGTGAAGAATTACAGCCAGAGGAAAAGGCACTGAGCAAGGCAGAGTATGATCACTTGATAGCCGCCGGGCTTCTGGCAGAAGAAAGAAACAATATGAAGTTTGATGTGTTTGAGTAAAAGGAGAATAAGAAATTATGGAGAATATAAAAGAGTTTCAAAGAAATGATAGAGTGAAAGTTAATAATTGCTATGCTTGGGAAATTGGATTTCATTCTGATGTTGCCCGTAGAGATATTCTGATTCCTGGCGGTGCTAAAGGTTATGCACTTCTAACGGTGGATCAGGTCGAGGATGAGATTATAAAGCAAAATGGTTTTTTTACTGGAATTGATGGTCTTGGAGATCATGCAGCACTGCAGATATGCGACCCGGAAATGTATAAATTTCTTTTCCGCTGTGAAGATCACACCCACCATATTGGCAAAGAAACCCTTGTGGAGCTTCTGAAGTTGTCAACCAAAGCGAAGTACAAGGATGCTATGGAAGAACATATAAAGACTGCCAGTGAAGCCAGAATGTGCTTGTACTATATGGATGATTTTGAATGGGCTGATTATCTTGGCTGGAAGCATGATATGTTGGAAGGTCATTGTCGCCGCCTGATGATGCACTGATTGTATAAGGAGTAGCGATAAAAAGCTACTCCTTATTTTTTTACGCTTTTTGTGGTGAAAATAGTAGGAAATGTATATAATTTCTAAATTTGTCAGTCAAAAATAATCCTCGAACATAAATTATTATTAAAAAGTGAAGAAAAATATTGTACAATATTAACACGTTAGCATACTAAAGTGCAGATGAAATTATAAGATTTATACCAAAAAATGGGGATATATGGCAAATTGCCGAACCGACCACCGAGCTATATATAAAAGTCCCACTAGGGAAGTGTGGGTATTAGAGTAGACTGTGAGGTATGTTCGTTGCATCCTTTATATGGCTGTTTGTGGCTGTAACAGTGACATCATAAAGTTGCTGTGTAGTGTGATGTGCAAGTATTTCCTGTGCTTTGGTTGCGTTGGTAAGCTGTGCTGAAAGATATGTAGCTGCTTCCTTCTCCTGCTTGCCTTCAATCTGAATAGATCCAAAGTGATGACTAGATATAGTTATCATATAGATTGTATACTCCTTATAATTGTACTTAGTGTAGATATAATTTATTACTTACGATACAATACTTTAATACTTTAATATGGTAAAAAGAATACAAATCAATAATAGCATTATCGAATAAATAACGATAGCGATACAGAAATATGTAACAAGATATAGACATGGAATATGTGGTGAAACACATTACACATGTTTTTAGTGTAGCATAGTAATTGGAGATAATGCCTGGCAGCAGTACATTGCAAGACCGTTATTTACTATTCTGTATTTCTTTGAGCTTTTCCACGTAGCTGTTAAATTTTTTAATACGTTTTTGTGATTCTGGTGCAACTCTTTTTTTCTCCCGATGGATCTTGTATTCATCAAATAGGATGATAGCCAAGAGAAAGAGAATAGATGCGAACAGTGTCATAGGATAACTCCTTTTTCTTTACTGTAGCATGACGTGAGATTGGATGCAAGTAGATTTTATTTTGTTGAAGAGTGTCAAAACTTAAAAGTAAAGACACCATGAAAAATTCACTCCATTAGTAAAGAAAAATATTTACTTTTCTGCTTGACGTAAAGAAATATCTGTACTATACTATGAGTAAAGAAATAACTTTACTAAGGAGGCGACAACATGAAGGTGTCAGAGATCATAAGAAGCATCATGGATGAAAAGAACTGTAAGCCGATTGACTTGGCTAAAAGATTGGGAATCAGCAAGCAAACGTTAAACGGTAGACTTACACAGGATAACATAAGCATTGATAAGCTAAATGAAATGTTGAAGCAGATGGATTATAAAATAGTAATCGTTCCTAACACAAGCAAATCGAAAGGGTATGAGGTGGAGTAGATGATTTACGGATACTGCCGAGTAAGTACAAAGGGGCAAGCAAAGGACGGTAATTCTCTTGAAGCCCAGGAAAAAGCTATTCTGGAAAGATACACCGACGCAAAAATATATACTGAAGCGTATACTGGTACGACAACAAATAGACCGGTATTTACAGAAATCATTGAGAATCTGAAAGAGAATGATATGTTAGTAGTCGCAAAACTTGACAGGCTTGCAAGAAATACGGTTGAAGGGATTCAGATTGTTCAACAAATTTTTGCAAAAAAAGCGAGCGTGCATGTATTAAATGTTGGATTACTTGAAGATACACCGATGGGGCAGTTTTTTCTTACGACTCTTTTAGCGGTTGCACAGCTTGAACGTAGTCAGATCGTTGAAAGAACACAGACAGGAAAAGAAATTGCAAGAAAACGGGACGGATATAAAGAGGGCAGACCACAAACAGATGAAAAGCTGATTGCAGAAGCTCTTGAAATGCTCAAGACTCACACATATTCGGAAGTTGTTGAATCCACTGGCATAAGCAAAAGTACATTGATAAGAGCTAAGAAGAGAACAGCATAGAAAATGAAAAATAATAGAGTGGTGGGGAAACTTGCCACTCTTTTTCTATGCTTTTTCCTTTTTGGTTGGTCGGATGGAATTATGATATTTGTCCCTATCCGGGGGTATAGTGCTACTATGATACCATCTGTAGATTGTGGCGTTATCATTTCTTTTTGTAGCTTGTGGCTGCCAGATGCTAGAAACTTGTATATGATCTATGCTGACTGCTGCCCTCTGATGGTTTCTGCAATGGTAAATTGGGGGTATGAAAACATTTATAGAGTGAATCCGGCTCTCTCCAGTCTGCTTCGAGGTCTTTCTCAATCTCACCTCTCAAAAATTACCTCGAACAAAAAAGACCCGGAAAAAACCGAGTCTCTTAATCAGTTATGTGAGATAGAAAATTCTATCATTTTTAAAAGTTGTTTCCTGTCCCATAGAATAATTCCGTTTCTTTCTGCAAGTTCTTTAGCTGAAGCTGTAAAATAGTTGTTTGTTAAGACAACTCCAATGTGTCTATTATAAAAAGTTTTGCCGCTAAATGTTTCTTGAACAGCTTTATTGCCAACCTCAGAAGAATAACATTTACACTGTATTCCATATTTTATACCATCTTTTGTGGCAAGTACATCTATACCCTGATCTCCGCTGCCTTTTGTGACAGATACGTTTTTGAAACCATTTTGTTTTAATAGAGTTGCACAAAAATTTTCAAATTCATGTCCATCCATATTATCAAAGTCTGGAGTTTTTTGTTGGGGCAACGATGTACTCTTTCCGTTTAAAATATTTTGTGGTTCTTCGTGCTTTTCAATAGTTACAGTTTGTCTATTAGAAATTACTTCATCAAGTAAAGTTTCATCTTGAACGTAGATGGCTTGGACAAAATAGGTGTATGTTTTCTCAAAATTAACATTACGATCCGTGTAACGTCTTGCATCACCTGCAAGAATTACGATAGGTGTAAAATCTTCTTCATTTTGGTCTGAACTGGAACGATATACTTTGTAGTTAGATACATTCTCCTGGCGATTCCAGAATAACTTTGCTGATTCATTATTCCTAGATTCTACATGCAGCTCAATTTTATTCAACTTTGGAATTAGTTCGCCACCTGTAGACGGATGCGATTTAACTAGAGTTCCTTCATATATGCCGTAGAGATAGACGGAATATGAAATACAGGGTGACTCTGAAGGAGAAATAGTGTCTGTATATTCATAGGTTCTATTGAATTTAATAAAAGGAAGTGTTGCAATTTTTTGCGGTGGTTGATTTTTATAATTTTTATAGATTACAAATTCCTTAGCAATAGAATTGTATTGAATATTGCAATCCCAGCGTATAAAAATCTGGTCTGAGGAAGTTTTCGTTACTTCAATACAAAAAGTATATGAAAGAATTTCATCTCTGTCTGGTAGTGCCATATAATTTTTGTTTTGTATTGCTTTCAAGGTATCCATGTAGTGATTAAATTCAGCGATTCTCTTTGTTGATGATGCTTGTTCTTGTTTGATTTTTTTTCGTGTATTTACTTCATCGGACACTGCAAATAATGCGCCAAATAATCCCCATCCTAAAAATCCCATAGTATCCCTACCTTTTGAGTTTAAATAAATGATACTAAAATCAAATGACTTAATACTAATTATACAACGGAAGTATTGTAG
>PPYF01220961.1_pt1 | contig 13326 bp, 8 predicted proteins | sample 1559871 | NCBI WGS metagenome assembly PPYF01 (sample SAMN08240021, study PRJNA423297) | Human gut metagenome, whole genome shotgun sequencing project. | reverse complement strand
TTTCTGGTATTCGGACTTTTGTTTTCTCTGGGAAGTTTGTTTCATTACGGAAATCAGATCGCGGAAAAAACCGGATTCGGGACCGGTCGGTACTGGATCCCGGCAGCAGGCTGGCTGCTTTCCCTGTATGAGAGAAACGGGATGGGGATCCGGGAGTATTATGGCTGGTATCTGGGGTACATCTTTGTGCCGTTTCTGCTTGTGATACAGCTTTTTCTCAGTACGGAAAACCGGGGAAGACGGAAGAAAAAAGTAACTGTGGCAGGACTTGTCCTGGTCATCACTTTGACGGGATCAGGCTGTGCGGCAGTAGAACCGGAAAAAAGAGCTTATCCGCTGGCACTGGGGGCCGGTGTTTCAGAGAATGGCTTTGTGCTGAAATATGCAATGCCGGATATGAGTACAGCTACCGGACAGGAAAAACCGGACGAAGATCCGATTTCTGTGCTGACTCTTTCCGGCCGGGACTTTCAGGAGATCGAGGCAGTTTACAACCGGTCTCAGGAAAAATTTCTGGATCTGGGTCATCTTGAAGTGCTGATCCTGGATGAACAGATCCTGGAAGAGGGATCCCGGGAAGCACTGATCGGATATCTGAAACAGGAAGAGCATATCGGAGAGGATGTCTACGTGTTCCGGACGGATATGCTGGGAGATGTTTTTCACTGGAAGGGAGCTCGGGAAAGCTCCATAGGGGAATACCTTCAGGGAATCCAGGAGAACCGCACATCCGGGCAGCAGAAGAAGGGTGTGACTCTGCGGGAGGTATATCATCAGTTCTGTCAGGATGGAACGCTGCCCTGGCTTCCGGAGATATGGGTGGAAGGTGAGCTTCTGGAAGTGGATTACGGCAGTAATGAATAGATGGGAGCCGGACTGTTAATAATACAGATGATGATCAGTACGATAAATCGTACAGTATATCTCTGGATAAGATCATCAGAAGATTTTTGACAGGAGGGCTTGCTCATGGAGCATATAAAAACGAAGAAGCATGTATTAAAAAAAGCAGGAGGGTTCCTTTTGCTCACGGCAGTGATCCTTGCAGGGAGTACCTGGGAGAGAAGAACTGCCGGTGATCGGCAGCCACAGTTTTATGCCTGGTGGGGAACGATCTACCCGGAATTCTGCTTTGAAAAAGCAGAGGACAACGGGGAAAATAAGCCGGTGAAGATATCCTTCTGGCTTGCGCAAGCCCTAGATTGGTGATACAATATTTCAACGGACCAATCACGTTCGATTAATTATTTCAGGAGATAAGATCAATGAATATAGACAGAAACGCACCGGTGGGTGTGTTTGATTCCGGTATCGGAGGACTAACAGTAGCCCGGGAGATCATGCGCAATCTCCCATCGGAAAAAATCGTATATTTCGGAGACACAGCCAGAGTTCCCTATGGAAGCAAATCCAGAGAAACGGTGATCCGTTATTCCCGCCAGATCATTCATTTTCTGCAGGAACAGAAGGTGAAGGCCATTGTGGTGGCCTGTAATACAGCCAGTGCATTTGCTCTGGATGCGGTGAAGGATGAACTGGATATCCCGATCCTTGGAGTGATCGAGGCCGGTGCCAAAGTTGCTGCCCAGGAAACCAGAAATAAACGGGTGGGCATTATCGGAACGGTGGGCACGGTAGGAAGCGGTATCCATGCCTCTTATCTGAAGGAACTGGATCCGGAGATCACCGTGATCGGAAAAGCGTGCCCGCTGTTTGTTCCGCTGGTAGAAGAGGGCTGGTATCATGATCCGGTCACCTCTCCAGACTGGATCTTGCCAGCAATGAGGTAGCACAGGAGGAATTCCCGTATCGCTTTTATGTAAGTGATCTTGCAGAGAAGTTTAAGGATTTTGCCAATTCCATCCTGCCGTATAACGTAGAAAAAACACAGAAGATCGATATCGAAAAATATTAAACAGATCTGTACATAAATGATAGGAGAAAAGAATGCAGAAAGAAGTTTTGATCCATGTAAGAGGGCTTCAGATGATGGATGCACAGGGGGATCAGGAACCTATAGAGATCATTGTTCCGGGACAGTATTATTTCCGCAATGGTTCTCATTATCTCAGATATGAGGAACTGCTGGATGAAACAGCAGAACCCACCATCAATTACATAAAAGTATCCGGAAAGGGTCTGGAGGTCAGCAAGAAGGGACTGGTCAATGTACACATGGTATTTGAACAGGGCAAAAAAAACATGACCTATTATACTACCCCTTACGGAACACTTCAGATGGGAATCTCAGCTACGAATCTGGAGCTGACGGAAAGCGAAGAGAACCTTCAGATCAAAGCAGATTATGCGCTGGATATGAATGAAGAACATGTGGCAGACTGCTATCTGGCGATCCAGGTACAGCCAAGAGACTGCAAGGATTTTGTTTTATAGATCCTGCAGAAAATAAAAGATATATAATTACACTACATAAGAACAGCCGCCATGCATCAGGGGAATTCCTGAAAGCATGGCGGCTGTTTTGGATTCTGATCATTTACGGAATCTTGCGAGGAAGCCTTTTTTCTTCTTCTGTGGTACTTCGAGAGAACCACGGATTCCTTTTACGCCAACGATGTAAAGGCCGCTGACTTCAGCTTTGATCTCTTTTTTGACCGGGATCAGATCAAAAACTTTTTCATCTGCAATAAGGATGTTGATCTTCGGACCGACTTTGGCTTTTACGATCGGAAGCTTGGACCGGCGCATAAGCTTAGGTGTCTGGTCGAGGACCATCTGTGGAAGTCCGGAATCTTTCAGCGGCATCCGTTTTTTATCGATGACCAGCATGGAAACTGTCTGCTTGTTAGCCTGGATTTGAGCCTGCTGTTCGTCCTGTTTTTTCTGAGCTTTTTTTCCGAAGAAATAGAGTGCGATCACTGCTGCGATCAGAATAACGAGGATGACCAGAAGAACGATGGTAACTGTACTCATTTGAGAATCCCCCTGTATATATATTTGTTTCGCAATCGGTTACATTACGCAAACAACATTTTAGCATTGTTTCGTCAAAAAGGCAATTAAAAAAGTGAAAAAGACAGGTGGAACGGTGGAAATTTCAGCAGTTACCAGTTATAATGATTACGATGCAGTTCATCTGTGTATGCTGCAGAGAATACAGGACATAACTATCTTTGAGCTAACATATGTAATGGATAAACCAGAGATGGAGGAAATATTATATGAAAGAGAAAAAGCCCGGGGGAACCCGACCGGAAATGGGGACTCCTGAGTACGAAGAATGGCGGAAAGAGGTATTGAAACGCCGCAGAAAGCGCCAGCTGAAGGAACGCAGAAAACGTCTGGCCATCATAACAGCGGCAATGATCGTCGCAGTCGGGGCATCAGTAGGAGTCGGTGCACTGAAGGGCAGAAGTGAGAAGGCTTCAAAAGAGAAGATGGTTTCTTCTGACAAACAGAAAGAACAGACTGTTTCCGGAGAAAAAGCTTTAGAAGCAGGTACTAAAAATACAGAGACCGCTTCCAAAGATACTCTCGCAGAGGCAGAGCTTCTGGCCAGTCAGTATAACTATGACAAAGCTATCGATCTTCTGAAAAAGGCTCCGTCCTATGATTCTGATAAGAAGATGCAGGCAGCTGCAAAAAAATACGAAGACATAAAAGCAACCTGTACGGCATGGCCCCTTGAAAAGGTGACACATGTCTTTTATCATATTCTGATCAAGGATCCATCCAAAGCGTTTGACGGAGACTACAAAGAAGCAGATTATAATCAGGTCATGACAACCATTGATGAGTTTAACAAGATCACGCAGACCATGTATGACAAGGGCTATGTGATGGTAAGCATCAAGGACATGGCAAAGGCAGACGACAACGGGAACATCACAGAGGGAGAGATCCTTCTTCCGCCTGGGAAAACGCCGTTTGTCCTCTCACAGGATGATGTATGCTATTATCATTACATGGACGGTGACGGCTATGCCACGAAGCTGATCGTGGATGATAAAGGAAAGATCCGCAATGAATATGTGGAAGATGACGGAAGTGTCTCCGTGGGAGATTACGACATGGTTCCGCTGATCGACCGTTTTGTGGAAAAGCATCCGGATTTCTCATACCGCGGTGCAAAAGGAATCCTGGCACTTACCGGATACAACGGGATCCTGGGATACCGGACCGACGAAAGCTATGAGACCCGTCCGGCAGATCTGGATGAAAATAAAGTACAGTGGCTGGATGCACATCCGGATTTCAGCCTGGAAAAAGAACGGGCAGCCGCAAAAAAGGTTGCCGATGCCATGAAGGCAGAAGGCTGGGAATTTGCGAGCCATACCTGGGGACATCAGAATGTGGGACAGGTCACTCTGGAGAAGCTTCAGGCAGATACCGAACGTTTCAAGAAAAATGTAGATCCGCTGATCGGGGGAACGGATGTTATCATTTTTGCTTTTGGAACCGACATTACCAATGACCAGGAGTATTCCGGGGATAAATTCGAATATCTGAAGGGGCAGGGATATAATTATTACTGCAACGTGGATTCCAGCCAGTATTATGTACAGATCCGGGATCGGTACTTCCGTCAGGGAAGACGAAATCTGGATGGATACCGTATGTATTATAACCCGGAACTGTTATCCGATCTTTTTGACGTAAAAGATGTTTTTGATCCGGCAAGACCGACACCGGTACCGCCGATGTAACGGTCATATCCGGAGATACGAGGGGACTTTTAGAAAGGGGCATATATATTATTATGAAGAAAAAAATTGCAGGTGTACTGACAACAGTGCTTGCGGCGTCACTTCTTGTGGGCGGAAACCATCCGGTCACTGTTCAGGTGGACAATATGATCTCCGGGACACAGGATGACGAGGATACACAGTCTGATGGAGCGGAAGTAGAAGCCGAAGAAGAACAGTCCGAAGAAGCCAAAGTAGCAGCGGATCCGGAGGACCAGCCGGCAGCTACCGAGACACCGAAGGAAGAAAAAAAGGCAGAAAAAGAAACACAGAAAAGGGAAGCTGCCGAGAACAGCTCCGACAGTACTTCCTCAGACGAAAAAACACTTCTCAAAAAAGCCAAAAAACTGGCACAGCAGTATGATTATACCGGCGCGATCTCCGTGCTGAAAAACAACTGGAAATTTGCTACCAGTGACAAGATGCAGGAAGCAGCAGCAGCCTACATGAAAAAAAGAGATGCCTGTGTGGAATATCCACTTGAGAATATCACCCATGTATTTTTTCATTCCCTGATCGTGAATACCTCACTGGCCTTTGACGGAGATTCCGATGAGGCCGGATATAATCAGATGATGACCACAGTCAGCGAATTCAAAAAAATGCTCCAGATCATGTATGATAAGGGTTACGTACTGGTGAGTCCTCATGATATGGCTGTGATCAATGATGACGGAACCATGAGCAAGGGAAAGATCATGCTGCCGGAAGGCAAGATCCCTTTTGTTCTTTCAGAGGATGACGTCAGCTACTATCATTATATGGACGGAGACGGATTTGCCACAAAGCTGGTGATCGACGACAACGGAGATATCAAATGCGAGTATAAGAAGGCAGACGGTACAGTTGTGACCGGAGATTACGATGTGGTGCCGATCCTGGATTCCTTTATCAAAGAACATCCGGATTTTTCCTATCATGGAAGAAAGGGTATCCTGGCAATGACCGGTTATAATGGTATTCTGGGCTACCGTACAGATGGGGCATATAAGACCAAGAAGAATCTTCAGGATGACCAGAAGGCTTTTCTCAAGGCCAATCCGGATTTTGACTATGATAAAGAAGTAAAAGCAGCCAAAAAAGTGGCGAAGGCCATGAAAAAGGACGGGTGGGAATTTGCAAGCCATACCTGGGGTCACAGAAACGCTACAAGCTCCACAGCAGCGGAGTTGAAGAACGATAATAAAAAATGGGAAAAATATGTGGCACCCATCCTCGGAAAAACCGATATGATCATTTTTGCCTTTGGTGCGGATATCGGCGACTGGGAAGGATACACTTCGGATAATGAGAAGTATGAGTATTACAAAAGCCGTGGCTACCGCTATTTCTGCAATGTAGATTCCAGTCAGTATTTTGTGCAGATCACAAGTGAATATTTCCGTCAGGGAAGACGGAATCTGGATGGATACAGAATGTATTACAATCCGGATATGCTCAGTGACCTGTTTGATGTATCGGAGGTGTGGGATTCTTCCAGACCGACACCGGTACCGGAAATGTAAGACAGCAAACACACTTTACAAATCTGTATAAAAAAAGATTATAATCGAACCGACAGTACTTGATGAAGGGAGTAGGTTATGAAGAAAAAAGCATATCTCATGGTTCTTGCACTGTGTGCGGCACTGGCGATCACTGCATGTGGCACATCAACAGACCAGAAAGATGACAAAAAACCTGCAGCAGAAGCGCAGGATACAACAGATAAAGAAGATTCCAGATCTGCAGATTCCAAAGAGTCAGAAGAAACGGATTCCAATAAAGACAGCGAAGAGGCAGCCTCCGGAGACACAAGGCTTGTTTCCGTGGATGATGTGAGCAAATATGTGACCATCGGAGAATATAAGGGACTGACTCTTGATAACACGGTAGAAGCCGTAACCGATGATATGGTTGACGGAAGGATCAAGGAAGAGCTTCAGAACAAGGCTGAGGAAGTAACGGAAGGCAGTGTTCAGAACGGAGATGTGGTTACCATTAATTATGTGGGAACCAAGGACGGTGTGGCTTTTGACGGCGGTACTGCAAATAATTATGAGCTGACCATAGGCTCCGGAACATTTATCGACGGATTTGAGGACGGGATCATCGGAATGAAAAAAGGTGAGACCAAGAATCTCGATCTGACTTTCCCGAAGGAATACTCTTCGGAAGAGCTGGCCGGACAGGAAGTGGTATTTAAGGTCACTCTGCAGAGCTTTAAGCGTGCACCTGAGCTTACCGATACCTGGGTAGCCAAGAATACAGACTGCAAGAGTGTGGATGATTACAAGAAGGAAATCCGTACTATACTGGAGGATGAAGCGAAGACAAGTGCACAGAACACATTGCGTGAAACTGCATGGAACACAGTGCTCTCAGCATCTGAAGTGAAGGAATATCCACAGGAGGATTTGGATACAGCCAAGACAGAGTTTCGCAGTCTGTATGAGAATTATGCAAAACAGGGTGATATGACGCTGGAGGATTTTGTAAAAGCTCAGGGAATCTCCATGGATGATTTTGAGGAGCAGAGCGGTCAGTATGCGGAGTTTAAAGTAAAGCAGAACCTGATCGTACAGGGGATCATGGATAAGGAGAATATGACACTTGAAGATAAAAAATCTCTCAGTATCCAGGATGAACTGATCAAAGCATACAGTGTGAAGGATCTGGCTGCGCTGGTAGATAAATACGGACAGGCAGCCGTGGATGAATCCATCGGACTTCTCAGAGTGGAAGATTTTATCCTGGACAATGCAACGGTTGAGGAGAAGGTTTCTGCCGGTGATACCCAGGGAGTAAACGGAGATGATCCTTCCTCGGACGGAAGCAGTGCGGAAGGTACCGTGGATGAAGAGCTGGAAGCGGCAGAGGCTACAGATATGGTGCCGGAAGACGGCGAGGCGGATCAGGATGCAGACAGCAGCACATCGGATGCAGCGGGTCAGGAGTGATCTGACAGTATCAGCAGCTAAAAAAGTGTGGTGCCCGGAATGTGTTCCGGGTGCCATTTTTTTTACATGTGCATCGCGAAGTGTGTTACTGAGAACGGAGTGAACAGTAACAAATTAAGAGATTCTTTCGGGAATTTCCATTGTATTTAAGCGTTAAATGCGGTATGATTAAAGACAGACATTAAATATCAAAGAAAGATATGAGTATATAAACGGGGATGTAAAAAATGGACAAAAGAGTTTTGCGTGAGAGGATGCGCAGAAAACAGCAACAGTTAAGACGGCGGCGGATGATGAAGCGGATAACCTGTGTAGTTGCGGCGATTCTTCTGCTGGTTTTTGTTGTTCGAGGGGTAATTCTTCCCATCGTCAACCATGCAGGCGGCGGAAGCAATAAGGATGCGGAGACAGTAAATGTCCAGGCAAATACCGCCGGAGCTTCCACAGACAGCAGTACGAAGGACGGTACGGCATCGACGGATACGGCTGCTTCGGATACAGACAGCGCGGATTCCGGTACGGATGCAACGGTGATGCCGGTAAAGGGCAGTGCAGCAGGCGAAAGGCTTTCTGTTATGACTCCGGGATGGCATGAGGATTCTACAGGAAAGTGGTATCAGAATCCGGATGGTACATATTATGTAAATGGTTTTGCGGATATTGACGGAACAACATATAGCTTTGATAAAAAGGGATACATGCAGACCGGATGGGTGGAGAAAGGTGTGAAGGACTATTATTTTAATGAGGATGGCTCTTATGATCCTTCCAAGAAGCGCCCGATGATCGCTCTGACCTTTGATGATGGTCCTGGAGAGTATACAGAGACACTTCTTGATACTGTTGAGAAATACAATATCCATGTTACGTTCTTTATGCTGGGACAGAATGTGGAGGGCCGTGAATCTACCATACAGCGAATGGTAAAGCTTGGCTGCGAGATCGGTAACCATACCTGGGATCATCCGGAACAGACGCTGCCGAATATGGATCTGGATTCTGTTATGCAGGAGTTCCAGAAGACGGATGATGCACTGGTAAAAGCCTGTGGGCAGGCATCAACGGTATGTCGTGCACCGTATGGCGCGATCACAGATGAGCAGATGAGTGCAGTTGGCAAGCCTTTCTTCATGTGGTCTACGGATTCTCTGGACTGGAAGCTGATGGATGCGGATGCAGATTATAACCAGATCATGAATGATTCCTCACTGGGAGACGGTTCTATCATCCTGATGCATGATATTCATGAACCATCTGTGAAGTGTGCCACAGAGAAGCTGATCCCGGCACTGATCGACCAGGGATATAAGCTTGTAACAGTCAGCGAGCTTGCAGAAGCGAAGGATGTTACGTTACAGAGTGCTTCCTATTCTGACTTCTGGGACAGCTCTCTTCAGGCTGGTCGTGTTGCAGGATATGCAGGAAATTCCAGCGATTCAGAGGATTCCTCTGAGGATGGCTCCGATGGAAGCGATTCTTCTGACGGATCGGATGTCAGTGACGGATCTTCCGATGAAGGGGACTATTCCGATGGTTCTGACGAAAGTGATTATTCGGATGGATCTTCCGATGATGGAAGCTATGATGATGGTTCCTACGACGAATCTTATGACGATGGAAGCGAAGAATATTAAAAAATGACAGGAGAGACCTGAATGACAAAATGTGCGTCATTCAGGTCTCTTTTTTGACTTTATCTGACACTGTCGGATAATAGACACATATTAGCCGGAGAGGGTTTTTCCTTGACTGAAAATATGGGGATTGGTATAATTATAGAATAAAAAATTCCACTTAAAATTGGGGAATGGACGGTGGCAGAACTATAAAGGGAGGTACCTGAAAATGGGAAAAAAATTACAATTTACGGAGCTTGACCAGTATCTGTTCGGTCAGGGCACGAATTATGATATTTACAGGAAGCTGGGAGCACATCCGGACACGCAGAACCGGAAAAAAGGGGTTTATTTTGCAGTGTGGGCACCTAATGCACAGGCGGTTTCTGTTATAGGTGAATTCAACGAATGGGATACGGAGAAGAATCCCATGAAAAAAGTTGGACCCATTGGCGTTTATGAGACATTTGTACCGGGAGCGAAGATCGGACAGCTGTATAAATTTTACATTACAGGTGCACATGGTGAGGAGCTTTACAAGGCAGATCCATATGCCAATGCCGCTGAAATGCGTCCCGGAACAGCTTCTCGTATTACAGATATCACCAACTATAAATGGAAAGATGATACCTGGATGAAAAATCGCGAGAACTTTGATCCGGACACAGGTGCCATGTCTATCTATGAGGTGCATCCGGGTTCCTGGATGAAGCATCCGCAGACAGCAGAGGATGAGGATGGTTTCTATTCCTACAGAGAACTGGCGCCGAAGCTTGCACAGTATGTCAAAAAAATGGGATACACCCATGTGGAGCTTATGGGTATCGCAGAGCATCCTTTTGACGGTTCCTGGGGCTATCAGGTAACCGGCTATTACGCACCGACTTCCCGCTACGGAACACCGCAGGATTTCAAATATCTGGTGGATTATCTTCACCGTCAGAAAATCGGTATCATTCTTGACTGGGTACCGGCACATTTTCCGAAGGATGCACACGGACTGGTTAACTTTGACGGAACTGCTGTATATGAGCATGCAGATCCGAGACAGGGTGAGCATCCGGATTGGGGAACCAAGATCTACAATTACGGACGTCCGGAGGTGAAGAATTTCCTGATCGCAAACGCTCTTTACTGGGTAGAGGAATGCCACGTTGATGGTCTTCGTGTAGATGCGGTTGCATCCATGCTCTACCTGGATTACGGTAAGAAAGACGGTGAGTGGATCGCCAATAAATACGGCGGAAACAAGAATCTGGAGGCTATTGAATTTTTTAAGCATCTGAATACCGTTGTTCTCGGAAGAAATCATGGAACTGTCATGATCGCAGAGGAATCTACCGCATGGCCGATGGTAACAGGTAAGGCAGAAGACGACGGGCTTGGATTCTCTCTGAAGTGGAATATGGGCTGGATGAACGACTTCCTGGAATACATGAAGCTAGATCCATATTTCCGTAAATTTAATCATAATAAGATGACATTTTCTATGACTTATGCATACAGTGAGAAATATGTTCTGGTTCTGTCTCATGATGAGGTAGTACATCTGAAGTGTTCTATGCTGGAGAAGATGCCAGGAGAGCTGGATGATAAATTCAAGAACCTGAAGGCCGGATATACTTTTATGTTCGGGCATCCGGGTAAGAAGCTTCTGTTTATGGGACAGGATTTCGGACAGCTGCGTGAGTGGAGTGAGGCCAGAGAGCTTGACTGGTATCTTCTTGGCGAGGAAAATCATCAGAAGTTGCAGCAGTATGTCAGTGATCTTCTGCATATCTACCGCAAATATCCGGCACTTTACGGTGCAGATAATGATCCATCTGCATTTGAGTGGATCAATGCCAACGATGGCGACAGAAGTATCTTCAGCTTTGTGAGAAAATCTCCTACAAGACGTAATAATATCCTGATAGTATGCAACTTTACACCGGTAGCACGTCCGGATTACCGTGTAGGCGTTCCGAAGAAAAAACAGTACAAGCTGATCATGGATGAGCAGGGGCTTCTTCCGAAGGGCAAGGTATTTAAAGCCGAAAAGAAAAATTGTGACAACCGGGAGTTTTCTTTTGCATATCCGTTGGAAGCTTATGGAGTTGGTATATTTACATACTGATATTCTGTATAGCGAAATCTTTGAAAGAAAATATAAGAGATAAAATAAAAATACCGGAGATCTGTGTACCTTTGAAGTGTTGGCTTCAGAGGTGCCGGATCTCCGGTATTTTATGGATCTGGGTATAAACTGGTTACGAAAAGTTATCGCTATTCTTCGCTATCATCGTAGGAACCATCATCGTAGGAACCATCATCGTAGGAACCATCATCGTAGGAACCGTCGTCGTAGGAACCATCATCGTAGGAACCGTCATCGTAGGAACCGTCGTCAGAGTAACTGTCGTCGTAGGAACCGTCATCCGAGGAGTCGTCTGTGCTGCCTGAGTTATTATCAGCAGAGTTAAAGTCTTCGGAAGTGATGTCAATGCCTTTATCTGCGTAATATTTTTCTGCTGTGATGGAGTCGGTATCTTCTACGACATTTCCGGATGCATCGATCATGTTCAGGTCTGTGTCAATGGTCACATCCAGGAGGTTGGTCCCTGTGGATGGAGTGACATTCATGGACATGATCTCGTTGAACTTCTTTTTCAGGTTGTCAAGAGTGAATATACCGGAGCCAATGTATGACTGTACACCGTTCTGAGATGCAAGTTCTTCTGTGTAATCGGAAAGCATATATGGTCCGAATTCACCGGCATCGCTGTTGTAATGCATGACCAGAGGTTCCACTGTAGGGGTCAGGATCTCAATTGAGGTCTTGCCGTCCTGTACGGTTTTCTGAATGGTGAATTTTGCCATTCCGCCGAGAAGTTCTTCCAGCTTCTGCTGGGTGGATACGAAATTTCCCAGAGAGTAGAAGACTACAGTTTCATTGCCTTTGTCATCAGTAAGGCGGCCATATGGCTGGAGTACATGTGGATGTCCGCCGATGATGACATTTACGCCCTGCTCCATAAGGTAGGCTGCCCACTGTTTTTCGTATTCGTTTGGCATGGTTTCGTCTTCGGTACCCCAGTGTGCTACAAAGATGATGCAGTCGGCCTGCTGTTTTGCTTTCTGGATCATGGCTGTGATCTTGTCTTTGCGGATCATGTCGATCATGTAGTCTTTTCCTTCAATGCCGCCTACGTTTGTGCCGTAGGTGTAATCCAGAAATGCGATCTTGATACCGTTTACTTCACGGATCTTGACGGTGTCGGCATCTTCCTGGGAGTCGTGGATCCCCAAAAGTGTGACATCCGGATATTTGGTTTTCCAGAAGTTCAGTGTGTCTGTGAGGAAGCCTTCTCCGAAGTCATCGATGTGGTTGTTGGCGGATTCTACTACGTTGAATCCTGCTTTTATAATGGCGTCTCCTACTTCTGTGGGTGTTGCAAAGGATGGGTAGGAGCTTACGCTGTCATGGTCGGTTGTGAAGACGGTTTCCTGATCAATCATTTTGATGTCTGCGTCCTTGATGGCGTCCTGGATGTGGGTGTAGATCTTGTCGTAGTTCCAGTTGCCGTCAGAGGATGCGCCTGCGTCGATGAGACTCTGGTGATAGAGGTTGTCGCCTACTGCGATGACGGAGGCAGTGGTAGTTTCGGCAGTGGTGTTGGCTGCTTCCTGATCGGCCTTGGCTTTGACTGCCGCGGCTTTTTTCTGGGCGTCTATAGCTGGTTTGCGGATGAGGCGGTAGTCCAGCTGATTGAAGAAGAGGACCAGGATCGCAAGGACGATGACGGATGCCATAAGACTTACGCGGGCATTGCTGCGTTCGCGGAAGTTCAGGGGGATGTTGTCCTTGGGGTTGCGCCGGGTTTCTCTGAGGGGATCCGGGGTGGAGCTTTTTTTGAAGACTCCTTTGAGTGAGTCGGGGATTTTGATGTTGGGTGGAAATTTCATTTATGTTTTACCTTGTCTTTCTTTGGATTTTGAATGCGATTGATTGGTGATTGTTCGCTTTGTTATTTTTGATTTTTGTTGTGTGGTTGTATTATAGCAGATTTTTATTTTTGTGGGAAG
>PPYF01114749.1_pt1 | contig 13331 bp, 18 predicted proteins | sample 1559871 | NCBI WGS metagenome assembly PPYF01 (sample SAMN08240021, study PRJNA423297) | Human gut metagenome, whole genome shotgun sequencing project. | reverse complement strand
CTATAAAATAATCAGTTGATTTTACTGGCAATATTAACTTGTTTAAACTGTTGATTAAATTAGGGTTAAAAATATAGTGATTATATTTTCTATCTTTTCGTATTATTCCGTTATTGTTTATCTTTATTCCAAAGATGAACATATATGGATGCAGAACATTTTACTTTTTGGAGCAATTTGATAAAAAAGATAGAGCCTATGATGTGTATAGGTCAGTCTCTCTTGGAAGAAATAGTATCTTTAGTCGAGAAATATCATATAGATTTAAACTCTGAAATTAAATGGGAAGAGTTGCCTATTGATTTTAAAAGTAGTCTTCAAACTAGCATCTCAACTAAGTTGAATGCCATTCCCTGCGAATTGATTCTTAATGAATATATGCGTGCTGGCAATATATTTCTGGTAGTTGTGGATATGTTGGAAACACAGCACGCCAAAGTGAAGAAAATCAATACGACGGCTCGTTCTTTTTTGCAAAATTTGATATATGAAGTAATGAACGTCAGTATAACTTCAAAAGCTATGAGTCTTGAAGATTGGCATGAAAGTATTCGGAGTAAGAAAGAAGCATATCAAGTGGATGATGTAATGGAGTATGCTTATAAAAAACTTTCTGATCAATTTAAACAACAGGTGGAAATTAGCATATATGATTTCTTTTATAATAAGACTTCTCCAGAAGATATAGACAAATTACTTAGTCAAGCGCGGGACAGCATATTATTAGCTTCTATCCAGCGGGGACTGACTGGAAAACGAGGTCATGGAATGAGCCGTTTTATTATAGATTATATTCATCGTTGGCAGGATGACGGATTGATGAAGCCTTTAAAATCCATTTTTCCATTTTGCCAATGTTTACAACTACACTGGGATAATAATATAAACCTGGGTACAAGACAAGGATTGGAGGTTATGTATAAGCAACGGCTATAAATGGTACTATAGTAAAATATACATTAACGATGATAATTGATTAATCATTCTTTCGTGGTATGAAAACATTTTGCTTTATATAAATATTATATAGTTATACTTTTTTCTCAGTTTTGAGAAGCCACTATGTACCATATCATACACAATGGCTTCTTTGGGAGACCTAATCAAATAGGTTTGTTAATATTCTGTTCTGATATTCTATCTTTTACTCTTTTTACTACTAGGGGATTTTTTTATCATATTGTGTGCCATCATTATACAGCGTCGTGCCCAAGCTATGTCGTCTTCGTCATCGTCACGTCCCCATTTCATTTGGCTGCTGCCACCTCCACCTCCATATCCCTCTGCAAAGGTTGTTGCTTGATCCACATAACCGGCGAAAAGGAGTAATGCACAATGCATAATTTTATCGCCTAGTTCTGCAAGGTCTTTAAGCATCGTATTTTCGAACAGGTTCATCGATTGGAAATTGAGCAGGTGAAATTTAGATTTGAATTCTTGGAGAATATCTGGAAGGATGGCATTGGAAAGTCTATATTGTACTTGCTGTTGTATACTATCCACTGCTCGGCGCCCTTCTTGTCTGAGTTCTTTTTCTTTTTCTTTAAGGTCGTTTACCTGAGTTTGTAGCTCCTTGAGTTTACTGTCTGCTTTTTGTAATTTATTTTTTTTGTCTTCTAGCTTTTCGTTTACTTTGGCTATGTCATTATTCAATTTTTTTAATTCTGCGGATAATAAAGAAGTATCACCGTTTCTTTTGGAAAGGGTCAATTCCAATTCTGTTTTTTTGTTGGCCAATTCTTCTCGTTTCTTTTCAAGGTTCTTGATCATTGTGGTCAGACCTTTGTGTTTGATTTTGGATCTATGTATATCACCATTTATCTGGGATAGCATCTCACGATGTACAGCAATCTTCTTTTCCAATGTGGTACATTCCTCACTTAGTTCTCTTTTATATTCTTCGCTGGAACGGTGACGGGCTCCAGTTTCGTAGATATTGGTTCCACGGTTCAGTCCCCATTTGTTGTTGTACACTGCTAGCTCGTTATGTAGAGCTAGCATCTTATCTCGGTAATCCCATTTTGTTGCTCCGGAGAATACTTGTTTATAGGATAACTTATTTTGTTCAGTGATGGGGAGTACACAACAATGAATGTGGGGATTCGTCTCATCCAAATGTACATAAAAACCTGCAATGTTATCTTCGCCCCATTTATTACAAGCAAATTTATAGATATCTTTTGCCCATTTCTCAATGTCTTTACAACGTTTGATGTGTGAGTTGTCAGATCCTTTGGTGAGATCGACTTTCTGGCTACCAAATGCGAGTTCGTGCATCTTTTCACGGCTGCCGCCGAATATAAACTTAGCGGCGATTCGTATATTGGGTACTTTTCTTCCCAAGTTGGGGTTGGTAATCCCACATGATGCCAGTCGAGCAGTTATCTTTTCACCGACAGAGCGGCTTTTGTCTATTGGGCGAATGATACCGCCCTTAGCTACTTCGAAATTGAGATGATCACGAGTGCGGTCGTAGTTACCTTCTTTACCAGCACGATCCCAACGCTCGTCTTTCCAACGTCTCTGAAACTCATTACTTTCTGCTGTGGTGATACCAGTTGTTGCCTGCATATCTGCCACCTGTTTATTCGCTTTACTTTTCATGTTTTTTTATTTGAATTATACAACAAAATCAAATCAGCTTGCTGCCCCTCTTATAAGCCGCTGCGCAACACTTTCGTAGAAAGGGGGTATTAGGCTCCCCTTTTGGGGCAAAGGGTCTGGGCAAGCCCAGCATGAACGGTAGGGGAGAGGAAATGTGAGAGGGGGGCTGTACAGCAACATTAGGTCGGGGTGGGGGAATGGCTTCATAAGAGGAAATATTCCCGTCATGGTCTTAAAAATGCCCTCCTTGGAGCTATAAAAGGGAGCTATGTTCATAAAACTCTGTTAAATTCGGCACCACAATCGAGGACGAGTTGCCAGTTTGTGGAAAAAAGATGGCTGAAAGACTCTTTGTTAGGTGACATCCCCGGTAAAGTTCCATTTTTGAACGGGTCTGCACTGATGATGTCAAAGTATTTTTTCAGCAAATCAAAATCCGCATGCATTCCGAGACAAAAGACATAGTAAATGTCTTTTTCGATATTGGCATTGTAGGGTGCTGGCTTGTCTAGCAAGGGAAGCATTTCTATGAAGAGGTCGTATGCTTTCCGGCACAACTGGCGAACTTCGTTTGTCAGTTGCATGGGAGGAGCCTGATGTGCTACATTAGGTAAGTTCTGAAAGTCAGATGTACATGATGCAGCAAATTTGGGTGCACATATCACAGGCGTTTTGGCTGTACAGTCTGTTTCCGGTTCTGTTGTACTCTGTCTCAAACAAGTCACTTCAATAATAGTACTTAATTTGTTGGACATCCGTTTGATGTAACCGCGTCTTTCCAATTCGTCTAAAAAGCTGGTTATGGTTTTACGATGCCATTTCCATTTGTTGGATAAAGCCAGTATTGAGGCTTCCAACTGTCCGGGTTCCAAATGTATAACAATTCCTCGTTTGGTGATGTCCGTCGGTTCTTTGACCGCTTGTTGTAGGAGATTGTGGAATGCAAATAACCTGTTGCATACTGTTGAGGCTTCGCTCAAATAGGCAAGTAATTCCATATCTATTGTTATCAATTGACTACTGTTTGGATTTTCTTTCATCTATACTTATGTTTTTTTATTGAGGTAAAAGTATAGGGATATGGATGGATGGCAAAACGAAAAATAAGATAATTTCTTTCATGACTTTCAAGAGAAAGAAATGAAAGAAAAAAAGGTAAGATTAAATGAAATAAGTTTTTTTTATGTACATACAATGGGCAAATTTATAAAAGGTAAAAAGTGAGTAAATATGTATTTTACCCACATATGAGGCGGTTCCACACGAGGCTGGTAAGAGGTACCTGTACTTCTGTATGAAGGTATAAAAAGAAAATATAATCATAAGAAAAACGGTTCGCAATCGAGCCGCTTTTCTTATGATATTTGCCCGTTACGCATTTTGATCGGGAACAAATTTTTCGATTTTTGTGGAAACGATAAAGAAGTAAGGTTTTTCTTTGACGATACAACCTTTGCGGAAGCCTTTGACAGTTACAGTGGCACCTTTCTTAATGAGTGGGAAAAGTTTTTTATCCCAGGTTTCCACATTGAAGTATTCAGGAACAGTTTGTTTTTCACCTTCTGATGTTGTATTATAGAGGTGGTTTACTGCAACGCTAAATATTGCTTTTTCTCTATTATTACCGCAAATGATGATTTTTGCATCAGCAACACAATTACCCGTAATCTCGAAGTTATTAGCTCTTTTCATAATCGTAAAATTTTAAAAGTTGAAAAATAAATAAATTTTTGTGACAGCATTCTTGGACCAAGACAGAGGGTGAACAAGGTTTTAGCGGGAATTACGCAATATTTACAGAATGTTGGAAGAATTCTTGACTAAATGCACTTTAACCTTGTGAAAGGATTTATCCATCCCAATAAGCCCTTTAGGGCGCTCCTTGCCCTAAATTTGCTGGAATAAAATATTTTTTTGACTGATTGAATTTCGAATGTGAAAATAAGAGCTGCATGGAGAGAGTGGGTAGCATGCTGATGTAAGAATTTAGAGGAAATACTTAGAAAATTTGAAGGTTTACTAACATTGTGGTGAACTCCGTAAAGATAGGGAAAGTATAAAATGCAAGATCTTGTTCTTGTGGAAACTAAGTATATGAATCAAGTGAAAAGTACTGCCGTTATACACAAAGAGAAGTTGAGAAGGAAGACTTTACATATTAGTACTATCCATGAAAAATGAGTTCGGTGCAAAGAAATAAGGGTACGATACAAGTAAAGCGGAACGGTATCGAGACTGGTAGAATGATATAAATATAAAAGGTAGAAAATATAAAAGGAATTGATATATAAGTGGAAGGGAAATTGAGTACATGGTGCTTGGTATGATGAGAGTGGAGGCATTTAAGCCCCCACAGCAATGGGATTGGTTTTAAAAGTCGAAAGATTGAGGAATACACCGTGGTGCTCAAGTTTAGCTTCTCTGAACAACTTCCATAGTAGGGCGCATCCGTTTTGTGCCAAAGTGGAGTTAATGAAGAGATCTTGCTTCCGCAGTGCTTCGGTAACGGAGCAACTCGGACCACTGTTATGTTCATCTACTTGGGTGAGGTCGAACATGTCGCAGAGGGTAGGTAATGTTGCTTGTGTCGGGTATTTTGCCTTTTTAGGTTGTTTGATGGGTTTGACTGTACCTAAAATGACTTGTCCCGTTTGTTGCGTGTTGCCGAAATCGAGCCAATACAAGGGGCTTTCGTAGACATCGGAGATGTGATTGACTTGTTTGAGGTGTTGGTAAATAACAAGTCTGCTTTTTACATTGTCCACGCAGGAAATGGTGATGTTGGCACTCGGGGCATCGTCCGAATACATTTCGGGTACGGCTTCCCAATCAAGTCCGAAAAATTGGTTGGTGCGTGTCACAAGGCATATGGCTTTGTTCAGACCGATGTCGGCAGGGCTGAATAATTGTCTGCCGATGTTTGATTCTGAAACTTCGTCCGCATCAAATACGGTTACGTAAAGTCCCGGGTGTCCCAAACGAATAAGGGCTGCATCCATGCGTGCTAATGCTTCCAATACTTGGGAGCCTGTGCCGCCTGCTCCAATGAGGTGGACGGTAACGGGGTGTTGCGGATTTATCAGATAGCTGTCGGTAAAATGGACTTTTTTCATCCTATGATTTTTTTGAGAGTTAATTTTATCGGGATTAGTTCGGATTCGGGAAACGGTTCTCCTGTATTTATCAGCTTTTTTGTAACTAGGGCAAGATTGGATTTGATAGGGTTCGTGCCTAGGATATGTGAAAATTCGGACTGCCAAAACATTTTTTCCCAATATGCAATAATATTCTGATACGTCATTTCTTCTATTTCGGGTAGTTTAGAATTGCCCAAACAGGCGTATGAAGAAGATACGTTGAAATAGGGGGCTTGGTAGAGTTGACTGTCGGGATTGTCGCCACAAAACGCATAGAGTGATAGTACGTCTCGCTCTACGACATACAAGAGTGAGGGGGTGCATAAAGTTCCATTTGGAATATCTAAATTCTTTCGGAAATAGTGCATCTTTTTTTGTGGTTTTTCGTACCACACGAACTTCTCGTAGCCTTTGCGTCCGTCGGCATAGAGCATATTGGGCGGAATGATACCGTGCAACTCCTTACTGGCACGATTGAGGGCGAGGTCTGCTATGTCTTTGATACATTCTTCGGTGAGGGGCTTTCCTGCACCCATATTGCCATTGCGAATGTCTCTGCGCTCTAAATAAAGATTGGTTCGGTTATCGTCCGAGTAGACAATAATTGCCATTTCGGGAACCAACATGGTTGATAATTGTTTCGTTAATTCATTCATTTTGTTACTAAGTTTTTGTAAAAATCATCACAGATATAATCCAACCACTCAAACGGGAATGTGCAAGGTGGTAACTTTTGGGGCTTGTCGGGTGATAACGTGCTATAGGAATAGGGACTTGACACGTCAGAGTTGTTGCAACGCTCACTAAGTCCTTCGTAATGATAATCAGTGATTTCATCTTCGCAACATGTTCCCCATGATAAGCATATCAGATCATACCATGCTGTTTGTTCGTAATTGCTATCCAAATAATCGCAGTAATAGTAGTCGTAGTTGTTTTCGTATGAATATTCTACTAATCTATCGCTGGATAGGAGTTCGATGCCCCGAATCATGCTCTGTACCTGCTCTGTTTCAGTTGTGGAAAGGTGTTGGAGATTCTTTAGTTCGGTAAGCAGTTCTTCCGGGCGTGCGTCTGTATGCTGATTGACTTGCTGTAACATCCGATTCGCTTTGCCTCGCTTATTCTTGTAAGAGCGCATCGCCTCGATAAAACTTTCATCCACTTCATCATTCTTGTCTTTCATTCTTTCTTGGATATTTTCTATGAAGTAATCGTAGTCATAGGTGTCTTTTATGGTGGGCAGGTTGTTATGCTGCATGATGAATGCAATGAAGCGGATGAATAACTTTCTAATTTTCGGACGCATGGTGTGTGCGATAGAAATGGGTATATAGACTATAGTGTCCCAATATCTTGTTGGATTTGGTTGGTAAACGACAAATACAAATTCGTCTCCGATATAGTCCACGTTCAATGATTGTCCTTCGGGCAGTGATTGGGTGACCTTATGGATTAAGTTAGTCAGGTCATATCCAAATCTGCCGATGGGGGTGAATGTCAATTTTTTGCCGTAGAGGGAGAGGTAGCCCGTAGCTGCCCGAATGAGCCGTTCTATATTGCTTTCGGGATTGATTTTTTTTTCAAAGTCAACCAAAGGAGCAACGTCTGTCAGTGGAATATTGACAAATTGCTCTTTCAGAAATGAGTTATTTGTGATGATTTGGGGAGTACCCGTGCTTGTCGCACGGATATTCCTGTATTTTTGTTCTGTTTCTCCCGCAAAAGAATTCTTCCTAGTGACTGGTGTAGCTGATTGTTGCATAAATTTTTATTCATAAATAATTAACCTTTAGTTCCGATTGTTGTTTTGAACGAATATTCCATAGTACCTTCTTCGGTGAGTTGGCTGTGAACATTGCTCGTTGTCAGTTCGGGGTATGTGTTGGAGTAAAAAAGCAACACGTCTTCAGGTGATAATTCGGGGTCGGGGTCGTTGAGAACGGTATTATTGTACTTGAATACTCGTTCTATTCCTGTTACTTGTAAAGCCATAATCTACTATTATTCTGCGAACAATGAGTTACTGTTCAGTTCAATATTTATTTTATTTTTTAAATTCTCGCATTGCTTTTTGTCCGCACCGGGCATTTCGCTCACCTCTTTGAGCAAAAGGGCGGCTTCAGGGTATTTTTTCTCTGTGTACAGGGTGTCCACTTTCTTCATCTTGTCGGTGAATGCTTTGCGCTCCGCATCTACTTTTTTCTTCGCTTCGGAGGCAGCTTTTGAATTGGCTTGGGCAACTTCCATTGATTTCTCGAATTTGTCCATGTTGGTAAGCAATCCTGTTGCTTTTTGAAGCGGTTGTTTGATGATGCTAATAAACTGTTGGTCAAGTTCTTCGGGTGTACCAGTTATTAGAATAGGGGAAAGATTATTTTTTGCTTCATCTTTCAATCCTTTTTTGGTCGGCATGACGGACACGCTTACTTTACCATTGACTTTTGCCAGTACGAGTGTAATCATATCTCTGTCTGACATTAACTCTGAAATTTCTACGAACATAACTTTTTTTTATTTAATTTCCCTTTTGTAAGATTGCTTACTTCAGGAGAACTGTTAATTTTTTATCTGCTTTTTTGTAGTGTCCGCCTTGTTTCAGGCAAGTCTATTGACGGAAATACGCTTTCGGGAGAAAGGAAGATTTCAGGCAATATACGGAGTGCTACGGACTTGCTGGAAATAAGGTAGATACTCTATTTTTGTGGATAAATAATAACCGACTTCTGAAGTGGGGGAGATTCCGAAATAATGTAGAGGTATTATGAAAGGGGAGAAGGATGGGATAAAAGAGGAGGGGGAGTGAAGTTTTAAAAGTGGGCTGGTTGGATGTAGAAAGGGAGGTTGGCATGATAGAAGGGGATAGTTGTGGTATGAGTGGCGGAATCTGGCTTCGGGGAAAGATTGAGGGCGTAACGAAGAGGCGGAGCAAGTGATATATGCTTGTGACGGAGGAAGCAAACCGGGTCTTTTTGAAGACTCTGTTCGCTTCGGATTTTCGGAGTCACATGGAAAAGCATGTGTTGCTGGCTCCATAATGTAGTGGAGAAATCAGCTTTCGGGAAGACGGGATGGTATAAAAGGAGGGAAAGTGTAGGGCTTAATTATTACGATGAAGAGGGGGGGAACTTCCGGTGTTACGTTGATCCAGCCAATCTCTGCCAATTTCTTGAAACAACGGACGGTAAGTTGTACATCGGCATTGCTGTCATGCAGGTTGATATCGCTCCTGTCAATCTTTAAAAAGTCGGCAAGTTCTGATAAGCGGGGGTATTTATATTTGCTTTCTTTTTGATAATCGCGCGGTGCTGTGAAAGGGAACTGGCATAGAGAGGCAGTTTCTTTCATTGTATCGTAAGTTCGCAGTGTTCCGAAAACTTTGTTAAATCGTTGGGTATAGTGGGTTCGGCGGCTGGTGTAAAGGATGAAATTTTTGTCGAAGTCAATACAATGTGCTACCAATAAATCGCATTGGGCGAGATCGATAAGAAATTCTTTGATAGCGATGTTTCGTGGTGTTAATGTCTGTTTGGCTAAAAAGTCATCGGTAAGCCCGTTTACGTTGATTGCTTCGGCAGCTGCCGGTCTTTCGCGTTTGAAATAGAAATTTCGTTGCTTCACGAGTTTGAAAGTCGGGTATCCGATTATCTGATAGGATAATTGCAGAAGATCGACTTTTCTAGCATCTTTTCCACCTGTCTCTGTGTCGAAAAACATTATTTTCATTATCGTCATAAGTTTATTTGTTTCCTTCCGGTTGAATTAGACCGGAAAGTCTGATTGTTTTTCTGCTTTTCCGGTTACTTTCCGTTCTATGCAAGGTTTCCTGGAAAAATAGGAGAACCATCATTCTCCACTGTGGGCAGTGAAGGATGATGTGTTCGTCTTTCATTAATGCCGGTTTTACCGACATGCCTTATGCTGATTAAAATGGCAAGTCATCTTTTACATTCTGATCTCCTGTGGGTGATTGCCATTGACCGGCAGAGGCTGCTTCTGCCTGTCCTGTAAAAGATTGTGGCTGTTTGCGTGCCAACGGTGTTAGTGTCCCGAGGCGGGATTTGTTGCTAATTTCGTTTCTGGCTTTCGTCTTGATGTCGTCATCTGACGGATTTTCGGCCATATACTTATCATCTTTGCGCAAACGTGCTTCTGCCGATTTCAATGCTAATTCCTGAAATTGCTGGCTGTAGCTGTTCTGGATTTGGTGGGTGCAATATAATCTTCCTTGTCTGCATTATGCTCCATGCAAGTCTGACGGAACTTGTCATTGGTTTCCCATGCACGTAAGTTTATGTATGCCGCGTTGGGTTTTTGAGTGGTCTTGTCTGTGGTTATGTTAATGTCATTCCAATCTATAGGAATAACCACTACATTGTGAACTGATCCACCGATTTCCATTGAACGAACTTCTGCTCCTAAAAACTGCATCAAGTTGATGCTACCTCTTAAATGTCCCATAATTTTTTGTTTTTTAAAGGGTTAATGTTTTTTGTTATCTATAAAAATGTCTATTAGTCATTGATTATTTACGGTCCTGTCTCTATAGACTTTAACTACTAGGATAATCGGAAGGATAAATAATATGCCTTGTAGTATAAATTCGTAAAAATATTCAGAACCAATTCTGAGAATATATGGAATATAGACAAGACTGTAAGCCGTAAACAGAAAGAAATAGATTGTTTGGGCGATGATGTATATATTATATATATTGTATATATTGTATATCTTTCTGCTATGTTTAGTTGTACTTGTATATAGCATGGCAAGTACTAAACTTAATGTATTCATCATGTGAAGAGCTGTACTCCAGAGTGGAGAATGTAAGTAATGAATGGGTGTAAGTAACTCGTTAAGTGAAAATGTTTGCATAATTGTTGTTTTTTAATTGGTTAATTAATATTTTATTTGTTGTTGAGAAAATTTGTTTTTCGGACGATTATTAAATGCTTAGATGATGATCCTGTTATCTGTGAAGTATGGAAAAGAAATAGGATTGAATTTCTTCATAGAGAAGTATTTGTTCCTTCTGTATTTTAATTTTTTCCTTTTGTAATTTGCATATTTCAATAATAAGAGTTTGCGCCTCCAAACTCACTAGAGGGATACCTAATGATGCTACTTTTTCTTTTCTTATAATATAATGATTTGAAGACGATATCATTAGCTCTTTACCCGTTTCAGGTCTGTTTAACAACCAACAGAGATATTCAGGCATTATTCTAGCATCTGTCACTTGTAAGACTAATAAAGAATCAGATGCTATTGCTTTTTCTTCATATTCGGGATTGTAGAGGGCACAATAATACTTTGCACCTTTTATTGAAAGTAGCAGATCATTGTTGCATAGAAGATGCTTTTGTACTTGACTGCTTGTTATAAACGCTTTGGTACCATCATTAAACATATCTTTTTCTCTGTTGTAATTACTCATTTTATAATGTATAACTTCTTCTCCCTCACTGATATTTTGGTATGCAGGTATTCCATTTCTTAGGTGAGCTATTTTTTCTATTTGTATTAATTCCATGTTTTTCTTTTCTGTACATTTAAATATTCAGATATTTTCAGTCGGTTACACTGTAGAAATAATTCAGTTCCTTACCTTGAAGGTTATTTGTAGCGTACAGGTCTGCTTCTTTCCAAAGACGATTATAAAGTTTTGCAACGTCCGGGTGGTTTTTATAATACTGCCATATCTTATGATTCAATACTAAAATGAGTTCAGTGAGGTATTTATAGTTATCTTTCCATTCACTGAATGCACGTTTGTATGTATCGTTGATAGCTTCGATTCCAAAGCGATCAGCGATCGAAAAATCATTCCAAAAAGTGGTTTGCAACTCATAGCCATTCTCTGCCATCAATTCTCTAAATGTCATAATGCTTTGTTTTTAATGATTAATATAATTTCTATCGTTTTTGCTCTGTTGAAAATTATGATGATTATTTTCCCTTCAGTCGTTGATAATTACCGTTTTATCTCCGTAGCTGTTTAGGAACTTTCATGTGCTCTCTTTGCAAAAGCAACAGATAAAGCCAACCTTTTCAGAGAAAATACTAGCTGAAAGTTGGAGATTTTTACTGAAAATGTTGGTGTATCTAGCTTTTGCTGATATTTGCACGTGGATAGTTCAGCCAGTTACGGTGATAATAGGGTGAAAGAAGGCAGTGAGGTGCGTGTAAAGGGATGGACTGGAGTATGAAGGAGTATAAGAGGGGGATAATGGGAATAAAAAAGGAAGGCCGTGGCATAGTTGACTATGAATACAATACCATTTAGGAACTGCATTCATAGGTTTGTGGATTACTTATGTTGGGTCGCTTGTGTGTGACTGATTTCTATTCATATGGTATATCCAGGATTCTTTTAAATATTGTTTGGAATTTGAGATACTCCCGTGCATCATTTCGAACGAATCGTTATAGAGATAACAGGAATATAATACCTTTGGAAGACCATCTTTTATCTCAATCAGTTGAAGTTCAATGTCATGTTTGGCTGATACTACTTTGTTTTTGTCCACTCTCCGGGCAATTTCATTCCGTACTTTTCCGATAAATGGAGAAGTGAATCCGAGTATTCCTGAGAAGAATACGAATGTTAATTGTTTCTTAGCTTTATGTTTCATAATCAGTTCTGATTTTCTTTTATTATTTCAAAAGTTACATTCCAAGAGAAATTAATTAATGGAGTAAATGTTTCCTTAAATCCCCAAATTACACCAAACTCTCCGGCATGAGCTTCAACTATGCAACTCTTAGATATAATAAGTGACATTGGCCTATGACATGCATCATAGATGCTTATTGCTATATTATCGCCAACAGAAATTTCTTTTTTATATCTATCATAAAATCCGGTAAGTTGTTTTTTATTCATATTCTTCTTTGTTTCTCGTTAGTTGACTACTTTTTATTAATTGCTGAGGAATCTTTATAATTCGAGTGGCTTGTCATAAAAGCCAATCTTAGTTTTTCATAGATTTCATCACGTATATTTGCAGGGACATTATTGCTATCAGCAGCGTGATTCTCTAGAAGGGCGGCGTTTAAGCTTCCTCTGATATTTTTATGGTCTAAAAATATACTGTATTCTGTGTACATTCTGGTGATGCCTTTGGCATCTGTGGCTTCTCCATCCGTTTGGAAGCGTTCATATACAGTATCTTGCATGCGTTTAATAAATTTCTTAGCATATTCTCCATTTTGCTGGCAATTCTCAAAAATCACAGAAATTCCTTCCCGTTTTCTAATTTTATTCATACGGGCCCAACCGTAGTAAACTTTAAGTGTACTCATTGCTAAATTTAATTATATACTTCCCTTTAGTCTGAACTATTTAGGAATTGATTATTTTTTCTGCTATTAGGATTGCATATTATTCTATACGAAAATTCCATGAAATAATACTCTTTTTCACTATGGAAAAGGAAGATTATTTATTTGGAAGCTGAAAGCATCTTTTTGTAAAAGAATAATGTTGATGTAATTAATTTTGCTGAAAAAATAGTAAGTTCCTAAAAGTCCTTTTTCTTATAAATGGATTATGGTTGCGGGTTTGTGTAAGTGTGAGTGAATTGATGT
>PPYF01639900.1_pt1 | contig 13333 bp, 12 predicted proteins | sample 1559871 | NCBI WGS metagenome assembly PPYF01 (sample SAMN08240021, study PRJNA423297) | Human gut metagenome, whole genome shotgun sequencing project. | reverse complement strand
ATCTGAAATTCTTCATGTTCAGACTGGCTAGGCTATACGCTTAAAAGAAAGCTTACCAACCAGGAAAATCCGCTGACCCATAATAATGAGTATGATGTTGGTTTGCTGGAATAAAAAATGATACCGACTTATCACAAGCCGGTATCACGAAAAAATAATCACTTTATTATTTTGTAATCATCCAGCTTTGTGCGCTCACAAAGCACGGGGAATAAAAAGTTATTTATATACTAACACTGTAAACAATTACTTTCACAAGCTATTGTTTACTCACCTAATAAAAGGTAGCTTAACAAATATCACTTAATGTTCATTTTTTGTTTGACATTACAAAGGTAACACAAAAATTGAAAATTATACTATATAGTTCTAATAACGGATAATATTGCGGTAATTTAGGCGTTATTTGAGCCATTTATCTAACCAACTAAAGAAAGTGCGTTGCCATAACACCCCATTTTGCGGTTTCAATACCCAATGATTCTCATCCGGATATAATAAAAGTTCGGCCGGAACACCGCGCAATACAGCTGCATTGAACGCCGACATACCTTGTGAAGCAAGAATTCTATAATCCTTTTCACCGTGAATGCAGAGAATGGGAGTGTCCCATTTATCAACGAAACGATGAGGAGAGTTGGCAAAGGTACGTTGTGCCGTTGCATTGTTTTTGTCCCAATATGCACCACCCATATCCCAGTTGGCGAACCACATTTCTTCTGTTTCCAGATATTGCTGCTCCATATTGAATATACCATCGTGTGCGATAAATGCTTTAAAACGTTTGTCATGGTGTCCCGCCAGCCAATAGACGGAGAATCCGCCGAAGCTGGCACCTACGCATCCCAAACGATTAGTATCTACATATGGTTCTTTTGAAATATCATCTATGGCTGACAAATAGTCTTTCATACATTGACCTCCATAGTCACCGCTAATTTGTTCCAACCATTCCATGCCGAATCCAGGTAGCCCACGACGATTCGGAGCGATGATAATATAATCGTTGGCTGCCATAATCTGGAAGTTCCAGCGGTAGCTCCAGAATTGGCTGACGGGACTTTGCGGGCCACCTTCACAGAATAATAAAGTAGGATACTTCTTGTTTGCGTCAAAATTGACGGGATAGATCACCCATGAAAGCATTTGCTTGCCATCGGTAGTTTTGGTCCATCTTTCCTCCACTTTGCCCAAATTCAGCTGTTTAAAGATGTGATCATTCTCGTGTGAGAGTTGCGCCACTTGCCCGTCGGCAGGAGTGAGGGTGTAGATTTCATCGGCGGCACTGATAGAGTGACGTTTGGTAATTATTTTATCGCCCGCCATGGCTACTGATCCGTAGTCATACATGCCATCAGTCAGTTTTTTTATATCACCATTCAGATTGGCATTGTATACCATGCTGATCTTTTCCATTCGGTTTGCACAGGTTCAGTGTTGTGCCTTTTTCTATATTATAAAGGTATATATCCGAGTCGGTAGATACTGCGTATGCCAATCCTTGCTTTTTCCGGCTGGTGTAAGCTATTTGTTTAGAGTCGTTGCTCCAAGCCAGCTGCTCGATACCTCCGAAAGGTTTCATTGGAGCTTCAAACGGCTCACCTTCCATGATATCGGTGGCTGCTCCCATCATGTTACCATCAAAATCAGCGATAAAAGGATGTGGAATACTTTCTACCCATTCATCCCAATGTTTATACATCAGGTCGTTTACAATGATACCGCTGGCTTTGGGTAGGTCAGGGTAGAGGTCTACAGTGCGTTGGCCGTATTTTATTTGTGAGATGAAAAGAATCTTTTTGCCATCCGGTGAAAAAGAGAATCCTTCTATGTTTCCTTTGAAATCGGAAATGATACGGCGTTTGCCATCGGGGGAAATACTCAGACTGCCTATGCGTCCCATTGCCCACAGGGCTTCGGGGGTAAGACGACCGTCTTTGATGGTGATTTCTTGCTTGCCTATAATGGGCTCGTAGCCCTGTCCTTCCTGTTTCACTTCGGTACAGGAAGAAGCTAGCATAAGTGCTGCTGCCATGATGGTTGCGCTTGATTTATTCATATCTAAAAATTGTTTTTGATGATTAACTGATTGCAAAAATACGTATAAAAGCCGGTGATGTGAAATGTTCCTGCATATTTGTTTTGTTTCTTTGTGTGTCTGTGGAAGGGTGTCTTTGCAAAGAAGAGCAAATATAGAGGTAACCGGCATATATAAAAAAACAGCAAAGACCGCTGTTTTTTTATATATGCCGGTCTTCGCTGTTTTTTTAAGGAAGTGTAAACTCGTTATTTTTTCCCTTTATTCATTCTTTCTTGTTGCAGTCGTTCCTGCTCCTTTTGTAAAGCTTCCAGTTTAGCCATCAGTCCGCCACCCGGTTTGCCGCCATTCTTTTGGCTCTTCTTTTCTTTTCGGGCTTCCAACATGGCAAGGAGTTTCTTTTCATCAGTTGTTTTGCGCAGAATCACCATAGTGAGGATACCAATCAGTCCGGAAATGAAGTAATAGTAGTTCAAGCCGGATGAATAACCGTTGAAGATGAAAATAAACATGACTGGCATGATATACATCATTAGTTTCATACCCGGCATTTGCTGTTGTCCCATATCCTGCTGCTTCATGGTGTACATGGTGTTCAGAATATTGGTGATACTGAACAGCAAACAGAAGAGGCTTAAATGATTGCCCAGCAGAGGAATGTTGGTTCCCCAGTTGATAATATCATCATAAGTGGACAAGTCCGGGGCCCATAAGAAACTTTGTTGGCGCAACTCAATAGCGTTAGGCACGAAGAAGAATAAAGCCATGAATACCGGCATTTGGATCAGCATAGGCAAGCAACCTCCCATAGGGCTTACTCCGTATTTGCTGTAAAGTGCCATCGTTTCCTGCTGCTTTTTCAAAGCATCTTCTTTCTTGGGATATTTTGCGTTGATCTCGTTGATGTAGGGTTTCAGGACGCGCATCTTGGCAGAGGACATATATGATTTGTAGGTAGCCGGATAAACTAACACTTTGACGATAATCGTCATCAGCAGCAATACGACACCCATGCTCAGTCCCCACCCTGAGAGCCAATCAAACAAATTAATAGTGAACCAGCGGTTTACCCAGCGGATAATGGGCCAGCCCAAATAAACCAGGTCTTCCAGTTCCAAATCTTTTTGGGAAAGGCTTAGATCATTGCTGTTCAGCAAAGTCTTGAAATGGTTCGGACCGAAGTAGAACTGCATATCGGTAGGCTGCTTTCCGGTAGGATCAAAGAAAGTTGTCATGTCCGCGGTATAGTTCTTCATATATCCGCTTCCTTCCTGTTGGGGGGTAGAGGTTAGGGAAGCTTTATCAAAATCTTGATCGGCAATAAGTACGCTTGAGAAGAACTGATTCTTGAAAGCAATCCAATCCAAACGGTCGGTAACATCTTCTTTTGCTTCTTTCATTTCGTTCAGATAGTCTGAACTTTTTTCTACCGGCTTGTAGGTGAGCGAAGTATAGCGCTGTTCGAAGCTGAAACCTTTTTCAAGCTGGCGTGCCCGTTGACGCCAGTTTATATTGACTGTGTTCAGGGCAGGAGGGAAGAAATTCTGCATGCCGTTTGCGCGAATAGTGAAATTCACCATGTAAGCATCCGGTAAAAGTTTGTAATCGAAATCTATATAGCCTCCATTGTTTGCTGCCAAACGCATAGTTACAGTGCTGTCTGTTACGTTGGTAGGTTGGAAATACATATCCTCGGTCAAAATATTTTCATTCTTTCCTTCGAAAGCGAAATTCATGCCCGAATCTTTTTCATCAAATAACATCAAAGGCTTGCCGTCCTGTCCGTTATAATCTTTTAATATGGCTACGCACACCCGTCCACCTTTATTGGTGAAAGTCAGTTTTACTACATTATTTTCCAGTGTCGTTAGCTGTTCCGTACCTTGGTTTGCGCCATAGAACATAGAGGTAGAGTCTAAATGCAATGTTGCATTCTGACTCTGTGCCGTGGCAGCCTGTGCCAGTCGTTCGGCCTCTTTTTGGGCTATCGCCTGAATGGAATCCTGATAATGTTTGGCACGTGCCATTTCTTCCTGGCTAGGACGGTTGTAGATGCTGAAGCCTATCACAACTGCACCAATCAGGGCGAATCCCACTAAAGTGTTTTTGTCCATTTTTACTTGTTTACCTTATTATATTATAATTCTCGTTTCTTATTTGTCTATTGCCGCTTTGATAAATGACAGGAATAAAGGATGTGGTTTCAATACTGTACTGCTGTACTCGGGATGGAACTGTACTCCGATGAACCATTTTAATGTCGGGATTTCAATTATTTCCACTAAATCGGATTCCGGATTGATACCCACGCATTTCATACCCGCCTTTTCGTACTCCTGCTTATAGTCATTATTGAATTCGTAGCGGTGACGGTGGCGTTCCTGTATGTGTTCGCTTTTATAGGCTTCAAAAGTCTTTGAGTGTTGGTCAAGGATACATTCATAGGCTCCCAGGCGCATAGTGCCGCCCATATTGGTGATAGCTTTCTGTTCTTCCATAATGTCTATCACGTTGTGTGGCGTTTTTTCATCCATTTCGCGGCTGTTGGCATCTGTATAACCTAGCACGTTACGGGCAAACTCAATAGCCATGCACTGCATACCTAGACAGATACCAAAAGTCGGTACATTGTGTGTACGTGCATATTTGATAGCAACGAACTTACCTTCTATGCCACGTTGTCCGAATCCCGGGCAGATGATGATACCATCCATATCCTTAATCTGCTCTTCTACATTAGCATCTGTCAGTTTCTCGCTGTTTATGAAGTGGATATCCGCTTTGCGGTCATTGTAAGTGGCGGCTTGTGACAAGGCTTCAAGGATAGATTTATAAGCGTCTTGCAAATCGTATTTACCAACCAATCCAATTTTTACTTTCTCAGTTGCCTTATGACGGCGATCTAGAAAATCTCTCCATGGACCGAGGGTTGGAGTTTCACCCACGGGCAATCCCATCTTTTGGAGAGCCAGATAAGGAACATAAGTAAGGTGTACGCACAACGCATTACGTCCCATTTCCCATTTCAATTGGCGGATACTTTCCAAATAAGGAAGTGATTCAATATCACCTACGGTACCACCGATTTCGGTAATGACAAAATCAAATTTATATTTGCTTCCCAATAATTTTACATTGCGTTTGATCTCATCGGTGATATGGGGGATAACCTGAATAGTCTTTCCCAAATAGTCACCACGGCGTTCTTTGTCAATAACACTTTTGTAAATACGTCCTGTTGTAATGTTATTGGCTTTAGTTGTCTGGATGCCCAAAAAACGTTCGTAATGTCCCAAATCGAGGTCGGCTTCGTGTCCGTCTACCGTTACATAACATTCACCATGTTCATAAGGATTCAAAGTTCCCGGATCAATATTGATATACGGATCGAACTTCTGAATTGTTACATTATAGCCTCTGGCTTGCAGTAATTTACCTATTGATGATGAAATAATACCTTTACCTAATGAGGAGGCAACACCACCAGTTACGAAGATATACTTAGTTTCTCCCACGACTTAATATTTTTAAATGTTATTTTCTTAATTATCAAAATCGCAATATTTATCAAAGTTGCAAAATTACAAAATCTTTTTCAATATTGTCGGATATGCTTTAAAAAATCATTTGATGAAACTGAATTTATCATTCGTTACTATATAAAGGAAACAGTTTTTGGGGAAAAGGAAAATTAAGTGTACTTTTGCACAAAACTAAAATTAGTATGAGAAAAAGTATATGTTTGGCTATAATACTTGCTGTATTCTGTATGGAAGAAGTGCCGGCACAGAAAATAGCCAAGACGAAAGAAAATCCGGCTGTGAAAGCCTATTCTGATTCATTGTCTGCATTAAGCGCATCTTATTTTGCTTATTTCAGGCTGTGGGATGATTTGAATATTCCGGCGCCCCGGCGGGTACGTCCTAATCCGGCTTTTTATAAGTTGTTTGTTCCGCCCACTTATTATGAAGCTCCTATAAAAGAAATTTTTGAAATAAAATGGAGTCCGGATACGAAAATAATGACAGCTGTCGATTCGCTATATATGGGAAAGCGTGACTCTGCATCTGCAGCTATATATCAACTGCCCGATTTGGAAACCTTGGCCGCTGCCGACCGTTGGTCGAATAATATATTAAGGAATTATTATTTGCAATATCCGGGCAGATTGGTGAATAACGAACTTTATTTGGCTGATTTGAAACCACTGGAAAATAATCAGATAGTAAAAAGACCAAGGAAAGAGAGAATCAAAAGTTTCCTTCAACCGGAAACACCGGTGGAAAGCTTGACTACGGATAATGAATTGTTGGTGGTACGCCCTAACTTTTGGACGCATAAGGGGAATGGGTATGTTCAGTTCACACAACATTATATTTCAGATAACTGGTATAAAGGTGGTGAAAGTACTAATGCGCTGTTGTCCGGCTTAGTGCTGGAAGCTAATTTTGATGACCGCCAGCGTATAGAGTTTGAAAATAAGCTGGAAATAAAATTGGGTTTTGTTACAGCACCGTCAGATACAGTGCATAAGTATAAGACGAATGCCGACTTGCTTCGTTTAAGCAGTAAACTGGGTGTAAAAGCCTTCAAAAACTGGTATTATACTTTGGCGGGCGAGTTCAAGACTCAGTTCTTTGGAAATTATAAGACGAATACGAATGATATGATTTCTAATTTTCTGTCTCCCGCCCAATTGGATATAACCCTCGGTATGGACTTTAAGCAGAATAAGAAGAATTATTCATTGTCTTTGTTGGGATCTCCACTGGCGTATACTTTTATGTATATCAGCAATGATAAGATAACTGATCCGGGTGCTTTTAATGTGGATCCGGGGCATAAAACAGCGAATCTCTTCGGTTCGAAATTTACAGGTAATCTGACTTGGACAATTATCCCCAGTATTGTGTGGGAGTCTAAATTGGAGTACTTTACAACTTATGACACCGTAATTGCCAGTTGGGAAAATACATTTAATTTTGTGTTGAACCGTTATTTGTCTACTAAGTTGTTTGTTCATGCGCGTTATGATGACGGTGTGACACTGACAGAAGATAACAAGAGTTATTTCCAGTTGCAGGAATTGCTTAGTTTTGGTTTGAATTATACTTGGTAAGAAAGGAGAGTGTAAGCGATATCGATGAGAACCAATAAAAACACGGATGCCGTAGAATTTGATATTCTGCGGCATCCGTGTTTTTATTGGTTCTCCATTTTATTTATGTTCACCCAGCAATGTTTGTACAATTCTTTCTGCAGCGTGTCCATCCCAACGTTCCGGCAAATGTCCCTTCTGCCATTCTCCTTTATTCAGAATGTCAAGGGTGGTTCACTAAATATCCGAATGACAAATAAGGTTGCGGTGGTAATATATATAACCTTTCGGAAGTAATTCCTAAAGCAGACAGCTTGTTTTTTACATATGTATGGAGCGGCGCCACGATCGGCTTGTCTGTTTTTTCCAGTATAGTGCGGAAGATGGCTTTCAGTGTTGTGTCCTTGTTAAGCAATGAATGTTTGTTCAATGTTAGCAAGAGGTATTCTTTTTCTTTCAGTCCCATAATGGAGAACGCTACCGGGCGCTGTAAACGGGTACGGTTATAACGCAGCGTATCAATCAGGATGTTTCCTACAAAATGTACATGTGCCTGTTCGGTTCCTGTTTGATTCAGATTGCGGTTGGCTACCATTCCGGCCGTGAACAGATAATCGGACAAGCCATCTGTTATCATGCTGTTCACTTCCTTTGGCATATCCATATCGAAAGAGCGGGTTCCGGCCACTAGATGAGCGACTTTTATCCCTTTCTTTTTAGCTACGATAGAGCACGCCATAGTAGGAGTCAGGTCATCCACTACAAGTACTACCTGTGCAGGATGCTGTTCCAGTTCGCGGGCGAAAGCTACCAATATACCTGCCATTCGCTGGAAAAAATCTGTATTATCTACATGCAGATATACATCGGGACGCGGCATATCTAGGTCTGTAAACAGAGAAGGTTCCAAACTTTTATCTTCGTCCGAACCTGTGTAGACCAGACGGGCAGTGATATTTTTTCCTGCTGCCTTTGCAGCCTTGATAGCACGCATTAATGGGGCAATTTTCATGAAATTGGGACGTGCACCTGCGATAATTGTTACTTTCATCTTATTTTAAGCTATTTTCTGAACACAAAAATACATTTTCTTATCGAATTTATTCGTTACTTTGCAGACAAATAACAACCATTATGCTAACATTTGTTCAAGTTTTAGATTTTATAGGCACGTTTGCCTTTGCCATCAGTGGTATCAGATTGGCGTCTGCCAAACAGTTTGACTGGTTTGGTGCATATGTAGTGGGTTTGGCAACGGCTATCGGAGGAGGTACTATCCGTGATGTGCTTCTAGATGTGACTCCGGGTTGGATGACCGACCCTATATATTTAATATGTACAGGACTTGCATTGTTTTGGGTAATTGCTTTCGGCAAGTATCTGATTCATATGCATAACACTTTTTTCCTGTTCGACAGCATCGGTCTGGCACTATTTACAGTAGTGGGAGTAGGCAAAAGTATTGCTCTCGGATATCCTTTTTGGGTAGCTATAATCATGGGTAGTATCACTGGGGCCGCAGGTGGTGTGCTCCGCGATGTTTTTATTAATGAAATTCCGCTTATTTTTCGTAAAGAAATTTATGCAATGGCCTGTGTGGTGGGGGGATTGGCCTATTGGATATGTGATCTGTTTGGTCTGGAAGCCTTTATTTGCCAGATAATAGGAGGTAGTACTGTGTTTTTGGCGCGTATTTTAGCTGTTAAATATAGTATCTGTTTACCAATTTTAAAGGGGGAACAACGCTAAATAGCACCTGAAAACTATCAAAACAGGGGGTAAAAACTGATAAATGACGGTTTTTACCCCCTATTTTGATAGTTTTTTCTTTGACACCTATTTAAAATGCGCTATCCTTGCATTACCGAGAGCATGGAAAAAGAATATGAACCTAAACTGAAAGACTTATGAATAGCGTTAGTTTTAAAAAGAACCTGCTGGGTGTGCAAGAAGAATTACTTCGGTTTGCATACAAACTCACAGCCGACCGTGAGGAGGCTAATGACCTGCTACAAGAAACTTCATTGAAAGCGCTGGATAATGAAGACAAGTATATCCCCGATACAAACTTTAAGGGATGGATGTATACCATTATGCGTAACATCTTTATAAACAATTATAGGAAAATAGTGCGTGACCAGACATTTGTGGACCATACAGACAATCTCTACCATTTAAGTATGCCTCAGGATTCCGGCTTTGATAGTACCGAGGGAGCTTATGACATGAAAGAAATACATCGTATAGTCGGTTTGCTTCCTAAAGAATACCGTATTCCATTCGCTATGCATGTGTCGGGATTTAAATATCGTGAGATTGCCGAAAAGCTGGGATTGCCGTTGGGTACTGTAAAAAGCAGAATTTTTTTTACCAGACAACGCTTGCAGGGACAGCTCCGTGATTTTGTATAATCCAAGGGGGAAAATTATCAAAAAGGTAGAGTGAAATTCTTTTGCTCTGCCTTTTTTGTTTTTATTGGTTTACAATATGATATTAAACATGTTTTTGGAAGCTAAAAAACAGCTTCGAATATTAACTTTATTTTTATTCATTTGTTATATTTGCAAAAGGACAAGACACCTTTAAATCAAGTAATAATTATGAAAAAAGAAATCAAATTCAGTTTGGTCTACCGCGATATGTGGCAGTCATCAGGGAAGTACCAGCCCAGAGCTGATCAGTTAGCCAAAATTGCTCCTCTAATCGTTGAAATGGGGTGTTTTGCCCGAGTCGAAACTAATGGAGGTGCTTTTGAACAAGTGAACTTGCTGTATGGTGAGAATCCTAACAAGGCAGTGCGTACATTTACCAAGCCTTTACGTGAGGCGGGTATTCAGACGCATATGTTGGACCGTGGTTTAAATGCATTGCGAATGTATCCTGTTCCAGCTGATGTACGTCGGTTGATGTATAGGGTAAAACATGCGCAAGGAGTGGATATTACTCGTATTTTTTGTGGTTTGAATGAAGTTCGTAATATTATTCCTTCCATAAAATATGCTAAAGAAGCGGGGATGATTCCTCAAGCCACTCTTTGCATCACTTATTCTCCTGTACATACGGTGGATTATTATTCTTATATTGCCGACCAGTTAATAGAAGCAGGGGCACCCGAAATCTGTTTGAAAGATATGGCAGGTATCGGCCGTCCTGAAATGTTGGGGCAGTTGGTGAGAAATATCAAAGATAAACATCCTGAAGTCATTGTACAATATCATGGACATTCCGGTCCTGGGTTATCTATGGCATCTATTTTGGAAGTTTGTGAGAATGGTGCGGATATCATTGATGTCGCTATGGAGCCGTTGTCATGGGGAAAAGTGCATCCTGACGTAATTTCTGTACAGGCTATGTTGAAAAATGCAGGTTTTCAGGTACCTGAAATCAATATGAAGGCTTATATGAAAGCACGTAGCATGACGCAGGAATTTATTGATGATTTTTTGGGATATTTTATTGATCCTACCAACAAACATATGTCTTCCTTGCTGCTGGGATGTGGACTTCCCGGTGGCATGATGGGTTCAATGATGGCCGATCTGAAAGGGGTGCATTCGGGCATCAATCTGATTCTGAAAGGACAGGGAAAGGAACCTATGAGTTTGGATGATTTGGTAGTGATGCTGTTTGAAGAAGTGGAATACGTATGGCCGAAATTGGGATATCCACCTTTAGTAACACCGTTTAGCCAATATGTGAAGAATGTGGCTTTGATGAATGTTATGCAATTGGTGAAGGGAGAGGAGAGATGGACGATGATTGATAACCATACATGGGATATGATTTTGGGAAAAAGTGGAAAATTGCCGGGTGCGTTGGCTCCTGAAATAATCGAACTGGCGAAAAGTAAAGGCTACGAATTCACTGATGAAGATCCTCAGGTGAACTATCCTGATGAGCTGGACAAGTACCGTAAGGAGATGGATGATAATGGATGGGAATATGGTGAGGATGAGGAAGAGTTGTTTGAACTGGCTATGCATGACCGGCAATACCGTGATTATAAATCGGGTGTAGCCAAGAAACGTTTTATGGATGATTTACAACGTGCTCAGGATGCGGCTATGGTAAAAAGTGGCTTCGATGAGGAAACGATCCGAAAATATAAGCGTGCTAAGGCAGATCCTATTATTGCACCGGATAAGGGGCAGATTTTATGGGAAGTTTCCGTGGAAGGTCCTTCTATGGCACCGTTTGTCGGACGGAAATACCAGCATGATGAAGTGTTCTGTTATATTTCCACTCCGTGGGGAGAGTATGAAAAGATTTTTGCTAATTTTACAGGACGTATTGTAGAAGTTTGCGCCCAACAAGGAGCTGTAGTTAATAAAGGTGATGTTATAGCTTATTTGGAAAGAACAGAGTTTACTGCATGATTTAAAGGTGCTATATAGCTTTTTTTATCCGCTATGGCAAGTGTTGAATTTGTCATGGCGGATGTTTTTATCTTTTCATTCTTTTAAAATTTGCATTCATTCAGTTATGTGTTATCTTTGTTGCCATGCAGAAAAAGCAGGTAGATAAGAAAAAATATATGAGAAAGCTGTATCCGTGGTTGCTGGGAATGATTTTAGGAATAATGCCTTGTATCGTTTCAGCATCAGAAAATGACAGTATAAAAGTCGAGAGTCTGCTTCAAAAAGCTGCCCGGTTGCCGGCCGATAGCTGTAGGATATTGTTTTTTGCCCAAAATCTATTAGGGGTTCCATACGTAGCGAATACATTGGATGGGACAGATGAAGAGAGATTAGTTGTTCATTTGGATAAGGTGGATTGTACCACATTAGTTGAAACAGTACTTGCATTGAGTCTCGCTGACAAGTATGGGAAAAGTGACTTTGAAAGTTACAAAAAAGCGTTGCTGTGTATCCGCTATCGGAATGGAAAACAAGCCGGTTATGTCTCGCGTTTACATTACTTCAGTGATTGGATTAAGGATAACGAACAGAAAGGAATTGTACATGAACGTACAGGGGAATTAGGGCTTGCTGTATCACAAATCTTGAATTTGGATTTTATGTCCACACACTCTGACAATTATCACCGGTTGAAAAATAATCCTTCCATGATATCCCAGATGATTGAAATAGAGAGAAAATGGAAAAATGTTCCTGTTTCTTATATTCCTAAAACAAGTCTGAACGTTTCTTCTGAGGAGTTGGATATAAAGAATGGGGATATCATAGCGATTACTACCAATATAAAAGGGCTGGATGTGGTGCATACAGGATTTGCCTGTTGGGTGGATGGTAAATTGCATTTGCTTCATGCTTCATCGGTCATGAAGAAAGTTATTCTAGATTCTCAGACTCTTTTTGAATACTCTAAAAATAAGAAAGCCCACACGGGGGTGCGGGTTATTTCTTTTTTGAAACCGTAGAGGACGTATCTTGTTTGGGCGGAAATGTAGGGACGCATTTCATAAGATAAAGTATCTTCTTTTGTCTTTTAAGCATGTAGTTGCCAGGTCTGCTTGAATTGAATTTGCGAGGATTGGGAAGGCTGGCTGCAATTAGTGCGCATTCTTCCGGTGTCAGTTTGCTGGCATTCTTGTGAAAGTGTTCACGAGCTACTGCTTCGGCACCATAGATGCCATTTCCCATTTCTATAGAGTTCAGATAGACTTCCATAATCCGTTCCTTGTTCCAAAATAGTTCTATCAAGGTGGTGAAATACACTTCAAGTCCTTTCCTGATCCAAGAAGAAGCAGGCCACAAGAAAATGTTTTTAGCTGTCTGTTGGCTGATAGTACTGGCACCTCGAGGGCGTTTTCGGTTCTTGTTTTCTTTTAAGGCTTTCTCTATTTCTTTGAAGTCAAAACCATTATGCTCGGCAAAGCGATTGTCTTCAGAGGCAATAACAGCCATAGGCAGATGCGGGGATATGTTTTCTTTAGGTATCCAAGAGTGTTTCCACTTTATATCTTCACCATGAATGATTTGCTGGGTAGTACGGATAAACATCAACGGGGTAAAGTAAACCGGAATAAAGCGTAAAACGATAACTGCGAGAATGGAAGAACCAAAGAAAAAAAGCAGCAGATTACGGATGAATTTTAAAATCTTTTTTTTCATGCTTGTGTATTAAAACCAATTTCGGGCAGAAATAACCTGTCCGAAATTGGTTTATTTTATATGTTATTCCAATGTTGTGACCGTTGGTTCGGGCGTATTGGATACGCTCTACAATAACGTCAT
>PPYF01242545.1_pt1 | contig 13335 bp, 11 predicted proteins | sample 1559871 | NCBI WGS metagenome assembly PPYF01 (sample SAMN08240021, study PRJNA423297) | Human gut metagenome, whole genome shotgun sequencing project. | reverse complement strand
CATGAAGGAGCTGGCCGAGAAGTATCACACCGAGCTGGTGGAGCATGTGGCCGAGCTGGACGACAATCTGATGGACAAGTATCTCTCCGGTGAGGAGCTCACCATCAATGAGATCAAGGACTGCATCCGCAAGTCCACCATCGCGAACCACATGGTGCCTGTCACCTGTGGCACTTCCTATAAGAACAAGGGTGTGCAGAAGCTGCTGGACGCCATCGTGGACTATATGCCCGCCCCCACCGACATCCCCCCCATCAAGGGCATCAACCCTGAGACCGAGGAGGAAGAGGTGCGGCATTCTTCCGACGAGGAGCCCTTCTCCGCTCTGGCCTTCAAGATTGCCACCGACCCCTTCGTGGGCAAGCTGTGCTTCTTCCGTGTCTACTCCGGCACCATCGAAGCCGGCTCCACTGTGTACAACTCTGTGAAGGACAGCAACGAGCGTATGGGCCGTATCGTGCAGATGCACGCCAACGACCGGAAGGATATCGACCGGGTTTACGCCGGTGATATCGCCGCCGCCGTGGGTCTGAAGAACACCACTACCGGCGATACCCTGTGCGATGAGAAGCATCCCATCATCCTGGAGTCCATGGAGTTCCCGGATCCCGTTATCCGCGTGGCTATTGAGCCCAAGACCAAGGCCGGCCAGGAGAAGATGGGCATTGCCCTTGCCAAGCTGGCTGAGGAAGACCCCACCTTTAAGGCTTATACCGATGAGGAGACCGGCCAGACCATCATCGCCGGCATGGGCGAGCTGCACCTGGAAATCATCGTGGACCGCCTGATGCGCGAGTTCAAGGTGGAGGCCAACGTGGGCAAGCCCCAGGTTGCTTATAAGGAGACCATCCGCAAGAACGCTGATGTGGACACCAAGTATGCCCGTCAGTCCGGCGGTAAGGGCCAGTACGGTCACGTTAAGATCCGCATTGAGCCCAACCCCGGCAAGGGATACGAGTTCGTCAACGCCGTTGTTGGCGGCGCCATTCCCAAGGAGTATATCCCCGCTGTTGACCAGGGTATCCAGGGAGCCATGCTCTCCGGCGTGCTGGCTGGCTACAACGTGGTGGATGTGAAGGTCACCCTGTACGATGGCTCTTACCACGAAGTGGACTCCTCTGAAATGGCGTTTAAGATCGCCGGTTCTATGGCCTTTAAAGAGGCTATGCGCAAGGCAGATCCCGTGCTGATGGAGCCCATTATGAAGGTTACCGTCATCACTCCCGAGGAGTATATGGGCGACGTGATCGGCGACCTGAACTCCCGCCGCGGCATGATCCTGGGCATGGACGCCATCCCCGGCGCCCAGCAGGTCAACGCCGAGGTGCCCCTGTCTGAAATGTTTGGCTATGCTACGGACATGCGCTCTAAGACCCAGGGCCGTGGCCAGTACACCATGGAGCCCGCTCATTACGCGGAGGTTCCCAAGAACATTTCTGAGAAGATCATCTCCGAGCGGGGCAAAAAGTCTGAATAAGTCTCAAATTCCACTTGCTTTTTCCATGCTTTGTTGGTACAATGAAGCGTATAAAGCCGGAATATCTTTTCTTGCAAATAAAAGGAGGAAATCCCAATGGCAAAGGAAAAATTCGAAAGAACGAAACCGCACGTTAACATTGGCACCATCGGCCACGTTGACCACGGTAAGACCACTCTGACCGCCGCTATCACCAAGGTTCTGGCCATGAAGGGCGACGCCCAGTTCATGGACTACGCCAACATTGATAAGGCTCCCGAAGAGCGCGAGCGCGGCATCACCATCAACACCGCTCACGTTGAGTATCAGACCGACAAGCGCCACTACGCCCATGTGGACTGCCCCGGCCACGCTGACTACGTGAAGAACATGATCACTGGTGCTGCTCAGATGGACGGCGCTATCCTGGTTGTGTCTGCTGCCGACGGCCCCATGCCCCAGACCCGTGAACACATCCTGCTCTCCCGTCAGGTGGGCGTGCCCTATATCGTGGTGTTCATGAACAAGTGCGATCAGGTGGACGATCCTGAGCTGCTGGAGCTGGTCGAAATGGAAATCCGCGACCTGCTCAACGAGTACGAGTTCCCGGGCGACGATACCCCCATCATCAAGGGTTCCGCTCTGGCTGCCCTGGAGAGTACCTCTACCGACGTCAACGCTCCCGAGTATGCTCCCATCCTGGAGCTCATGGACGCTGTGGACGAGTATATCCCCACTCCCGAGCGCAAGGCTGACCAGCCCTTCCTGATGCCCGTTGAGGACGTCTTCACCATCACTGGCCGCGGCACCGTTGCCACTGGCCGTGTGGAGCGTGGCGTTCTGAAGATGAGCGAGGAAGTTGAGATCGTCGGTCTGGCTGACGAGACCCGCAAGTCCGTCGTTACCGGCATCGAGATGTTCCGCAAGCTGCTGGACTTCGCCGAGGCTGGCGACAACATCGGCGTTCTGCTGCGCGGCATTCAGCGTACCGACATCGAGCGCGGCCAGGTTCTGGCCAAGCCCGGCACCATTCATCCCCACACCAAGTTCAAGGGCCAGGTTTACGTCCTGACCAAGGATGAAGGCGGCCGTCATACTCCCTTCTTCAACAACTACCGTCCTCAGTTCTACTTCCGTACCACCGACGTGACCGGCGTTATCTCCCTGCCCGAAGGCACCGAGATGTGCATGCCTGGCGATAACGTTGTGATGGACGTTGAGCTGATCACCCCCATCGCTATCGAAGAGGGCCTGCGTTTCGCTATCCGCGAGGGCGGCCGTACCGTTGGCTCCGGCGTGGTCACCGCTATCAACGCCTAAGTTCTTTCGGAATCATTTCTGAACGCAGAAGACCGTCCCGCAAGGGGCGGTCTTTTTGTGTTGCGAAATCCAGCGTTTTTTATAAATTCTTTCTTACTCATTTCTTAAAACCGTTTCTTCTGCTGGAACTTCTGGTATAATGAAACTGTAAGCAGAGGTGATTGTTGAGGAAGGAGGAACTCCTATGAGCGAACTGGCAACGGATACGAAACGGAAAAAACTTTCTTCCAGAGGGAAACAAGTGCTGGCCTATTCCATTGTGCTGGCGGTGTGCTATGCGGCATTTTGGCTCTTTGCCGGCGGTATGGGAGCCATGGGCTACTCGTTCCTGGTGCAGCTTTTCACCCTGCCCTTGGCAAATTTCATCATCGCCCTTTTGATGGGTTTGGACAAAAGCTGGAAGGGCCGCCAGTGGTGGCTGCTGCTGTACTTTGGCTTCGGCTTTTTTCTCATGCAGTACGGCACCTTCTCCCTGGCCAATATGCTCTCCAAGGGGAGCTTTAACCTGCCGGAGTGGGGGCTGTTCTCCACAGGCATGGCCCTGGCTCTGCCTGGTATGGCCCTGGGCTCTGTCATCCGCTGGGGGAGGGAGCTGGCCGCCCGCCCTGAGGGACTGCGCCGGGCCTGGCTTGTCTACGGCCTGGTGTGGGGCGAGTGTGTCCTAGTCCCATATCTGGTCGCCTTTCTAAGCTGGGCCTGCACCTTTGTGGCGTTGTTTATACCCATCCCTGAGGGCGTGTTTCTTTCTGTGGAGAGCATCATCCCGGCGCTGTTTTTGGCGGGCCCCTGTGGGATCGCCCAGGTGGCCGCTGCCGGGATGGGCTTCTTCCTGGGCAAGTCCCCAGACTGGACCCGCCAGGTAAAATACCTGCCGGTGTTCGGGGCCGCATCCTTCCTCGGCGTGGGGGTGGGTTTATCTTTCCTTCCCTGGGAGCTTTCTCCCCAAGTGGCAGCTGTTTTGATGCTCGCGTCCTTTCTGGGCGGGATGGTGCCGCCCTTGGTGGGCCTGGGCTTGGCCAGGGGGGCGCTGGCAAGCCGTGTCCGGTAGAGGGTATGTCAGAGATAGAAACTTCCTGTTGACAACGCCTTGACAGCATGCTATACTATTTGTCACACAATTGCATACTTCCTTATCAAGAGAGGCGGAGGGACAGGCCCTGTGATGCCCGGCAACCTAGGGAAAAGCCAAGGAACCATGTGGTTTGGCTGACCAAAAGGTGCCAATTCCTGCGGTGTATACCGAAAGATGAGGTGAAAAAGGACCCTCGTTTTTCGAGCGGTCCTTTTCTTTTTCTCAAAAAAGAAGCTTGATAGGAGTGGAAATTTTTAGAAAGGGGAATTGTGATGACAAAAAAGCTCTTTACTTCCGAATCTGTAACAGAAGGGCATCCCGATAAGGTCTGCGACCAAGTCTCCGACGCAGTGCTGGACGCCATTTTAGAACAGGACCCCGAGGCCCATGTGGCCTGCGAGACCACCGCCACCACCGGTGTGATCCATGTGATGGGGGAGATCACCACCTCCTGCTATGTGGACATCCCCGCCATCGTCCGCCAGGTGGTGAAGGAGATCGGTTACGACGACCCCAAGTGCGGCTTTGACGGCAACACCTGCGGCGTGCTCACCTCCATCGATACTCAGTCCCCCGATATCGCCATGGGCGTCAACCAGTCCCTGGAGGCAAAAAACGGCGAAACCGATGAGAACTCTCTCACCGGCGCCGGGGACCAGGGCATGATGTTCGGCTATGCCTGTGATGAGACCCCCGAGCTGATGCCGCTGGCCATCTCCCTGTCCCACAAGCTGGCCAAACAGCTGGCCGCTGTGCGCAAGGATGGCACCTTGAAATATCTGCGTCCCGACGGCAAGACCCAGGTCACCGTGGAGTACGACGGGGACACGGTCAAGCGGGTAGATGCCATCGTCATCTCCACCCAGCACGACGAGGACGTGAAGATGGACAAGCTGAAGAAGGACCTGATCAAGTATGTGATCAAGCCCGTGGTGCCCGCCCAGCTGGTGGACCAAAACACCCGCATCTTCATCAACCCCACCGGCCGGTTCGTCATCGGCGGCCCCGTAGGAGACAGCGGCCTTACAGGCCGGAAGATCATTGTGGACACCTATGGCGGCTACGGCCGCCATGGGGGCGGCTGTTTCTCCGGCAAAGACCCCACCAAGGTGGACCGCTCTGCTGCCTACGCCGCCCGCTGGGTGGCTAAGAACATCGTGGCCGCCGGCCTGGCAAAGCGCTGCGAAATCGAGCTTGCCTACGCCATTGGTGTGGCCCATCCCGTCTCCATCATGGTGGATACCTTTGGCACGGGCAGGGTTAGCGATGAGCTGCTGGCACAGGCTGTGGAAAAGGTCTTTGATCTGCGCCCCACTGCCATTATTAAGGAGCTGGACCTGCGCCGTCCCATCTACCGGCAGCTGGCCGCTTATGGCCACATGGGCCGGGAAGACCTGGACGTGCCGTGGGAAAAGAAAAACCGCACCGAAGCCCTTCTTCGGGCCGTGGCGGAACAGTAAAACAGGGGCGGGCCTGGTGCCCGTCCTTTTTCTGTGTGACACGCCGCCTTTTGCCTGCATAGGATGTGTGTGGGAGGTGGTCTGATTGGAAATCGTGTTTTGGGGCGTGACGGCGGCCCTGGCGGCCCTGGGGCTTATCGAGCTGGTGCGGATGCTGGTTTTTTGGCTCACCCGGCCCCTGCGCCCCGGCGCCCTCACCCTGGTGCTTTCCATCGAGGATGGGGAGGAGTGCGAGCAGCTCATCCGGGCAGGGTTGGCCAGGCTCCAATGGATGGACTGGGGCACCTGCCGCTTGGTGTGCGTCAATAAGAGGCAGGACCCCCAGGTGGAGGGGATCTGCAAAGTGCTGGAGCGGCGCTATCCCCAGCTGACCCTTTGCAAAACCCAGGATTTGGTGTATCATATACTGCAGAGCGATCAAGCGGATTAGCCGCTATGGGGGAACCGATTTGGAAGAACAGGGAAAGGCCCTGCTGGAGCTTTCCGGCTCCGTAGAGCACGTTATCTATCACAACGACAAAAACCAATACACCGTTCTGGAGCTGGCGGCGGGAGAGGGCCTGGTCACCGTGGTGGGGGCCTTCCCCTTTGTCAGCGAAGGGGAGGAGCTGCGCATCTATGGCACTTGGCAGAGCCACCCCTCCTTCGGGGATCAGTTCAAGGCAGAGACCTTTGAGCGGGCCCGGCCAGCCACCACAGCCGCCATGCTGAAGTACCTGGCCTCTGGGACAGTGAAGGGCGTGGGCCCGGCCCTGGCACGGCGCATCATCGACACCTTCGGCGACAAGGCCCTGGAAGTCATGGAGAAGGACCCGGAACGCTTGGCCCAGATCAAGGGCATCACCCCGGAAAAAGCCAAGGCCCTGGGGGAGGAGCTCAAGCGTGTTTACGGCATCCGGGAATTGATGATGTTCCTGGGGGCCTATGGTGTCCGGCCGGAAGAGACCGTGCTGGTGTGGAAACAGTTTGGGGAGGCCTCTATCGCCTGTATTCAGGAAGATCCCTACTGCCTGTGCGGGGAGGGGCTGGACATCAGTTTTGACATTGCCGACGCCATTGCTGAAAGCATGGAAAAGCCCCGGGACGATGAGGGACGGGTGCAGGCCGGTGTGCTGTATGTGCTGCGGCACAACCTGAATAACGGCCACACCTGCCTGCCTGCGGACAAGCTGGAAAAGGCTGCCGCCCAGCTCCTTTCCGTGGATTTAGAGGCCGTTCAGGACGCCTTGTACACCTTGTGCCAAGGCTTCCATACCGTGTGGGAGGAGTTCGGGGAGAGGGCGTATGTATTCCTGCAAAAGCAGCATGCGGGAGAGGCCTACATCGCCGCGCGGATGAGGGCCATGCTCTCCATGTCCCCCCATGCCATCAGCGGGGCAGAGGAAAAGATCGCCGCCATTGAGAGCGCGGACGGCATCCGCTATGCGGACAAGCAGAAAGAGGCCATTCGGGCCGCCTTGGAGCAGGGTATCCTCATCCTCACCGGCGGGCCAGGCACCGGCAAAACCACCACGTTAAACGCCATCATCCGCCTGCTGAAGGAGGCGGGGGAGAGGGTGTTCCTGGCCGCCCCCACGGGCCGGGCCGCCAAGCGCATGAGCGAACTGACCGGGGAGGAGGCCAAGACCCTCCACCGGATGCTGCAAGTGGACTGGGACGAGCACGACGAGCCGGTGTTCACCCGCAACGAGCGCAACCCGCTGGAATGCGACTGCCTGGTCATCGACGAGCTCTCCATGGTGGATTCCTACCTGTTTGAGAGCGTGCTGCGGGCCCTGCCCTTCTCCTGCCGGCTGATCCTGGTGGGAGATGAGGACCAGCTGCCCAGCGTGGGGGCGGGCAACGTGCTGGGAGACCTGATGGCCTCTGGGCTGTTCCCAACGGTGCAGCTCAAAGAGATTTTCCGCCAGTCTATGGAGAGCTTGATTGTCCTCAGCGCCCACCGCATTGTGGAGGGAAAGCTGCCAGAGCTGCGCCGCCATGACAGCGATTTCTTTTTCCTCCCCCAAGAGGAGCCGGCCAAGGCGGCCCAGCTGATTGTATCCCTGTGCGGGGTGCGCCTGCCACGAAGCTATGGGTTTTCCAGCCTTTCCGATATCCAGGTGCTCTGTCCTGGGCGAAAGGGAGAACTGGGCACGGTAGAGCTGAATAAGCTGCTGCGGGAGGCTATCAACCCCCCCGCCAAGGGGAAACGGGAGGTCAAGCTGAACGGCAGCCTGTTCCGGGAGGGGGACAAGGTGATGCAGGTCCGCAATAACTATGACCTCCCCTGGACCAGGGAGGACGGCACCAGCGGGCAGGGAATCTTCAACGGCGATATGGGAGTCATTACGGAAATTGACAGGCCCGGCGGGGCCATCCACGTCCATATCGACGACAAGGATGTGCTTTACGATTTTGAACACGCCTCCACGGAATTGGAGCCCGCTTATGCAGTCACCATCCACAAAAGCCAGGGCAATGAGTTCCCCGCGGTGGTGATCCCCGTGCTGCGTCCGCCGTTCCAGCTGTGCTATCGAAACCTGCTCTATACAGGCGTCACCCGGGCCAAGCAGCTGCTCATCCTGGTGGGCCAGCGGAGCGTTATCAGCGCCATGATCGAAAATGACCGCAAAACACGCCGCTATACAGGGCTCAAGTGGTTCCTGCAGCGGGAGGAATGATTTCTGGGAGGGAGGACGTCACACATGGTAAAAGCAGTGCTTCTGGATGCCTATGGCACGCTCTTTGACACGGGAACGGGTTCTGTGCAGGCAGCCCAGGAGATCCTGGCCCGCAATGGGCGGGAGGACCTTTCCCCAGCGGAATTCTACGGCCAGTGGAAGGCCCTTCACCACCGGCTGATGGAGGAGCTCCCCTCCTTTCGCACAGAGGCCCGGCTGTATGCCCAGGGCCTGGCCATGCTCTACCGGCAATACGGTTTTTCCCGGAATCCGGCGGAGGATGTGAAGGTGATGCTCCGTTATCAGGGCACCCGCACCGCTTATCCAGAGGTGAAGGCGGTGGTGGAGTCCCTTGCCCCCCAGTACCTGCTCTGTGTGGCTTCCACAACGGATACAGCCCCGCTCCTGCGGGATTTAGCGCGGGCGGGTTTGCGTTTCCAGCATGTGTTCACCTCAGAGGCTTTGGGGGCCTATAAACCGTCCCCAGCCTTTTACCAGCCCATTTTGCGGGCGCTGGCCCTTTCTCCGAAGGAAACCGTATTTGTGGGGGACTCTTTAAAAGATGATGTGGCTGGTCCAAGAAAAGTGGGGATGCGGGCTGTTTGGGTCAATCGAAAATCGCTTCCCGTGGGGGATGTGTTCCCAGATGCCATCGTATCCTCCTTGGAGGGGCTGCCCGGCGTCCTAGAGGCATGGAAGGAAACATAGATACATTTCCCAAAGAGGAAAAGGCTGCGGTTCCCGTTTTCCAGGGCCGCAGCCTTTTGCCTTATTCATCCAGAAACTTAGCCATGATATACAGGTCCCGATAAGAGCCGTCCGCCATGTGGACCTCCCGGCGGAGGGTTCCCTCCACCTCAAATCCCATTCGCAAGTATAGCCCCAGGGCTGGGGTGTTGCTGGTGTCCACCTCCAGGCACAGCTTGGTGATGCCCTGGCTGCGGCACCACCCCTCCTGAATCTCCAGCAGCCGCCTCCCCAGGCCCTGCCGCCAGTAATCCTGGCGCACGGAGAGGGGCCCAGGCTGGCCCGGTGGCGGTACCGCCGCTTCTCGGTGGAGTAGGAACAGTTGCAGCTTGCGGCGATTTCCCCCGCCTCAGTCTGGGCCAGAAGGCTTAAATGGTACTGGGAAGGGGCCCATTCGGCCAGCAGCTGCGTTTCTTTCTCCAGGGAAAAGACCTTCTCGAACTCGCCGGCCTCCATGCTTAAAAAGGTGGTTTCCCGGTTCACCTGGGACATATACCCCATCACCGCCGGGGCGTCGGCGGCCTCTCCATTGCGGATGAGGAACACCTGCTTCTTTCCCTGAAAACGCTCTTGATACCGCGCCATTTGGACCCCCTCCTTCTCTATTTTGGGAGAAAGTATAGCACAAGTGGGGAAGAAGCGCAAGGAAAAGATTTCCCCTGTTGAAAAAAGGGCAAGGATGTAGTATAATAACACAGAATAACGACCTTGGGAATTTGTGCTGAGTAAGGATGATTGTAAGGATGATAGGAACCGATATCGCTATCGACCTGGGGACTTCCCGGTTCAAAGTGTATCTGGATGGAAAGGGCATCGTGATCAGCGAGCCCTCCATTATTGCTGTGGACAACCTGACGGAAGAGGTTATCGCCGTGGGGGGCGACGCCTATAACATGCTGGGCCGCACCTCCGAGCGCATTACCGTGTCCCGGCCCCTGAAAAACGGCGTCATCTCGGACTTCTCCATGGCAGAGCAGCTCATCAGCTATTACTTAAGGCAGATCAGCCCCAGCCGGGTGTTCATGCCCCGGGTGGTGGTCAGCGTGCCCTGCAATGTCACCGAGGTGGAAAAGCGGGCCGTGGTAGAGGCCATCACCGCTGCCGGCGTGCGGAAGGTCTGCCTCATCGAGGAGCCTGTGGCCGCGGCCATCGGCGCGGGGGTGGATATTGCCGTGCCCCACGGCACCATGATTGTGGATATCGGCGAGGGCGCCACAGATATGGCGGTGATCTCCCTGAACGGCATCGCAGTGTCCAACTCCTGCAACATCGCCGGGGCGGATTTCAACGACGCCATCATCAAATATGTGCGCAAGAAGTTCAACCTGCTCATCGGGGACCGCACCGCGGAAGAGGCCAAGATCGCCATTGGCTGCGCCTATCCCCGCAAAAAGCTGATGGAATTCACTCTGAAAGGCCGCAACGCCATGACGGGCCTGCCGGAGACCACCGTGATGAACTCTGACGAGATGATCGAGGCCCTGATCGAGCCCGCCATCTCCATCATCCGCACAGTCCAGGAGACCCTGGAGGCCACCCCTCCGGAGCTTTTGGCGGATATCTTCACCGACGGCATCTACCTTACCGGCGGCTCTGCCAACCTGTACGGCTTTTCCACTCTGCTTGCCAAAAAGACCAAGATCCCGGTGGTCACCTTTGACGAGCCTGAGAACTGCGTGGTGCTGGGCGCGGGCCGGGCCATCAAGTATATTGACAAGATGGACCGCGGCCACGGCAAGCTGAATCCCCTGGTGGCCTACTCATAAAACTTAAAAATGGTACCTAAAAAGCGGGCTGGTGTGTTCCAGCCCGCTTTTGTCATGCCTGTTCCGCACGGAGCTCCTCCTCCGTCAGCACCCCTAAATGGAAGAGGGCGTTCTGCACGCCGTCCTCTCCCACGGGGGTGGTCACATAGCCTGCGGCGGCCTTGGCGGCGGGGGTGCCGTTGCCCAGAGCCACGCTGTGGGCCGCCCAAGAGAGCATCCGGGCGTCGTTGTCCCCGTCTCCAAAGACCAGCAGCTCCTCCCGCTGCCAGCCGTACCGGTCCGCCACCGCCTGGATGCCCACCTCTTTGCCGCCTTCCTTGGGGATGATGTCCAGGATGGTCCCGCCGGCAGAGGTGATCTCGATGTGCTCCAGAGAGGCCAGCCGCCGCTGTGCCTCCTCTTTGGGTATGTAGGCCAGGAATTGCAGGATGGGGTGCTCCTCCAGCCGGGCGATGTGGTAGCTGCCCGGGGCGGAGAGCCCCTCCTTTTGAAAGTGCTCCCGGATGATGGGGGTCTCCACCATAAAGAAGCTGTCTTTTTCCTCGATCACCAGGCAGGGGAAGGGGTCCGCCTCCACCAGTTCCGCCAGTTTGCGGATGTCCTGGGGATGGTGGGCCATCCGGTGGAGCACCCGGCCCTCCCGGTCCAGGGCCAGCTGGCCGTTCAAGGTGACGAAACCGTCAAAGGGGAAGAGGGCCTCCAAAAAGGTGACCATGGCGGGGATGCGCCCTGTGGCCACAAACAGCCTGATGCCCTTTTTCCGCAGGGCCTCCAGGCACCGCAGGGTAGAGGGGGGTATCCTGCCGCCCCCTTTCGGGGAGTGGTCCAACAGGGTGCCGTCGATGTCGAAAAAGATAGCTTTGATCATAAAATAAGTCCAGTCCCTTTGCTATAAATTCAGGAACGGAAGGCTTCCAGCAGCTGGGGGTCCACGCCGTATTGCTCCGCGCAGTCCCGCAGGCCATCGAAAATTTCCTCCCGGGAGTAGTCCCAGGCTTCCAGCTCTTTGTCGGAAAAACGGTTTAAATGCTCATAAAAGCCCAGGGCAATGGGGAAGGTGGACTCATCCGAGAAATCCAGCTCCTCAAAGAGCAGGTTTTCCGCCCGGTTGATCTCCCCCAGGCCGCACAAGCGGCAGAGTTCGTCCCACAAAGGCGTGCTGCCGCTGGTGCGCTCCACCCACTGTTCCGCGGTCTCCTCTGGCTCCCAGGCGCTGCTGCCCAGCACCCGGGCCAGCATCTGGCCCATGTCCCGGATCATCCGCACAATATAGTCCTCGGTGAGCATGGCCCCTCCTTACGGCTGCCGCGCCTTGTACTTTTCTACAATCAGGTTAGCGCACTTATAGATGTCGCCGCCGCCCAAAGTGAGGATCAAATCCCCGGGCTGGGCCTGCTCCATCACATAGTCCGCGATTTTCTCAAAGCTGTCAAACCACACGCTGCCGGGAACTTTCGCCGCCAGGTCGCTGGTGTGGATGCCCCACTTGTTCTCCTCCCGTACAGCCAGGATCTCCGTCATCACCAGGTGGTTGGGAATGGACAGCGCCTGGGCAAAATCCTCCAGCAGGTTGTAGGTGCGGGAGTAGGTGTGGGGCTGGAACACAGCCCATACAGCGTGGTACCCCATCCGCATAGCGGAAGTGAGCACGGCGGTGAGCTCGGTGGGATGGTGGGCAAAGTCGTCCGCCACGGTGACGCCCTCAAATTTCCCAAGAACTTCAAAGCGGCGGTGCACTCCGGTAAACTTTCCCAAGGTAGAGCAAATGGCCTCCGGCGTCACGCCCAGGCAGTGGGCGGCGGCAGCGGCGGCAATGGCGTTGAGCATGTTGTGCTCTCCAGGCACAATCAAATTCACCCGGCCCAGCTTCTCCCCGTGATAGGTCAGGGTGAAGTCCTCGCAGGCGGTGTCCTCCTCGTTCATCTCGGTGGGGTAATAATCGTTGGTCTCCCTCATGCCGAAGGTGACAATTTTGGCGTTGGCAATGCCCTTCACGCTTTCTAAAGCCCTCTCGTTGTCCCCATTGACCACGATGAGCTGAGAAGTCTGGCTGGCAAACTGGTGAAAGGATTTCACAATGTTGTCCACGGTCTTAAAATAATCCAGATGGTCCGCGTCAATGTTCAGGATCACCGATACCGCCGGATGGAGCTGCAGGAAGGTGTCCACATACTCACAGGCCTCTACCACCATGGTTTCGCTGTGCCCAATGCGGGAGTTGGCCCCCAGCATGGGCAGCTTTCCCCCAATAATGGCGCTGGGGTCCATGCCGCCCTGGATGAGGATTTCCGTGAGCATGGCGGTGGTGGTGGTTTTGCCATGGGTGCCAGAGACCGCCACGGGGCGCTTGAATTTCCGGGCCAGCAGCCCCAGCATCACAGAGCGCTCCAGGGTGGGAATGCCCTTTTCCCGGGCAGCCACCAGCTCGGGGTTGTCCTGCTTGCAAGCCGCCGTGTAAACCACACATTCCGCGTTCCCAATATTTTCCGCCCGATGGCCCATGGCCACCGGGATTCCATAGCTTCTAATTCGCTCCAGGGTATCGGATTCGTTGATGTCAGAGCCGGTCAGCTCATAGCCCTTGTGGTGCAGAATTTCCGCCATCGGGCACATGCCAGAACCGCCAATGCCTACAAAGTGCAGTTTCCTCACATGGTCCAGAATATTTGTATCCATTATAAAAGCTCTCCTTACACGGGATAGTGTTTTCCTATAATTACTTTTATTATATGGCAAAACGCTCTTAAAATAAAGCCCTAATCACACATTTCCCAAAAGAAAGGCAGGATCTTCCGGGGGGAACCAAATTCTCCCCGCCGCCATACTATAAAAATGACCGGAAGCCTAGGGG
>PPYF01103316.1_pt1 | contig 13339 bp, 5 predicted proteins | sample 1559871 | NCBI WGS metagenome assembly PPYF01 (sample SAMN08240021, study PRJNA423297) | Human gut metagenome, whole genome shotgun sequencing project. | reverse complement strand
CCACAGGATTATACAATTGATAAATGGTATGAGACTATTACAAAGTATGAAGGTGAGGAATGTCTGATATTTGGAGCGGGACCATATGCATCTGTGCGTTGGATCGGTAATGAAAATGGGGAAGCGGCAGATGAGACATGGTCAAAATCAATATTAACAGAGGATAACAAGATTAAAAATGACCCAAGCCAAAGAGAGGATGACTTTAAGGGGGATCCGACAGATCATTTTTCTAATGGTTATGCAGAAGGAAATAAATGGACAGTACCGGAGGTGGATGCCCGTATTACTTCGGGATGGTTCTGGGGAAATGGAAAGAGTACTCCAAAGAGTATGGAGCAATTAGCGAACATGTATTTCAGTTCTGTAGGACGTAATGCACCATTGCTTTTGAATATCCCACCGAACAATAAGGGAACGGTGGATGATGCAATTCTTAATCGGGTGAAAGAATTCGGAAATGCAGTAAAAGAGACATTTACAAACAACATTGCGGCAGGAGAGAATGTAAGTTGTACCGCAAGCGAGGTCAGAGGAAATGATATCGCATACTCTCCGAACAATGTATTAGACGGTAATCAGGATACATATTGGACAACGGATGATAAGACAGTAGCAACAGAGGCAACATTGGAAGTGAACCTTGGTGAGACAAAACAGTTTGACGTTGTGTCAATTGAGGAAGCAATTAAATTTGGACAGAGAATCAGCGAGTTCAGAGTAGAATATAAGAATGGTTCTGATGAATGGAAAGTATTTGGAAGCGGAAAAACAGTTGGCGCAAAGAGACTTTGCAGAAAGAGTCCTGTGAAAGCGGACAAACTCCGTATTACAGTGAAGACATCGGAAAAAGCAGAACATAAAGCGCCGATTATCAGTGAAGTAGGCGTATATCGCGCGGCAGCAGATTTTGCCCTCGGAAATGGTATTCCGGAAGGACTTGAGATTATTGAAGATACTAACAGTAAATTCACATTTAAAGGAAGCTGGGGAAATGATACAGGAGAAGCGTATACAGGAGGAACAGGACGCTGGGCAAATCCGGGAAATGGAACAGAAGCGACTGTTAAATTCAAAGGTACAAAGGTATGGCTTCTTGGAACGGTAGACCCGAATCATGGAACAGCGGATGTTTATATTGATGATAAGCTTGTTAAGACAATTGACACACACGGAAGTTCCAGAAAATTACAGCAAAGAATTTTTGAGTCAGATACATTGGCAAATGGAGAACATACATTAAAAATCGTTCCGAAAAATAAAGCGACAGGAATAGATGCGGCGCTTGTTTTGGACAATGAAGAAAAGGGCATGTTTGACTTTGAGGTTTCTTCATTTGAAGTAAATGAAGAGTCAAAGGCTGAATTTACGGTAAAACGTCTCGGAGGTTCTAAGAGTGAAGCTAAAGTGAATTACGCAGTGAATCCGGGAAGTGCAATTCAGGATCATTTTGATGCAGATGCAAAGGGAACACTTACATTTGCAGAGGGTGAGACCGAGAAAAAATTTGAAGTTCAGATTAAAACAGTGGATGTTGACAACTTATCATTTACAGTGGAATTAAACACACCTACAGAGGGGACAATTACTGGCTTCAACACACCTGCAAGAGTAGTAATTCGCGATGGAAAAACAGAAGATAAAGGCAATTATGGCGAAAATAACAGATTCCAGTTCCCGAGTAAGAAAGATGCATCGGCAATTTTAGAAGCAGAATTGATGCAGCTTACGAACAACACAGAGGGAGATAATAATTGGCCGTTGCAAGTAACAGAAGAGCCGACAGCTAGTAATGGAAAATTCTTGAACTGTTTGAATTCCAATGATCAGGCAAAATTATACTATAATGCACCAAAAGCTGGAACTTACACTGTGACGGTGCGTTATAGAAGTGGTGATGCACAAAATGGTTTCAAGTGGACAGAAGCAAATGGTAAAGTAGAAGCTGGAAATGTTACTGCAGGTGCAAGTGATAATGCGGCTGCTTATCATGAAAAGACATTTGAAATGAAAGTGCTTACACCGGGAGAAGGTGTATTGACATTCGTAGGGGCGGAAGGACATAATGCACCACAGCTTGATAAGTTTGACATTGCAGCAAAAGAAGTACAGACAGTTGAGTATAATGTGACAAAAACAGCTGGTGAAAATGGCACAATCACAGGTCCGGACAAAATAGAGGCTGGAACAGATGCAACATTTACAATTACACCAAATGAAGGCTATCGTGTTGCGGATGTAAAAATAAATGGAACTTCTGTGGGAGCTGTTACAACTTATACAGTGAAAAATGTAGCGGCAGATGTGAAGATTGAAGCTACATTTGCGGCAGAAGACTTTAAATATACAGAAAAGAATCCATTTGAGTTCCCGGCAAAGAAAGACGAAGTGAAGACATTAGAGGCAGAGTATGCGACAGAATTGATTAATAGCACGGATGCAGATTCAGACCCTGACTGGCCACTTGAAATCGCAAAAGAGGCTTGGGCAAGCAATGGCAAATATGTAAACTGTCTGGCGTTTAAAGATTATATTAAATATACTTACACAGCGGCAGCGGGTAAGTATGAGGTGAAATTGACTTACAGAAGTGGTTCAGATACAAATAAACTTGCTTGGGCAGAAAAAGATGGAAATGTTGCAGCAGGACAGACAGCTGTAGCTAATACAAATGTAAATGATTCATTGCAAGTAAACACAACAACGTTTGAATTAGATGTAAAAAAAGATGGAGCAGGATTACTTTCTTTTACAGCACCAGACACAGGAAAAGGCCCACAGATTGATAAGTTTGAAATTAAACGAATCAGTGAGACAGAACCTGAGCCGGAAAAAGTAGACAAGTCACAATTAAATGCAGTCATTAAAGATGCGGAAGGAAAAGACTTAGGAAACTATGAAGACGGAGCAGAAAAAGAAGCGTTTAAGAAAGCGTTAGAAGCGGCAAAAGTAGTTGCGGGAAATGAAAAAGCGACACAGGCAGAAGTGGATAACGCCAAAACAGTGGTTCAAAACGCAATGGACGCACTTGTGGAAAAAGCTCCTGTAAAACCGGAACAGGTAGATAAAGCAACATTGCAGGCGTACTATGACAAATGTACAGCATCTTACAAAGAGGCTGATTATACAAAAGAAAGCTGGAAAGAATATGCAGAAGCTTTAAAAACTGCAGAAACAGTATTAGCAAAAGAAGATGCGACACAGAAAGATGTAGATCAGGTAAAAGCAGACTTGGAAAAAGCGGTTCAGAGTTTGAAGAAGGAGGTAGATGATAAGAAACCAGTAGATAATAAAAAACCGGCCACAGGAAATGAAACAACAACGCAAAGTAAAGCTCCAACAACTGGAGATCCTGCAGCGACAATGCTTTGGTTAGCAACAGCAGCTTCTTCATTAGCTGTCTTAGGGAAAAAGAAAAATAAAGAAGATTAAAATGCTTCTATGATAGAAGAGTGATATAGGCAGAAAAGAAGAGCTTACATCGCTCTTCTTTTTGGAATGATATTAGGATTGTGAGAACTAAACGAAAAATAAAGGTGTAAAATGTGAGGAAGAACAATTTATTGTTTGTTTTGATGAAAATACACGATTATTTGAAAAAATAGTTGTAACAAATGATGGATTAGTGGTAAAATAATGGACAAGTTGATGTTGAATCTTCCAAAAAAGAAAGGGGAAAGTTATGAAAAAGAAAAAAATACTTAGCCTTTTAATGGCGGCAATTATGATGGGACAATTTTTCCCAATGGGAACAATGACGGTATCCGCAGAAGAAGGCACTTTAGTAGGAAAAGAGCAATTAGCAGATCGCCAGACAGCGGCGCCGAAAAAAGATGATGTAGTGCCAAATGCAAATCAATATGAGTATCAAAAACAAGAATTATCGGCATTTTGCCATTTTGGACCAAATACATTCAATGAAATTGAGTGGGGGGAAAATTATGGAGACAAAAAGCCGGATGAGATTTTCAAATTAGAAGAAGATTTTGATGCAGACACATTTGTAGAAGCGATTAAAGAAGCTGGTTTTGAAAAATTAATCGTTACAGCAAAACATCACGATGGATTCTGTATTTGGAATAGTAAGCACACAGACTATGATGTGGAGTCTACAAAGTATGCACAGAAGAATTATAATAATCTCGGAGGAGATGTGTTGGCAGAAATCTCGGAAGCATGTACAAAATATGATGTCGATATGGGATTGTACTTATCTCCTTGGGATATCCATGATGACAGTTACGGATATAAAGATAAAGATGGAAAAGCGTTAGTTCGTCTTGTAAATGGGAAAAGTGAACCGATTGAAGGGTTGACTTGGGATGATGTGAAAAAGCAGGATGCAAAAGATTATAATGAATATTATAACAACCAGCTGGAAGAAATTTTAAGCAATCCCAAATATGGAAATAAGGGACATTTTAAAGAAGTATGGATGGACGGTGCGAAAGGAAGCGGAGCAGGATATCAGGAATACGAATTCAAAAAATGGTTTGCTACCATTCAGAAATATGAAGGAAAAGAAGCAGGATTTGATTCGGATTGTATGTTGTTTGGGGCAGAAGCTTATACAACCGTAAGGTGGATTGGAAATGAGCTTGGATATGCCAACGAAGAGACATGGTCAAAATCAAAAGTAAATTATGAGAATAATACAATTGACAGTAAAAAAGTAGGCGCTTATACAGTTGGTTATGAAGATGGAAACCAATGGACAGTTCCGGAAAGTGATGCGCGTATTACATCCGGATGGTTCTGGGGAACAACGAAGAATACACCGAAAAGTGTAGAAGATCTTGCGGGAATGTATTTCAATTCTGTCGGACATAACTCGCCATTGCTTTTAAATATTCCGCCAAACACACAAGGTAAGATCGATGATGCGATTTTACAGAGGGTAAAAGAGTTTGGAAAGAATATCAAAGATACTTTTAAGTCAAACTTAGCAGCACATGGAACTGCAAAAGCAACAGAAGTGCGTGGAAACGATGTGGCTTATTCGCCGGAAAATGTGTTAGATGGAAAAGATGATACATATTGGACTGTGAATGACAATACAAAAACAGGACAACTCGTAGTAGATCTTGGTGGCACAAAATCATTTGATGTTGTATCGATTGAAGAAACAATCCAGTTTGGGCAGCGTATCAAAGAATTTAAAGTAGAGTACAGTAATGAAGGAAGTAACTGGAAAGTATTCGATCAGGGAACAACAATCGGTGCAAAGAGACTTTGCAGAGAAGGTGTTGTAAAAGCAGATAAAATTCGTATCACAGTTACAACAAGCAAAGATGTGCCGATGATTTCAGAAGTAGGCGTATACAAAGCAACTTCTGACTTTGAGTCACCATCAGCGGCACCGGAAGGAATGCAGATTATTGATGAAAGAGACGATGCATTTACATTCAGTAGTGGATGGACAAAAGAAGATGGAAGCCAATATTTGAACGGAACAAATGCATGGGCAAAAAAAGGCTCTTCATTTGAAATGAAATTCAAAGGTTCAAAAGTATATCTTGTGGGGACACTGGATTCTGGTCATGGAAAAGCAACTGTGACAGTAGATGGAAAAGCAGTGGAGATTAATACGAATGCATCTAAGAGAGCGGTCGGTCAGATTATTTTCACTTCTGATGATTTGGAAGATGGAGAACATACATTGAAACTGGAAGTTACCAATAATGACAATAAAGCAATTGGTGTAGAAGGTGCGTATGTAATCAACAATGGCGGTCTTGGAATGGTAGGAATCGAAAAAGCAGAGTATACGATGAAAGAAGACTCTGAGATGAAGATGAAATTAGTTCGTGTCGGCGGAAGCAAGGGCGAGGCAACTGTAACAGTAGCGCCTAATCCGGGAACTGCTATCCAAGATGATTTTGATACAGAAGGAATCACAACAGTAACTTTTGCGGATGGAGAAAGAGAAAAAGATGTTGTTGTAATTACAAGACGGAATACAAAAGATACTGGAGATCAGTATTTTACAGAAGAGCTATCAACAAAGAATGAAAGTCTGATTCTTGGATTTAATTCAAAAGCAAAAATTACAATTTTAGACCAAGAAAGACAACCTGCAGATGTAACAGCAGAAAAACTTCCAAAAGATGTATACCAGTCAGTGACGGCAACATCGGAAGAGAAAACAGAAGCACATCAACAAGGAATTGAAAAAGCATTTGATGAAAATCTTGACACATTCTGGCATGCACAGTGGGGTGATGCTGGAAAATTGAAAAACCATCCAAATGGAATTAGCGTTGAGATGACGTTAAAAGAAGCAAAAGAGATCACAAAATTGACATATATTCCAAAAGCAGGAGATACCGGTACAATTGGAAATTATATTATTGAGGCAGCAACAGGAACAGATGACACCGGAAAGACTGTCTGGAAAGAAGTTTGCAGTGGAGCATTTAAAAACCAAGGTAATTCGACAGCGGCTCAAGATGCAGTATTCAAAGAAGTGATTAAGACAGATAAAATTCGTCTGACAGCAAAGACAATGGCGGGGGGAGAACACCCAACAGCGAGAGAAATTGCACTTTATGAAAGAGTAGAACCAGTTATGATTACAGTGACAACAAAACCTGGAGCAAATGGTACGATTACACCGGTGACAGGACAACTGGATGAAAATGGTACGATAAAAGTGCAGGCAGGAAAATTGAAAACATTTGCGATAAAAGCAAATGCAGGATATTCCATCGGAGATGTGCTTGTAAACGGGAAATCAGTTGGAGCGGTAAGTCGTTATACAGTAGAATCTGATACAGACGTTACAATTGAAGCAGTATTCAAAGCGTGTGAACATGAGAAAACAGAAATTCAAGGTGAAAAAGAACCAACTTGTACAGAGGCAGGAGCTACAGGAAAAGTAGTATGCTTACAGTGTGGTGTAACAGTGAAAGAAAGCACAGTGATTCCTGCTTTGGGACATAAGTTTGGTCAGTGGGAAGTAGTGAAAGAGGCAACAGACAAAGAAGAAGGTTTAGAAAGAAGAGCTTGTGTTGCATGTGGTTTTGAGGAAGAAAGAACAGTTGCCAAATTACCGGCAGCAGTTGATAAATCAGAACTGCAAAAATACTATGATGAATGTATTGGATATTACAAACAGGCAGACTATACAAAAGAGAGCTGGGCAGTATATGAAGGAGCTCTTAAGAATGCCAAAGCTGTTTTGGACAAAACAGACGCAACTCAAGAAGAGGTAGATGCAGCCATTCATCAATTGGCAGATGTTGCAGAAAAACTTGTAAAGAAAGCAAATGCAGTAAAACCAAATGAAAATAATAGTAGCAATCATGGTAGTAGCAATAAACCAGTTACAGGAGATTCTGCAACTCCGATTGTATTGCTTGTTGTAGTACTGGCATCTGTTTTAACATTTGTTCGTCAAATGAAAAAGAAAATGAGATAATTCAAAAAAGGGGAGGTGTAAACCTCCCTTTTGTAGTATGATAAGAGAAAGAATACATGTAGATTTAAGGAGGTGTTTCGTGTGAAACAACTGACAAGGCTGATTCAGTCAGATATGAAACCTACGCTCGGAGTGACAGAACCGGGTGCAATCGCATTTGCAGCGGCAAAAGCGAGAAAGTATACTTCGGGAGAAATTGAATTTATAAAGCTAGAACTTAACAGTGGGATGTATAAAAATGCGTTTACGTGTGGGATACCAAATAGCAACGAGGTTGGAAGTGCATTTGCAGCAGCGCTTGGCGCAGTAGCCGGGAAAGAAGCGCTTGGCTTACAAGCACTTTCGGCGCTGAGTGAAGAGGACAATGAAAAAGCGAGAAAGTTGATCGAAGAAAAACGAGTACAGGTTGTCTTGCGAGAGGTATCCAGTCGAATTTTTATCAAGGTTACTGTTGTGACTGGGTCAGACGAGGCGGTTGTGACAATTGAGAATACACATACAAATATTACAAGCATATTGGTAAATGGGAGAAAGATAAAGACGGATATTATACAAAAAGAAGAGATGGAGCAAGTATATGATGAAAAGTTGGTTCATCATTATACACTTCGTGAAATTTTAGATTTTGTTAAGTCGGAAGATAAGTCAGAGTTAGAATTTATTTTAGAAGCATATAAAGTAAACTGGGAATTATTTGAAGAAGGGTTGCATAGTTCTCGAACAGTATTTGCAAAATATTTGTTGAAAAAGAATGGTGGGATGATTTTTTCGGATGATGAACAGAAAACAGCTTCGCTACTATGTAATGCGGCAATTGAGGCGAGAGTTTTGGGGCTTAATAAACCGGCGATGAGCATTACCGGATCCGGAGCTCATGGAATAATTGCGACCATGCCTCTGTATGCTGCCTATAAAGTAAACGGTTATTCGCAGGAGCGGCTTTTGCGGGCGACAGCGCTAAGTTATTTGATTTGCATGTATATCAAGGAATATTCAGGAAAGTTATCTGCGTTTTGCGGATGTGCGATTGCAGCGGGAACAGGGATGGCTTGTGGGCTTGTATATTTGCGTGGTGGAACGGTTAAGATGATGGAAGAGACAATCAATAACATGGCAGGAAGCATTACCGGGATGATCTGCGACGGTGGAAATCAAGGGTGTACGATGAAAGGGATTGTGGCGGTGGATGCGGCGTATCAGTCAGCTGAACTTGCAATGGATGAGGTTTGTGTCGCGCATGTACATGGCGTTGTCGGAAGGACACCGGAGGAGACTATGCGAAATATAGGTGAGATTGCATCACCGGGAATGATTGGAACAGAGAAGACAATTTTAGATATTTTACAGGGAAAGGTAGACAGGTAATCAATATGTATCAGGCAGATAAAAAACGTTATGAAGGAATGAAATATAACCGATGTGGGAAAAGTGGACTGAAATTGCCGGAAGTTTCACTTGGATTGTGGCATAATTTCGGGGACACCGGAAATTTTGAGAATATGAAACGGATGTGTTTTACGGCATTTGATCATGGAATCACCCATTTTGATGTGGCGAACAATTACGGGCCGGAGCCGGGAAGCGCAGAGGTACATCTTGGACGTATTTTGAAAGAAGAGATGGGAGCGTACCGAGATGAACTGATCATCAGCACGAAGGCAGGATATCTGATGTGGGATGGTCCTTATGGGGACTGGGGAAGCAGAAAATATGTGCTGGCGAGTCTGGATCAGAGCCTGAAAAGAATGGGCCTTGAGTATGTGGACATTTTTTATCATCACCGCATGGACCCGGAGACACCGCTTGAGGAGACAATGGGAGCACTTGACACGGCAGTCAAAAGTGGAAAGGCATTGTATGCCGGGATTTCGAATTATGATGGGGAGACGATGAAAAAAGCGTGTGCAATTTTAAAAGAATTGAAGTGTCCATTTGTCATCAATCAAAACCGATATTCGATTTTTGACCGTACGATTGAGAAAAACGGACTGAAAGCAGCCGCAAGAGAAGAAGGAAAAGGAATTATCGCGTTTAGTCCTCTTGCTCAGGGAATGCTGACGGATCGTTATTTGAAAGGGATTCCGTCGGACAGCAGAATCTGCACAGATGGAAGATTTTTGCAGGAGCAGACGGTGGAGACAAATCTGCAAAAGATCCACAAGTTGAATGAGATTGCAAAAGAGAGAGGAGAAAGTCTGGCGCAGATGGCATTGAAATGGGTGCGGAAAGATGATGATGTGACAAGCGTTTTGATCGGAGCATCAAAACCGGAACAAATTTTGGAAAACCTGAAGGTGATTGAAAGTGCTGCGTTTACGGAGGAAGAGTTAAAAAGAATTGATGAGATTGCTTTGAAGGAGAATTGAGATGAAGCTTCAGGAATTTTATGAGGGACAGTCGTTTGACGCATATGAGTATTTTGGCGCACACAAAGAGAAAGACGGGGTGATGTTTCGGACATACGCACCGGGAGCGGCGAAGATGACGGTGTTTGGAGAGTTTAATCATTGGATAGAAGAGGAGATGCAGCAGGACGGGCAAAGTGGTGTCTATGAATTGAAAAGTGCGAAGGCTGAAGTCGGAATGATGTACAAATACTGCATTTATGCAAAAGAGGGATGGCGTGTAGAACATTGTGATCCTTATGGATTTGGTATGGAACTTCGACCAAACAGCGCATCGTATATTGTGGATTTGTCAGAATACCGGTTTCATGATGCAAAGTGGATGAAAAACAGAGATAAGAATTATAACAGACCACTCAACATTTATGAGGTGCATTTGGGATCCTGGAGAACAAATGAGAAGGATGCAAATGGCTGGTACCGTTATCATGAGATTGCAGATCAGCTGATTATGTATGCGAAAGAGAACGGGTATACGCATCTTGAATTTCTGCCGCTCAGTGAGCATCCGGCGGACTGCTCTTGGGGATACCAGAATACGGGATATTTCAGCCCGACATCCCGTTATGGAACGGCAAGGGATCTGATGGAACTTGTAGACAAATGTCATCAGGCGGGAATTGGTGTGATTATGGACTTTGTTCCGATTCATTTTGCGACAGATTATTATGGGCTTGCGAACTATGACGGAACGCAGCTGTATGAGTATGTGCAAAGTGATGTGACGGATAGTGAGTGGGGAACACGTAATTTTGATTATTCAAGAAGAGAAGTATGCTGTTTTTTGCAGTCGGCGGCAAATTATTGGCTGAAAGAGTATCATTTTGATGGAATAAGAATGGATGCGATCAGCCGGGCGATTTACTGGCAGGGAGAGCCGGAAAGAGGAGTGAACCCATGTGCCCTTTCGTTTATCAGAAATATGAATGCGGGACTGCAGAAATTGCATCCGAGTGCGATGTTGATTGCGGAAGATTCGACGGCGTTTCCGAAAGTGACGGCTCCGGTGGAGTATGATGGACTGGGATTTGATTATAAATGGGATTTGGGGTGGATGAATGACACTTTGAATTATTTTAAGACACCGCCACAGGAACGGGCAGAGCACTATTATCAATTGAAGTTTTCGATGGACTATTTTTATAATGAGTTGTATTTGCTGGCATTATCCCACGATGAAGTTGTGCATGGGAAGGCGACGGTCATACAAAAGATGTGGGGAGGCTATGAGGATAAATTCAGACAGTGTCGTGCGCTCTATCTATACATGATGACGCATCCGGGAAAGAAGTTGAATTTTATGGGAAATGAAATTGCACAATTCCGGGAGTGGGATGAAAGACGACAGCAGGATTGGGAATTGTTGAAATTTCCAATGCATGATGGATTTTATCATTATGTCCGGACACTGAATGAGTTGTATTGCAGAGAAAATATACTTTATGAAAAAGAGTATGACAGGGAAAGATTTCGCTGGCTTGTTGATGATGCGAAGGAACAGTCGGTGTATGTGTATGAGCGCGGAAAAGGGAAAAAGACGCTTGTGGCAGCCTTTAATTTTTCTAAAGAAAAGCAGGAATGTGTCATAGAAAAATTGCTAAAATGCGAGAAACTCACTGAAATTCTGAACAGTGATTGGGATATTTATGGCGGGGAAACGTGCAGAAAGAAAGAGATTATATGCAACGGAAAAATTGTGCTTGCTCCTTTTAGTGGAAGAATCTTCTGGAAAGAACACATTTCATAGTGACGAAAACGGCATTATAGGATATAATGGGGAAGATTTGAAAACAAAAGAGAGAGAGGACATGAGATGGAGAATCGTAAAATTATACAGGTGGAAGAAAAAGTTCCGGCAAAGCTTCTGATTCCGCTTAGTATTCAGCACATGTTTGCCATGTTTGGGGCATCTGTGCTAGTGCCATTTGTATTTGGAATCAATCCGGCAATTGTATTGTTTATGAATGGTGTAGGAACATTGTTGTTTATTTTAGTCACGAAAGGAAAGGCGCCGGCGTATCTTGGTTCGAGTTTTGCATTTTTGGCACCGGCAGGGATTGTTATTTCTAAATTCGGTTATGAATATGCGTTGGGTGGATTTGTTGCAGTCGGCTTCTGCGGATGTATTCTGGCGGCAGTCATCTATAAATTCGGTTCGGATTGGATTGACGTTGTGCTGCCACCGGCGGCGATGGGACCGGTAGTGGCATTGATCGGTTTGGAGTTATCGGGAACAGCAGCAAGCAATGCGGGGCTGATTGGAGATCATATTGAGACAAGCAGTGTGATTGTGTTTTTAGTGACATTGGGAACTGCAGTATTTGGCTCGATTCTGTTTCGTAAATTTTTGTCGGTGATTCCGATTTTGATTGCAGTTATAGCGGGATATATTGCGGCTATAGCATGTGGAATCGTGGATTTTTCAGAGGTTGCAAAGGCGCCGATTTTAGCTTTGCCGAATTTTTCAACACCAAAATTCAGCATAGATGCTATTTTGATTATTTTGCCGGTGATTCTTGTTATTACATCTGAACACATTGGGCATCAGATTGTGACAAGTAAGATTGTCGGAAGAGATCTTTTGAAAGATCCGGGATTACACCGATCCTTATTTGGAGATAATTTTTCGACGATGATTTCAGGTTTGATCGGATCTGTTCCGACTACGACGTACGGCGAAAATATCGGAGTGATGGCAGTGACACGTGTGTACAGTGTGTATGTGATCGCAGGTGCGGCGGTCTTGTCAATTATCTGCTCTTTCGTGGGGAAATTATCGACTTTGATCCAAACGATTCCGGGGCCGGTAATCGGAGGAATTTCATTCCTGCTATACGGTATGATTGGAACATCCGGTATTCGTATTTTGGTAGACTCGAATGTAGATTATGCGAAATCGCGTAATCTTGCACTCACATCAGTAATCTTCGTTACAGGTTTGTCCGGGATTGCCGTCAAATTTGGAAATATCGAATTGACAGGTATGGTGCTTGCCTGTGTGGTAGGTATGATCTTAAGTTTGATTTTCTATGTGTTGGATAAATTTCATCTGACCAATGATACAGAATAAATGAAAAACTCCGAGGGCGTTATGCTTTCGGAGTTTCTTTTATGATTTGCTTTAAAATCTTTTCCACACTGTCGGTCACGGCATATGCACAGTTTTTTACATCTTCCGGGGCAGTTGCCATCGCATAGCTTTTTTTGGTCAGAGTCAGCATCTCGATGTCGTTTTGCTGGTCGCCAAATGAGACAGCCTCTTCCGGGGACAGGTGTAATGTTTCCAGTAAAGTCTTTAAAGCAGTACCTTTGTTTGAATGAAGTGGTACGAAATCAATCCAGTCCATGCCGGAAGTTACAACTTTGATCTCATTTTTAAACAATTCCCGCAGATGAGTGGCGGATTGCTGTGGTGTCACAGTGTCAAGCAGTGCGATTTTTAAAATCGGTTCCTGAATGGATGCAAAGTCATCTACCGTATCGACGTTGTTATGTACAACATGACGGATATGGT
>PPYF01172224.1_pt1 | contig 13340 bp, 8 predicted proteins | sample 1559871 | NCBI WGS metagenome assembly PPYF01 (sample SAMN08240021, study PRJNA423297) | Human gut metagenome, whole genome shotgun sequencing project. | reverse complement strand
TGAAGATTGACCTTTTTTCTCTCCTTATTAGGGAAGAGATATCCACATCTGGACTATTTTGTTTTTAACAATTACCTACAATTTATATGTTAATGCGCATTAAAGATCGAGCGGCTCAAACTTGCCGTTTTCATCAAACTGAAGCAGAGAATCACGGTGTAAGCCGCCACGCCAAAGAGCGCCGAGTGCATGTTATCGGAAATTTCAATGGTAGATACCAGCACCGCATAGATACCGACGCATACCATCATAAAAAATCCCTGAAAACCGAGAGCTAAAAGCCCACGGAAATAGTTATTTCCCACCTGCCCCCATTCCCGGTTGGAAAGCGTGGCAAATGGGATCGGCGCAACCGAGGTATAAAGGTAGATCTCAATCATACGGCCATATAAAATGACCGTAATCAGGACAGACAGAATCTTCATACATAAGCTGACGAGCATACTCTCCAGTGCAAGCACAACCAGCTCCCCTACATTCATGGATTCCATAGCAGTATTCATAGCGTCCAGCATAGAGTCCACATTAATCGCTGTATCAGAACTGATCACACCTCCCGCCGCATTGACTACATACTGTCCCACATCAAAGACCGCCATAGTAATCGTGAAGGTATTAGAAACCATCCAGACCGCCACCCACATCTTGAAAAAGTATTTAAAAAACATCCAGGTATCGATCTCATGCATGTTATTCTTTTCCGTCAGCATGGAAATCAGCTCATAGCACAGCACAAACGTGATGATCATCCCCGCAATGGGGATAATCACCGAGTTTGACAGGTTCTGTATCAGGCTGAAAATACTGCCGTTCCATGTCTGGGGCGTCTGTCCAACCTGGGACGCAATCTCCCCGGTCTTTTCATTGACATCTGTAAACATTGTGGTCAGGTTGGACGTTACCATCCCCGTCAGAAGATCCCTCATCCAGTTCTCGATTGCCTCGAAAATGCCATCGAACATAAATGAGTCCCCTTTCTACGTCAGAACAGCCCTCCAAGTAAGGGGATAAGCTGCGTTCCAATCAGGACTACCCCTCCTCCGGCCATAAGTTGTTTAATTCCCTGGCTTTTAGCCCCAGGATTATCATTTCCGTATCCTTCCAGCAGGTTGATCACGCCCCATACTGCAAGGCCGGCTCCAATGGCTACCACTAAGGTTTGTAAAATTGAAATTGCGGAACTAAAAAAAGCCATATATTACCTGGGAACCGGATTCCTTTCCGGCTTTATCGGCAGAGACAAAAAAAGAGCCGCCATCTTTCCATAGCCGCCCAACTTTTCCGGGAATCCGGTTCCCTTATCCTTTCTCTTTTATTTTGTTATTCCATCACGCTCTGTCCCTGCTTGTAATTTCCCGGCTCCGCCCGGATTGGCGGCCACAGGCGTCTAATCCGCATCGGCAGGATAGCCGCTTCCCTTACCTTCGCCGGAAACATTTCCTTCCATTCTTCTGGAAAATCCGGGCAGGATAACGCACGGACAATATCCGCCAAAACATTGACCGCCTCTGTAAAAAAATCCATAAACTCCCCTTTCCAACTTTGCGACATCGTGTCGCAAGGTTTTCCTGTCACTTTAACTTTACGTCACCGTGTCGTAAAGTTAGCATGGCTGTATCACTTTGCGTCACCGTGTCGCACAGTCCGTTTCTTCCAGATGTGCCATCACATCTTTCAAGATAGAGTACCGCATCCCAAATACATACCGGGCAAAATCCTCCAACTGCTTTTCCTCATAGTCTGAAAGCGGCATCCGCCGCAGCTCAAACCAGACCGCCCGTTTATGGTCTGGAAGATCGGAAATATACTGGCAGCCGATTTTTGCCTGCATATCCCGGAAAATATCACTCATTCACTTTCCTCCCCTTCTACTTCAAAGAGGTCAAATTCTTCTTTCATCCGTAGCTTTAACGAATGTTTCATATATGCCTCCACATCAAAGCTGTTCTTTTTGTCATAGTCCGACAATAACTTATATCTCCTATGCCGGGTAATATCGAACTTGTCGCTGAAAAACGGACGCACCCCACGGAGCTGCAGGATACACTTGTTCCCGTCCATCACCGCCAGTTCATCCCGGCTCATCAGTTCCTTGCCGGTTTTCTGATAATTCAGTCCATAGGAACGGCTCTGTCCACGGGTATCCGAGGTGTTATAGAGGTCTATCGTCTCTTTTCCAAGCGTCTCCGAGATTTCTTTTAGTGTGCTTCCCTCCTTGCCGCCCAGGAAAAGCATGGTGTCGCAGTTCCCCAGAATTGTTTCTGCGGCGTCTTTATAAATGGTTTTGAGCTGTGACTGCGACTGCAAAATAATAGAAGCCGAGATTTCCCGGCTCCGGATCGTTGCGATCAGCTTATCAAATTTTGGAATTTGTCCGATATTGGCAAATTCATCAAGTAAAAGCCTTACATGATAAGGCAGCCGTCCTCCATGCACATCATCTGCCCGGTCACAGAGCAGATTAAAAAGCTGGGTATACATGATCGCCACAATAAAATTAAAGGTATCATCCGTGTCCGAGATAATGACAAACATGGCTGTCCGCTGATCTCCAAGCATATCCAGTTCCATCTCGTCATAGCTGGTCAGTTCCCTAAGCTCCGCTATATCAAAGGGTGCAAGTCTGGCTCCACAGGAAATAAGGATGGATTTTGCTGTCTTTCCCGCCGCCAGCTTATACTTCTTATATTGGCGCACGGCGAAATGCTCCGGTTTCTCCCGTTCCAGTTCCTCAAACAGCTTATCCACTGCATTTTTAAATTCCTCATCATCTTCCCTGGCTTCGGAAGCATTGATCAGCTCCAAAAGCGTGGAAAAGTTCTGTTCCTCCTCCGGCGCTTCATAGTAGATGTAGCCGATCAGCGCACAGTACAAAAGCCTCTCGGCTTTCACCCAAAAATCCTCGGAAGATTTCTCTCCCTCCCCTTTGGTATTGGCGATAATCGTATTCACCAACTTCAGAATATCTTTCTCGCTGCGGATATACATGAAGGGATTGTAGTGCATACTCTTCTTAAAATTGATGGTATTCAGCACCTTGATCTTATACGGCTCATACACGATCTTTCCGTTTTTATCCCGCAGGGGCTTCCCGTCTTTCATCTTCGGGGAACCTCTCTGCAGCATCTTCCCACACTCCACCAGGATTGTCCCTTTCGGATCCGTGACCACATAGGAAACGTTCGGCGTCATCTGCATTAAATTCGGCTTTACATAAAACCTCGTCTTACCGGAGCCGGAACCGCCGATCACGATCACGTTTTTATTCCTGGCATACTTCGGCAGCTTCGGGCGGCTGTTCATAGTCAGCCGTTCCGTCTGCGTCAGAAGGATATTGTTCTCAAACACCGGATCAATAAAAGGCGCTATATCCTTCTGGTTTCCCCATCTGGCAGAGCCGTACTCCACGCCCTGTCGGTATTTCTTCGCATTTTTCCCTTTCAGATACACCGCCAGTTTCACCAGCAAAGCGCCGGCAGCGCCCACACAAAGATCCTGGGGATGGAAGCTGGGCAGGATATTTTGAAATGCCAGGGAAAAATTAAGGAAAAGCACCCCCACCTTCTCGATCAGGGAATCCCCGATACAATACCGATACAGCCATGCTACTTTGTCTATCAGATAGAATACGATTACATAGGGAATATTCATCATCAAGAGCCTCTTCCCGTCAACAGGCGGCAGATTGCTCTTGACTGTCTCCGATAGTTTCCTCTCGCCTTTTTCAAAAAACCGTTTAAATGTTTCTTTCACTGATGTATCATTCTTCTTTATAGGCTTCTTAATCAATGCTCCGGCCCACGCTCCTTCCGGCGGTCTTTCTCCCGCTCCCGGTGCTTTGCCGTCCGCTCTTTTGCCAGGGACAATTTTTTCTTTAGAGATGGCTTTTTCCCTTTTGAGAGCTGCTTCCCGGTATATTCTTTAAAAGCAGCCGTCATAATATCCACATCCTTTGCCTTGAAAAACACATAATACCGTGGCGGCGATACAGAAGTATCTTTTTTCAGGCTGAAATCAATATTGTACTTCCGGGCATATTTTTCAAAGGATTTGATGTTCCCGTCCGTCACTTCGATATTGGTAAGCTGACAGTTCTGTTTCATCAACTTTTCCATACTTTGTTTTCCGTGGTATTCCACCGGTTCTTTCTGCTGTCTGGATGTTCTGGCAGCCTGCCGCTGTTCCCGCTTCATCTGCTCCATCTTCCGCAGGAGCTTTACCAGCGCATTTTTCAGTATCCGGGCAGAAATCTTCCCGCCATTGATACAGAGTGTCACAACCTTCTGGTTAACTTCATCCTGCATATCAGATCACCTTCTTTCTCACTTCTGACGGCACTGACGCAGATCTTGAAGAATCTTCTGCAGGCAGTAACCAATACAGGGAGAGTGCCGTCCATAAGGGCAGACCTTACAGTCTCCACGCATCCCATTTTCTCTGCCGGGGCTATCCTGCCGTTCTTCCGGCAGAAGATAATAACAGCGTTTCTTTGTACATTTCCGTTTCCTGCTATGCCAGAAGTAACAGTAAGCACAGTCCTGGGGCTTATCCGACGCATATTTCCCTCTATCCGTTTTCCCCGCCTGCATCCTGTCTGCCTTTCCTCTCCAGTTCTTCCAGTAACCTGTCCTCCCTTGCCGCAACGACAATACAGCAGTACAGTCCAAATAAGAGCAGGAACACAAATACTCCGCCTGCCGCAATCAACCATTTCATTTTTCTCCACCTCTTTCTTAAAACCAAAAAAGGCGCTCATGGAAAGCCCACGGCTGTCCACAAACGCCCAATCCTATCGTATCAATCCTGTTTCTTTTTTCTTGCTTTCATCCAGACAGCGGCGGCAATAGCCCCCGCAAGCCCCAGACCGCAGGAGATCATAAGCGCCGCAACCGGCGTGTTATCCCCGGTTTTTGGTGCGTCCACCGTGGTTGTCGGCGTCTCCGGCGTCTCCGGTATTTCTTCCGGCTCTGCTTCATCTGTCATTACAACTTTCTGGATCTCGCCGGTATCTTTTACCTCAAACGCTACATCCTCTGCGACCAGATATCCTTCCGGTGCGGATTCTTCATGGAGTGTGTACTTTCCAATCGGAAGCATCTCGATATAGTGCGGTTCCTCCGTGGAAGTCCAGCTCTCCACGACTTCTCCATTCTCGTCCAGGATGGTCAGCTTCGCTCCCGGCAGTTCCTCTCCGGCAATATCTGTCTTAGAGATTTCCACCTTTGTCACATCGTCCTTCATCTCGATTTTCTGGACTTCGGCGGTATCCTCCACGGTAAACTCTATGCTCTCCGCTGTCACATACCCTGGAGCCGGAAGAAGCTCCGTCATTGTGTAAGTCTGGCCGACCACCAGCTCTTTTATGATATGTGGTTCTTTGCCAGACACCCATTCATCTACTACTTCGCCGTTTTCATCCGTTACCGTCAGCTTTGCTCCCTCGATTTCTTTCCCGGTAGTCAGAGATGTTTTCGTAAATTCAAAGACTGTCGGTTCGTCCTCAAAGGTAAATTCATAGGAAACTGTCGCTTTTTCGGAAGATTCCGCTGTAAAGGTAAACTCCTGCACCTCATCTGTGGTGGCAAATCCCGGAGCCGGTGAAGTCTCTTTCACGGTATAGGAAAATCCAATGGGCAGATCCGCCTCAAAGGTCAGCTTTCCATCCTCGCCGGTTGCTTTTTCCTCGATCACTGTTCCCGCTTCCAGAACCACATCTCCATCTTTATTGGTAATGTCCTCTTTTGCAGAAAGAGCAAATACAGCGCCCTCCAGTACCCGGTCTGAATCCTTCTCTTTCTTCAATACAGAGACTTCCACTTTCTGGCGGTTATTCTGCCAGTCTCCAGACCAGGTAACTTCTGCAGTATCCTGATCCACATAGGTCAGGTCGATCTCCCGGATTTCTCCGTCAAGCACATACCCTTCCGCAGTCTCCTTTTCCTTCACATAGTATTTTCCAAGAGGAAGGTCAGACAGCTTCGCAATCCCTGCCTCATCTGTGGTAATCGTAGCGATCAGCTCGTCCTTTTTGTAATAGTCCTCACTCTCGCCGTCCGCCGCCTTGATGTCCTCCAGGGCGTATACCTCGAAAGTTACATCTTTCAGAGCGCCGGTAATATACTCAAAGAGGTGGCTGATCCATCCTCCAATGGTATCGGCAAGCGTCACATCCTCCAGGAACTCGCCTTTCTTATTGATGATCAAGGTTCCTGTCGGAACATCGTCTTTCATTTCCACTTTCTGGATCTCTGCGGTATCTTCCACGGTAAAGGTGATTTCTTCTGCTTTCAGATATCCATAAGGAGCCAGCTCTTCCCGGAGCGTGTATATCTCGCCCACTGTCAGCCGCTCAATCAGATGTTCCTCCCCTTTTACGGAAGTCCAACTGTCTACAATATTTCCATCCATATCCAGAACTGTCAGCTTTGCGCCCTCCAGTTCCACGCCAGTTGTCAGATCCGTCTTTTTCACGGAAATCTTTGTCGGCTCATTTTCATATTCAGAGGACAGTTCCACTACCGGAATATCCTGCCCCTGATACTCTGCGGTCACTTCTATAACTTCATCGGAAGAAACATAACCGTCCGGAGCCGCTTCCTCCTTGATATAGTAGCGTCCAAAAGGAAGGTCATTCATGAATACGGCTTTCCCGTTTTCATCAGACAATGCCTTTCCGATCAGCGTGTCTGCTTTCACAATGATTTCTCCATGTGCCAGGATATCCTCTTTCGCATACAGTCCAAACACAGCGCCTGCCACTTCTGCCTGTGTCTCGGCGTCTTTCTTCACTACAGACACTTCCACCTTCTGGCGTTCATTCGTAAAGACGGCTTCCTGTTCGATCACCGGCGTATCCTGATCCTGATAAGTAAAGGTAACAATCTGCGGTTCCTCATTCAAAACAAAACCTTCCGGAGCCGTGACTTCTTCTATCCTGTAACTGCCGAGAGGAAGATCAGAAAGGAACGCTTCCCCGTTTTCATCCGTAGTCACTGTTCCCACCAGCTCGCCGGCGGCATACTCTAAAATACGGTTTCCTTCTTCATCTTTCTGGAAATCAGCGGTATAAATATCCTCCGCTGCAGAAACCTCAAAGACTGCGCCTGCCAGGTTCTCTGTTTCATAAACAAAGTCCTTGTTGAAATCGTCCAGCACTTCTCCCTGTTTTACAATCTTTAACTTTCCTTTAACCGGATGATTCTCATAGACCACCTCAATGATCACATCTCTGGAAACACTGTCCACCTGGTAAGCGGTATCGGAATCCACAGCGATCTCATAGTAGTTCTCATTCAGCGTGTAGCCGTTTGGAGCCGTGACTTCCTCGATCCGGTAGTGACCAATTTTCAGGTTTTCTGGCAGAATCAAGTACCCTTCCTCGTCTGTAAAGAAAGATATGTGAACCTCTGTTGTCGGATAAGTCGTCACCTGTTTTACATATTCCCCTCTGTCCATATCATAGATACGGAACTCCGTGCCTTCCTGCAGTACCGGCTTTTTCGTCTCGTCATCCTGCTTGATGATCTTCAGCTTCGCTTCAAATTCTTCGTCCAGAAGCACCCGCCATACCTGGGGCGTGTTCGGACTATGCTCCGTGATCCGCACGATAAAATCATCCACCGGCTTATAATTGTGGGGCGTGGTAGTTTCACGGACAAGGTATGTACCATAAGGAAGCGCAATGCTGCAGGCATGTCCTTTCTCGTCCGTAAACATCTCTGTCGCTCCGTTCTCCCCGATCACCACCGGCTCTGCGGAATCAAAATCATAGCTGCCATCTTCTTTTACCGTCAGGTCTGAAAGAAGATAGGCCGTAAATCCGGCGCCGGAAAGCAGGTCAGCATCCGTCTCCCCGTTATTGGCCGCTTTGATGATCTCAAAGGGCTGCTTCTTTACCTGTTCCAGTGATACGCACTCCCGTTTCACGGTAGCTGTCAGATCTCCTTCATAGCTGCACACCAGGTCATGTTCCTGTTCATCTGCCAGATACCCGGCAGGAGGTGTGATCTCTTTTACAAAATACTCCCCAAGATAAAGGTTCTCTACAGACGCTTCCCCGTTCGCATCTGTGGTCAGCGTTGCCACCCGCTCTCCAGCTTTATAGATCACGCCAGTTGCTCCGTCCGGATGGACAATATCCTCACGGGCATACAGGCCATACACCGCATTTTCCAGTGTGGCGTCTCCCTGTGGAGCTGCCTGGTTCGTCTCTGCGTCTTTCTTCTGTAATTGGATCGTGGCGTTTACACGCTCATTGACAAAGGTATGGGTAAATATCACTTTCGCTTCGCTGTCATTGGTATAAGAGAACGTAAAGGAATATACATCCGCCTGATTTCTCACATAACCATCCGGAGCCTGGATTTCTTTCACATCATAAGAAAATCCTATCGGCAGGTCTGCCGTAAATACGGCTTTTCCATCCTCTCCAGTCACCGCTTTCTCAATCAGCGTTCCCTTAGATACCACAACACTTCCATCTGCATTTTTAATATCGCTTCCTGCATACAGTCCAAACACGCCGCCATCCAGGGGATTTAAGGTGTCCTTGTCCTTTTTCAGCACGGAAACTTCCGCTTTCTGCCGGTCATTGACAAAGGTACTCTCGCTGAATACCGTCTCCACGTTCTGTCCGGCATAGGACAGCGTGACGGTCTTTTCCTCCCCGGCGTTATAAAAATTCTCCGGAGCCTGCACTTCTTTGATCGTGTAAGTTCCAAGATGGAGATTTTTCAAAACTGTAGCCCCGTTAGAATCCATCGTCAGGTTTGCTTTTACCAGATCGCCTTTACTGTAAACTTTAGCACCATAAGCCGTTACAATATCCGCTCCCGCATAGACATTATAGACAGCTCCTTCCTGCCTGCGGTTCTCATAACGGAAAGTCACACCATCTTCCGTCACATCTGCTCCAACCAAAACCTGTCCTTCCTTGTAAACGGTCAGCTCACCAAGCTGCTCCTGATCCGGAACTGTAACAGAAGTGGTCTGGTTTGCCACCAAGTTCACGTTATACGAAGAAGTATTCAGGCGGTATCCGGTAGGAGCCGTGATCTCTTTTAAGTACACGGTATCCTGAGTTTTGATGATCTCCGCCACAGAGGAACCGTTTTTATCCGTTGCCGGCATCTGCGTTATCAGCTTTGTGCAGTCCTTATCACTATAAATGCCAAACACCGCTCCGGCCAGCTTTGCGTCCGAGTGGTCGGAGTCCACCTTAATAACTTCCACCTTCGCAAGCTCCAGCCACTTTACAGAAAAGCTCACATACTTTTCATCTTCCACGCCCTCGCCAAATACAAGGGCAAGATCCTGGTTATCGCTTCCCGTGGTGATCTTATAGGCAGAATAATCTTTTGTAATGCTTCCCTGCATCTTTGCTGACCAGGAACCGGACACATCCTTCGTCTGTGTCAGCGGGGCGGTCAGGTAAAACCGTGTTCCGCCGGAAATGGTCACGGCTGCTCCGGCAGCGCTCACCCTTCCTGTGCTGACGTTATGGAGCCTTACTCCATCCGGCAGATCCAGGGTGATCGTCTGCTGGCTTGCCGCATGGAATGTGATCTCTTCTGTCCGCTGCTGCTCCCCATCCACATAGGCAGTTACATTGGCATTGGAAAAAGACATTTCCACATCCGGAATATCCGGCTGACCGACTGCATAATTATAAAGTTCCTTTGCCAGAGCTTCCCCGGTACTGTTTGTACCATAGAACGCATCACTGCTCCCATTGGCGTAGGAAGCGGCAAGGTGTGCCACGATAAACCGTTTCCCCGCAGAAAAATCCGTATGGTAGTTTGCAAAGAAATATGCTGATCCGGACGCCTCTGTTCCGTAATAACATACTTTTGCCAGTTCCCGGTTTCCTTCCAGTTTGGTGATCTGGTAAGTTCCGCTACCTGGCCCAGGTTTTGAGGGCTGGATACAATACGCAGTAGCCGTCACATTTCCAAAAGACACGGTAAACGGTGCGGTCACATAAGAGCCAAGACCGTAATCCGCATAATAGTAATAGCTGCCCTGGGTAATGGTAACGGACTGTGACGCTCTGGCTGCCCGTGCCGCAGGCGCCTGCGCCGTGAAGCTAATACTCTCACCGCTCTCCAATCCCTGAACGTCAATGCCCTGCTCCTCCGCCTGCAGAAGCACTTCCCCAAGCGTCAGGCCGCTTTCCTCATCCACGGTCTTTTGTCCTTCTGTTTCTTCTAACGCCGCATCCAGATCCTCCTCTGACAGCATCTCTGTCTCCTCCGGCAGTTCTGTCACTGTCTCTGTGTCAGTTTCCGTAGCTGCCTCTGTTTCTGTCTGCGGCTGTGGTTCTGAATCTTCATCCTCGCTTTCCGTACTTTCCTCACCGGTTCCTCCGCCGTCAGAATGGCTCTCCGACTGTTTCTCTGTCACCGGCTCTTTCACGATAATATTCCTGCAGACATGATAAGACGGATGGCCGCTTAATGGCTCCACAAAGTACACTACCCTGTAAGTGTCCGCATGGTTCCCGTCAAAATCCTGCCCGGCTTCGTTCTTTGCTTCATGGAATGTCACCCGGACTTTTTCATCATGGATCTCCAGACCGGAAAAATCCGATTTCACATCAAAACTGCTCCCTGCTTCCACTTCATAATCTTCTGCAGTCACCACTTCTTCCGCATCCAGAAGCTCCCGCACGGTCTCCAGCGCCGGATACTGTGCTTCATAGCCTGCCGGCTCCGGCTCTGCGGCATAAGTAACCACAGGCTGGATCACAGAAGTCAGGATCGTCAACAATGAGAGTAACCCGGAAAGCAGTCGTTTTCCTTTCCCTTTCATCGACTAAACCTCTCTTTCTTCATTTCTGTATCAATAAGTTCCTGTATCTTTTATCGTTTCATAGCACCTTCCCCTCCTTTCCCGGATTTGCGCTGATAACAGCACATGAATACGGAGAAGCCCAAAAAGACTTCCCCGCATGGTATCTGCTGTTATCCTGCCTGCGTCTGCAGGCTGAAAACTTTTTTGAGCGTTATGCCTGTTCTCTTTCCAGACCCGTTCCTGCTCCGGCTCACTTTCCGCGGCGTTCTCTCCGGCAGGGTACGCAAAAGAAGGCATACTCATCCGCTGGGTATCCGTCTGGACAGGCAATGAAGTTTTCAAGGTTCAGCGAAAGGGGAAATGTAAGAATGTTTCTTAGAACTCTGCCCTCTCACTAATGGCAGATTTTAGAGGGGAAAATATAGGTATTCATTTTAAAATCTTAGAAATAAATCATAAAAAAGACCCATGCAGAATCGCATGAGCCTATAACATAATCCATTATATCAAATTAAGGGATTTAACACTATTTTACAGAATATATTTTCTCTCCATCTTTTAAATTTTCAATCAAAAATTCGATTTGCATTTTCTTGATACGATCAAATCCTTCCGTATTTATATTTTCTACATATTCTCTCAATTTCGATAACATCATGCTTTCTTCCTCTAAGACTTTCCCCCAATTACTTCTTATATACAAACTTATAATGCAACTTCTAAATGCGTTCAAATCTTTTGATGTACCGTCTTTGATTCGTTTGCATAACTTTTCAAAGTCTAATTCTCTGAGGAACCCTCCTGATGAACAAATTTCATTTTTATTATGGTAAACGTATGTATCCATTTTTTCTCCCCACCCCTCCTGCATTGTTAAATATGAATCTAACATATTTGAGTAATTATTCTGAAACTTCTGATCAATATCTTTCTGTAATTCTATTACTATCTTTTGATATTTATTTCTTCTTTCTCCTTCATACATTAATCCATAACCATTATCAAGATTTACATGATAAGATAACTGAGAAAAACTGATTTTCATATTCTCAACCATTTTTACTGTATTTTCCTCTGGGAAACCATGCTCTTGCAATTCAAGGAAACGATTAATGATCCGAGGATAATCCTTAACATCATATACACCATTTTTTAGGCCTTTTAAAATAATGTCGATTTTTTCCTCAATCACTAAATCTGTTAGCGTATACCAATTGAAATCCAATTCCGCAAACGCTTCTTTTTCTGGACTTCTACTTCTAAGATATTCATTTGCAAATAACTCAAACATATCTTTTATACATTTATCTTCTAATATACTCCTAGTAATAAAATCGTCTACAAACCGAAACGATAATTGATTTCCGAAAATGTCAATACTGCCTATACTTTTAAAAGCATATTCTTCTGTGCCTTTCCATTCGTATTTATAATCTCCGTTTTTGAAGGAAACACTTATTTTAAACGAATATTTAATTATATATTTTAAGAAAGCCTCTCGTCCTTCATCTTCTAGTTGTACAATTTTTTTATATAACTGATTTATTTTCGATAAAAAAAACTGAAACGTTCTTATATTAGAATGCGCTTCATTTATCATATATTCTTCAAAAAAGGCTATATCATCATATAAGTATTTTTTTAGACTATCATCTAACTTTGCTGAACTAATAAGTTCTTTAAAAACGGTCTGCAAATCTGGCTGATAATAGATTGTTACTCCAATTAGTTTTTCTTTTACTTTATCATATAACTTATCCTCTGCGAATAGTTTCTGTACTCTATCTTTTACAGTCTCTATGTCCACAGAATTTTTATTTTCATTTTTCCTTTCCGAATTCGAATATTGACTTATCACATCACTTTTTTGTTCTTTCTCAAATATAATGTTATCATGAGCCGCCACCAGATATTTCAACTCTTGATTTTCAAAACTTATCCCTTTACCTATTTCTTTTTGATTAGCAACTATAATAACTTTCATATTCTCGTGTTCTACAAATGAATTAATATACCCTAAAATTTCATTTGTCGGGCAATCACAACGTTCTAAATCATCAAAAATCAAAATACAATTTTTAATTGGAACAAATTTTTCTGTTGCTTCAGTTATATTATCAAGATTAAGCTCTATGCCTTTATTTTTCAAAATATCAAACATTATCGGGAGCATTGAACTGATTGCCTCAGTTCCTTTTTTTATAATACCTTGCCCTTTTCCTGCTTTTGCTACAAGAACTTCCATAAACAACTGCTTTGTTACTTCCTCTATAGATTTTACCCCATACAAAGAAATATATATAATTTTTCTCTGTTGATAATCCTGATCCGAATTGTAATGTTCATTTTCATTATTTTTTAATTTTTCACAAAGCCGCTCTTTAATGAAATATGTCTTACCACATCCCCATTCGCCATCAATCATTACGGCATAGTTATATAAAGTTTCATCAACATAATTAATTATTTCTGGTGCTAGAATATAAATAGTGCAAGTCAAAATGAGAAAATTCCAAATAGACAATACATGATACAATAGAAGTATCGTA
>PPYF01268627.1_pt1 | contig 13341 bp, 9 predicted proteins | sample 1559871 | NCBI WGS metagenome assembly PPYF01 (sample SAMN08240021, study PRJNA423297) | Human gut metagenome, whole genome shotgun sequencing project. | reverse complement strand
AGCGCCAGAATCGTGATGGCAAACAGGATGCAGAACGCATTCAGCGCCAGATAGGCGGTCAGGTAGGACTCTGCGCTGCCGTCCAGGACATCCTCCAGCACAACACTCAGGTAGACCGCGGCAATCAGGAAAAAGCCGGAGTAAATCACGGTCTTGACATTGTCAAACAGCAGGCGCCCGCGCCGGATGCGCAGGGTGAACAGCAGGTAGATAACCAGACAGACCACAAGGTTGCTGAAAAGCAGAATGACAAAGGTAACAAGCCTGTCTGCGCGGCCATGCTGAATCAGCCAAATAATAGGCATATAGGCCAGCTTACTGGCAATGTGCTGCACCGCGTAGGCACAGGTTGTATAAAACAGGGCGTGCAGCGGGCTGCAGTCAAAGCTGAACCATATCAGACCAAACAGCAGCGTCGTATACAGCAGCAGTTTTGCCCACTGCGGCAGAAATGCCAGGGTGTCCGTCAGCGCAAGAAAGACCCATACACCCGCCGCCAGCCGCGGAACGAAGCAGCTGCGGCGCTGCCCCCACGGGACAAACAGGCCAGCGCATAGAATCATACCCAGCTGGATTTGCTGGTTCAGTATCCAATTTATGACCGGCACGGGTCTTCCCACTCCTTTTTTGCCATATATCGAGAGAATGCCTCGGTAAAGGCGTCCTTGTAGGTGCGCCCGATGGGCAGTGCCGCCCCGCCGATATAGACATTCATACGGCTTACCGCTGTGATACAGCGCAGGTTCACAAGGTAACTGGCGCTGCATCGTACAAAGCCGTAGGGCGTCAGCTGCGCCGCGATTTCCTGCATCGAGCCGCGGTTTTTGATGATCTCGGTCTTACCGTCCCCGCCGCACAGGTTGTACAGCAGATCGTGCTGGCGCACCTCCACATAGGCGATTTCCGCTGCATCCAGCAGCCGCGTCACGGTGCCGTCCTTGACGACAATGTGCGGCGGCGCAGTCTTTTGACCGGCGCGCTTTTGCAGCACCTTCAGCGCCCGCGTCAGATACATATGGAAGGAGTACCACTGTATCGGCTTTACAATAAAGCCCAGCGCGCCGACACTGTACCCGTTCAGCGCGAATTGCTGCAAATTCGTGCAAAAAATGAGGATGACGTCTTGATCTGTCTCCCGGATTTTTTCGGCCAGTTCCATGCCGGACATCTGCGGCATATCAATGTCCAGATATAAAATGTCAAAATCACGGTCTTTCGCCGCCAGATAGACTGCCGCACAGTCGAACTCCTGTACGTTCAGTTCTGTGCCGTTCTCCGCGCCAAACCGCGCCAATGCCTGTTTCAGTTGGTCTCTTTCTTGTTTTTCATCGTCCACAATGCCGATTCGGATCATCGTGCGTTCCTCCCTCCGCGCAAGGATCTATACAAATATGATATACCCCCGAACGCAGCCGCGTCAACCTTTTACGAGCGAATCGTCCAATTTTTCCAAGATATTTTCGGAATGCTGCGTGCTGCGCATGGAAGATCCTTGACCACTACGGTGGCAAAGGAATAAAAAAGCAGCAGATACATCGGCAAAATAACAGCACAGCCCCCGCCGGAAACTCATAGAGCTTGGCGGGGGCTGTACTATTTTAATCAGCCAATATTTAAATCAGGCCCATCAGGCTGGGCAGGCCCAGAGACAGAGCCGGGATGTAGGTGACGGCCAGCAGGGCGGCAACCAGTGCCGCAAAGTAGGGGATCAGCTTGGACGTGACCTGCTCGATGGAGACATGGCCGATGCCGCAGCCGACGAACAGAACCGAGCCGACCGGCGGGGTGATGTTGCCCAGGCACATATTGAAGATCAGCATAACGCCGAACTGGATCTCCGTCATGCCAAAGCTGGTGGCGATGGGCAGGAAGATCGGGGTGAAAATCAGGATGGCCGGGGTGATGTCCATGAACATGCCGATGACCAGCAGGATGATGTTCATGAGCAGGAAGATGATGTACTTGTTGTCAGTCAGGCTCATCAGGCCGTTGGAGATGGCTGCCGGGATGCCGGAGTAGGCCATAACGAAGGACATGGCGGAGGAGGCAGAGATCAGGAACAGAATGATGCCGGACGTTTTGGCGGAGTTGAGCAGGATGCCAAGGAAGCCTTTGAAGTCGATGCTCTTATAGATGATGGAAAGAATCAGGCAGTAGAGAACCGCGACACCTGCGCCCTCAGTGGCGGTGAAAATACCGGAGACGATGCCGCCGATGACAATGACGATCAGCAGCAGAGACGGCACGGCGTCCCAGACGGTCTTGGCAATGCTCTGGCTGTGGTCAATGCCGGTGGCTTTCATGCCAGCCTTTTTTGCGCCGATGAACGCAACGACCATGCAGCACAGGCCCATCAGGATGCCGGGAATGTAACCAGCCATGAACAGCGTGGAGATGGAGACACCGCCCGCGACGGTGGAGTAGACAATGAAGGCAGACGTCGGGGGAATCAGCAGGCCGGTGGGGGCGGAGGCAATGTTGGCGGCGGCGGAGTAGGCGGGGTCGTAGCCGTTTTCTTCCTCAATGGGGCTGATGCAGCCGCCCATGGCGGATGCGGCAGCAACGGAGGAGCCGGACAGCGCGCCGAACAGCATGTTGCCCAGGATGTTGGCCTGCGCCATGGAGCCGGGGATCTTGCCGACGAACAGCTGGGCAAAGTTGACCAGGCGCTTGGCAATACCGCCGTTGTTCATGATGTTGCCGGCCAGAATGAACAGAGGCACAGCAAGCAGAGAGAAGCTCTCCACGCCGGAGTTCATCTTCTGCATCGTGATAAAGGTGATCTGGTCCCAGGACAGGGTGGACATGGCGGTCACGATAGACGACGCCACAATGCTGATGGAGATAGGCACGCCGAGGAACAGCAGCACGCCGAACACGGCGAACAGGATAACGGTGGTCATGGTGATACTCATTTGTCTGCACCCTCCTTGGATTCAACTTTTTCGCCGGTGACGTCCTCATAGATGTTGATGATCTGCGCCAGGACGATGAACACGCCGGAAATCGGGGCGATGGAGTAAACCAGGCTGCGGGGAATACCCAGCAGGGCCGAGAACTCGCGGCTGGCAGAGACAGCCAGCTTAAAGCCGCCGATAGTGAATACGAAGATGGCCATCAGCAGAATCAGACCATCGATGACCACCAGCAGGGCGGTGTGCGCCTTGCCGGTGAATTTGTCGCGGATGAGGGTCAGGGACATGTGCTCCCGGGTGGAGAAGGCGTAGGCCGCGCCGATGAAGCCGGTCCAGATCAGGCTGTAACGGACAAGCTCCTCGGTGAAAGCCACGGGGCTGTTGAGGATATAGCGGGAGAAAACCTGAATCAGAACCAGCACCGTCATAAAGGTAAGCAGTACAGCGCAGGCAATGCTCAAAATTTTGTCCATCCAGAATTTGATGGCAGCAAAGGTGTTTTTCATGGCTTACTCCTCCCCTCTTGCGGCGTCGATGGTATCCAGCAGCGTCTTGACGCCGGGATACTGCTCCTCGTAGGCTTCGATCATGGGCTGGGTTGCCTCGCGGAAGGCTTCCTTGTCGACGTCATAGACGAACTCAACGCCCATCGTCTCCTGTGCTTCCTTGACGGCCTCCTCCACAGCGGTGTCCCACATGACCTTGTGGGCATCGGTGGAATCGTGGGCGGCCTCCAGAATGATTTCCTGATCCTCGGGGCTGATGGTCTCCCAGACCTTCTCACTCATGATGAGGACGTCGGGGATCATGGCGTGCTGGTCCACCGAGTAGACCTTGCAGACCTCGCCGTGCTTGCCGGTGGTCAGGGCGGTCTCGTTGTTCTCGGTGCCGTCAATGATGCCGGTCTGCAGCGAGGTGTAAACGTCGCCGTAGGACATGGCGACGGGAATGCCGCCCAGATAGCTCATCATGTCGGTCTGGCTCTTCATATCCTGCACGCGGATCTTCAGGCCCTTCAGGTCGGCGGGCGTGCGGATGGCGCGGTCCTTCGTGTAGAAGGAGCGTGCGCCGGAGGTGTAATAGGTCAGCGTGACAAAGCCGTCGTCACCGGTGGAGAGGAAGAAGTCCTGCATCTCCTGCGAGTCCATGACATGGTAGAAGTCATCGGTATCGTTGAAGATATAGGGCAGGCCGAAGGTGTTGAAGGCATCGTTGTAGGTAGCCAGACCGGGTGCAGAAACCTTGGTCATGGCGATAACGCCGGCCTGCAGCTGCTCAAGGTTCTCGTTTTCGCTGCCGAGCTGGCCGTTGGGGAAGATCTTGACCTGGATGCGGCCATCGGTCTTTTCCGCGACCTCGTCCGCGAACTGGGTCATGGCGATGTGGACAGTGTGGGTCTCGGACAGGCCGTGGGCCAGCGTCAGCACCAGCGGGTTCTCGGCGCTGTAGCCGGTGGAGTCGGCGGTGGTGCCGGACGCGCCGCAGCCGGTCATAACACCCAGGCTGAGCGCAGCCGCAGCAGCCAATGCTGCGAATTTTTTGAACATGGTATTTCTCCTTCTTGTATGTATGCCGTTTTCCCCTTGGCCCCCTCTGAGAGGGGGCTGCCGCCGCAGCGGCTGGGGGAGAGAACCGTGCCATTACCCGAAATATTTCGGGCTGCGGCAAGGTTCAACCCCTCCGCCCCTACGGGCACCTCCTCTGCCAGGGGAGGCAAGAAGCCGGGTTACATCCCGATCAAATCAAACTGCTCAAACGAGACAAGTACCTCGTGATCCTTCTTGGGGTTGGGGTACTTGATCTGGACGCTCTTGAGGCGCTGGCTGTAGTACCAGCCGCTCTCGGCCTCCTCAAATTTGCGGCGGTGCAGGAAGTGCGGCAGCTCTTTGCCGTCCACCTGCACATAGAACGGGGACTTCTCGCGGTGGATCATATCGAGGTACATGCTCTCGACGGCGGTCTCGTAGCTGCCCTCATTCGTGAAGGTCACGACGGTCTTGACGCCTGCCTTGACGGCGATCTTCGTCTTGAGATACGCGCCCTTGCGGTAATCGTTCGTGCGGCCGTCATCCTCGTACAGCGTGAACTCGGAATCCACATCGGGGGCCATCAGGATGTCCAGCGCGGTGGTCTTTTCGGTCATCAGGTTGTGCAGCTTGTTGCCGCTCATCGGGAGAATGGCACCGCTGCGCACAAACAGCGGGATGCTGGCAATATCAACCGGCACCTCAATCGTCTGGCCGGGGGCGTATTCCTCGCGGGTGTAGAAGTCGTAGAACCGCTCGTTTTCGTTCTCGGTCACGGGCAGGTAGACCGGGCGGACGGTCTGGCCCTTTTCAACGACGTTCGCAACCAGCAGAGAATCACCGAACATGAAGTCCACGCCCTCATCGTAGGTGGCCGGGTCGTTCTGGAAAACGCTGAACGTCGGCTGCCAGATGGGCAGGCCGTTCTCATGCGCGCGCTCCATCAGGGAATACAGCGTCGGGCTGAGCTTATAGCGGAAGTCAATCGCGTCCTTGATGTACTGCTTTTTGTCGCTGTACATCCACGGCTCGGTGACGGTGTTGTCGGTGTTCGTGGAGTGGATGGAGAAACGCGGCTGGAAGATGCCGTTCTGCACCCAGCGCACGAACAGCTCGCCCTCCGGCGCGGGGCCGAAGAAGCCGCCGATGTCGCAGCCGTGGTTGGACACGCCGCAGAGCGCCATGCCCAGAATCGTGGCGATGTTGTATTTCAGGGTATCCCAGTGGGTCAGGTTGTCACCGGCCCAGACCTGCGCATAGCGCTGGATGCCCGCATGACCGGAACGGCAGACCGAGAACGGGCGGCAGTCGGGGTCATACTCCTCGATGGCCTCGTTGGACAGCTGGCACATCAGGTTGCTCATGACCGGCTTCATCGTGCCAATCGTGCTGCCCTTGCCCTCAAAGTAAACCTTTGCGTCCTTGTCAACGAGGGAGTCATACTCGCAGTTGTCGTTCCAGATGGAACGGCAGCCGTATTTCAGCAGCGCGTCCTTAATGTACTGCTTCCAGTGCAGACGGGTGGATTCCTTCGTGTAGTCCACAAACAGGCCGGGGCCGCCCCACCAGGTACCGACAGCCAGACCGTCAAGACCTGCATTGTCGTCGGAGGCGGGCAGGAACATGCCCTTCTCCTTCATCTCATTCAGCAGCGGATGGACGAGCAGCATACCGGGCTTGATGTTGGGCGAGACAACGATGCCGCGCTTTTCCATCTGGGCGAACCAGTCTGCCGGGTCCTTGAAGCGCTTGTGGTTCCATGTGAAGGTGCAGCGCTTGATGCCCTCGGCGGTCTCAACGGCGCAGTAGCCGCTGGACAGCTGGAAGCCGTCGGCAGGGATGCCTTCCTCGCGGGTCGTGTCGATGAAGTCCAGCACGGCATCGTCGCTGTTCTCGGGCAGCTCGGGGTAGTACATCGAGCTGCCGAGGTAGCCCAGCGCGGCCTTCGGCAGCATGACGCTCTTGCCGGTCAGGTCGGTATAGCGCTCAATGATCTCGCGGATGGACGGGCCTGCGATCAAAAACAGGTCAATGTCGCCCGCGTCAGTGCGGTAGGACGAGTAGCGGTGCCAGTAATTGCGCTTCTCGCGGCCCATGTTGAAATCGCACTCGGCGGTATTGTGGTAGAAGTAGCCGACAGCCTGCTTCGTGCCGCGGTTCAGGCGGATATAGAACGGAATGTGCTTGTAGAGGGAATCCGTCTCCTTGGCGTTGTAGCCCATGGCGTCGCCGGGAGCCATATTCATGTATTTCTCGGCCTTGTTGATCTCGCCGGATTTCTCGCCGAAGCCGTAGAAGCAGTCGTCGGCCTCGATCTGGCTGGCGTGGATGCGGCGGTGGTTGCTGTCCTCGCGGTAGGCCAGGTCGGGAATATCGGCGTGCAGCAGGCTGCCGTCCTTATCATAGACCATGATGCGGAACGGTGCCTTCTCGATGACGACCTTGAGACGCGCACCCTGGATAACAGCCTGCCTGTCGCCGTCGGTCAGGGCTGCGGCGGCGGACTGGACGCGCTTGCGGCAGTCCTTCATCAGCTCGTCGGTGCGGGACTCCCATGCGGTCATGGTCAGGCTATAGGAGGCTTCATCCCAGTCGCCGTCAAAGCCCGCGCGGATGCGCAGTATATCGTCGGTCAGGAACCAGATGCGCAGCTCTACAGCGTTGGTGGCTACGGAATAATAGCTTCCGCAGTCCTTGACAGCGCCGCCGGTGTAGCACACTTTCATAGATTTTCTCCTTTCTATTTTGCGTATAATTGAATGGTGGAACTTGTTATTTGGCAGGCAATGTGCATATTGTACAAAATCACACAATATATTTTGTTCAATCTGCACATTGTGCCCTTCTTCGCCTTTATAATAACAAATCCTTCACAAAATTTCTTCCGCATTTGTAATGCAAATGTTGCAAAATGTGATATAATCGTGGTAAAGACAAAATTTGACAGGAGGAGTCGCTCATGATCCTGCAAAAAATGCCGCATTACGTAGATTCCATTCTAACGCAGGAGGATGCCAGTGCCGCCCTGCAGGACGGTCAGGTTGTGGTGGGCCTGTATACAAACCGGGAGAATGTCCAGTCGGTGGTCCACTCCCACCCGTATTATGAGATGATACTGCCGGTGGCGGGCAGCAGCGTGCGCTACTCCGTCGACGGCAGTGTCTACGATTTGCACTTGGGGGAGCTGATACTGTTTCCGGGCGAGATGTACCACTCCGGCAAGTTCAACATTACGGACACGACCTCGGAGCGGCTCGTCGTGCAGATAGCTCCCGGCATCTGGGAGCGTGCCTGGGCGCAAAGCGGCCTGCCGCGGCATGTCTGGTCAGGGGATCCTGTCATTCTGGACACTGACGCCGTCACGCAGTGGGACTTCCGCGGTCTGCTGGAGCGGATGGCCCAGACCGTGTATCTCGATGGAAAAATACGTGATACCGTGCAATGCTGCGAGGTCACGGAGCTGATTTTGCTTATCAGCCAAGTTGTGACCCGGCGGCACAATGCCCCGCCGCCCTCGGCCACCAGTCTGCTCGTCGCCAAGGCGGTTGCTTACCTTCAGGCCAACTACACCGACCCGCATCTGACCGTGGCCCAGCTGGCAAAGTACACCTACACCAGCCGGGAGCACCTGTCCCGCGTGTTCAAAGAGTACACGCTGGAAAGTATACACGGGTATCTGACCAACCTGCGTATGCAGCACTGCCGCAACGAGCTCGCCGACGGCACCGGCGTACTGGACGCCTGCACCGCCAGCGGTTTTGCAAATTACAGCAGCTTTTTAAAGAGTTTCCGCGCATTGTACGGCATCACCCCCGGCGAGTACCGCGCCCAACTAAGGCAGAGCCGCAGAACGCCATAAAGAAAACCGCACATTGCGGCGTGCACGCTATTTCAGGTAGATAAGCTGCCCTTCATTTAGGTCATGGCAGACTTTAAGGCGCGGGGGAACCGGCTTTCCTCCTGTTCGGTATCGGCTGCGGTGTCTGTTGCCTTGTAAACCAAAATCGCCGCGATATAAACAAAAATCCGCCGGGGAGCCTTCCCAAAAACGGGAAGGCTCCCCGGCGGTATTGCCTTAGGGGTCGTTCTTATATACGATGACTTTCCGTCCGCATCAAAGGTATTTCCGCAGGGTCGGCACAAGAACGCTCATATTGATCGGCTTTGCGATATGGTCGTTCATCCCGGCGTCCAGCGCCACCTGTTTATCTTCGGAAAAGGCATTTGCCGTCATAGCGACGATGGGGATATTTGCTTTTTGAGGATCGTCCATTCTCCGAATCTTTTTTGTCGCATCGTAGCCGTTCATCACGGGCATCTGGACGTCCATAAGGATCAGCTGATACGTTCCGTTCGCAGCTTTTTCCAGCATATCCACGCATTCCACACCGTCTTTCGCGCGGTCTACCGTACAGCCTTCTTCCTGCAGCAGCTCGGTGGCGATCTCCGCATTGAGGTCGTTGTCCTCGGTCAGCAGGATCCTTGTGCCGCGCAGGCTCTCCCTGTCCGCAGGGTCAGCCGCGCGTTTCGCCTGTGCTTCCTCCTCGGACGCAATACGGCAGGGAATGGTCACGGTAAACGTGGAGCCAACACCGATTTTGCTCTCCACCTCCACGGTGCCGCCCATCAGCCCGACCAGCTTTTTCACGATGCCCATCCCGATGCCGCTGCCTTCCACCTTGCTGACGGTGGACGTGCGTTCCCGTTCAAACGGTTCAAAGATATGCTTCTGGAACTCCTGCGACATGCCGATGCCGTTGTCGGCAACCGTGATGACCGTATCGCACCAGCCCTCTTTTTCGCCGGGCTTCTGCGTAACGCCACAGCGGATCGTGCCGCCGTTTCCCGTGTATTTGACGGCGTTGCTGACGAGGTTTGTACAGACCTCCGTCAGGTGCGGAATATCCGCATAGATATACGGGTGCAGCAGGTGGGTCGTCACCGTAAGCGTCTGGCCCTTGCTGTCTGCCTGATTCCGGAACATGGCAAGGCAATTACGGAAATCCTTCTCGACATCCGAAACCGAATACTCCATCTCCGTCTTGTCGTTTTCTATCCGGGCAAGATCCAGAACATTGTTCAGCAGCATCAGCAGGTTCTGCCCGCACACCTGAATGTTCTCCATGTATTTTTTCAGCTTTGCAGGGTCGTCCGAATGCCGGGAGGCAAGGTCTGCGTAGCCGATAATCGCGTTCATGGGCGTGCGGATGTCATGCGACATATTGAACAGGAAGGTGGATTTGGCCCGGTTTGCGCTCTCGGCGTTTTCCGCAGCGATCTGCAATTTGGCATTCAGCTCCTGCGTATCGTTCGCGGCTTTTCTTGCGGCAGCTTCGGCTTTGCGTGCCTTCCGGAGCAGCTTCAGGATTGCGAGCAGAATGACTGCAACAAAAATGCTGCTGACCAGCAGGACCATGAAGAAGTTATCCCTTATAAACTCACTCAGGGTAACCTTCCGCGAGGCGCTCTTATACATTGCCAGAGAGCCGGTGAGCATATTGATCGGCATGGCCTTGATCGTTTTGTTCAGGATGGACAGCAGGATGCCGTTTCCGCTGTTGACCGCAAAGCAGGATTTGGCAGGGCTGGGCAGCGGAACGCTGTAAAAGTCGTATTTCTTGTTATATGTACCCTCGCTGCCAGTTCCCGTGACAAAGCAGTCTGCCTGTCCGCTTTCCACCAACTTTGCCGCATCCTCCGGTGCAGCGCAGTCCACGATCTCCCACTGCGGATAATAAACCGCAAGGTACCTTGTCAGGGAAATCTTGTTTTGGGGAACGGCAACGCGGTTCGCTTGGGTTTCGTTAAAGTGCTCTTTGTTCGTGACCGCCATCATGTTGGAGGTCCACGTTGTGTTGGTACAGGCAACGCGATACTCTTCCGCCAGATTGGGACTCTGGTCGAAATGGAATACCATGTCGATCTCGCCTGATTTCAGCGCATCAAGTTCCGCTTTTTGGCTGTCATAACCGACCATCTGGAATTCCAGCTCCTGATTTCCCAGACAATCCTTGGCAAACCGAATATAGTCCGTGATGGTCCCGGTAAGTTCCCCGGTGGAAGGGTCATAGACGCTGACGCCGCTGTCACCCGTCAGAAAGCCCATCCTGATCACACCGTGCTTTTTGAGCCACGCCTTTTCCTCTCCCGTAAGGATCGGGGTATAATCCATCGAGAAATACCTTTTATAGAGATCCGCCGTATAAAAAGGATCGGCGTCCTCCAACGCGCGCATCGCATTGTCCAGTTCTTCCTTGATATCCGCACGGTCTTTGTTGATTGCATAGTAGATGTCGGAGCTTCCCACGCGGGTTATGGTCGAGATGCCAAGCTCCGTCCAGAAGGATTCTTCCAGTGAAACAAAGCAGTCGATCTCGTGGTTTGCCAGCTTTTGCTTCACATCCTCGTTGTTGGCGATGTTGACGTGCTGCGTTTTCAAGCCGTACTTTTCTTCCCATTCGGTCAGCATCACCTCCGACTCAGCTCCCATCAGAACACCGATCTTTTTGCCGTTCAGCGTTTTGAAGTCGGAAGCGGTGATGTCCTCGCGCGAGAGATCGGCGTAGAGGTAATCTTTTTCCTCCCCCATCGGCTCGTCCGAAAACAGCATCTCCTCGGTGCGGTCCTCCGTATAGGAAATATCGCCCATAATGTCGATTTCGCCGTTTTTGAGTTTTTCAAAGCAGTCTGACCAGTCGCAGGTCACATACTCGAGCTGCCAGCCTGTATAGCCGGATAAGGTCTGCAGCAATTCGTAGCCGTAGCCCTTTCTTATGCCCTTCTCGTTGACATAGTTGAAGGTGTCCTCAAACGAGCCGACACGGACGACCTTTGCAGGGACGGTTTCAGCGGCAGCCTTCACAGGAAACAGAGCCGGCAGCAACAGCAGCAGGCACAGCATCGCACAGATGCTTCTCCATGTCGGGGTCTGCATGGCTTTGCACGTTGCGGAGTTTTTCATTCTTTCCCATCTTTCTCCGCCCCAGGCGGCTGCATTTTGATTCCATTTCCGTACCGCCGATTTCAGGAAGGTCATGGCAGCCTCCATCGCATCGGGTTGTCAGCAGCTTTTTTGAACAGTATATACCAACGTATACAGTATGTATTATAGCATTGCCGCGGAATCGTTTCAAGATTTTTTCGCTGGGCAGCGTAAACAAATATAAGGCAATACCGCATAATTCGCGGGAATTATGCGGTATTGCCTTAGGTCGTCATCGCAGACAATTTTAGAATCGGTATAATTAATCAGGCAGCTGAATCTCCGGCATCAGCTCATCGGAGACGACTTGCAGCATTTCCTCCAGTTTAGCCAGGTCATCGGGACCGAAGCGCTGTTTAGCGCGCTCCATGACAAGGTGCAAGTAGGAATAACTGATGTTATAGTAATCAATGTACTTTTGGGTCGGGCGCAGGCGGTATTCCCGCTTGTCGATGGTGGACTGGATGCGCTCTACATAGCCTTTTTTGACCAGTGAGTTGATCTTATACGCGGCGTTGGGGGTAGAAAGATTCATCATGTGGCTGAACTGCGCAATCGTAGGTTCGCCCAATGCCATGATGACTTCCATGCAGAAAGATTCTACCGTCGTCAGCGTGGCCTCGCGATCCTCGAATCGACTGAAGATCTGCTTATAGAAGTGCAGTTTGAATTTGGTATATACCCGTCCGAATGTCTGGTCCAGCATAGCGAGAATCCCCCTGTAGGTTAGTGGATTTATTATAGCACATTCCGCCATGTAAAACCAGCCCTCAGGCATCCGTGAGAACAAACGTCAGCTCAGCGTTGGCCGCGCGCACACCGTCCACCCATGCGGTGGCCTTGCCGATGCCTACCGGGCCATGCTGTTCTATCAGTTCACATTCCAATATCAGCACATCGCCGGGTATGACCTGTCGGCGGAAACGGGCGTTTTTTACGCCGCCGAACAGGGCGAGCTTTCCACGGTTTTCCGGCAGGCTTAACGCGGCTACTGCCCCGGTCTGGGCCAGCGATTCCAGAATCAGCACACCGGGCATAACGGGGTGTCCCGGAAAGTGCCCCTCAAAAAAAGGCTCCGTGCGGGTCACGCATTTGACGCCCCGCGCCCATTGGCCGGGGGTGTAGTCCAGGATCTTATCCACCAAAGCAAACGGGTAACGGTGCGGCAGGATCTCTTCGATCTCTGCCGCGCTCATGGCTCGGGGCGGCTCATTTGGCGTATAGTTCATCCTCATCCCTCCCAGCGTTTGAATACCACGCAGGCGTTATGGCCGCCAAAGCCCAGACTATCGCTCATGGCATACTCCACCTGCGCCGCGCGCCCATGGTTGGGGATATAGTCCAGATCCAGCTCCGGGTCCGGCTCCTGCAAATTGACGGTGGCGGGCAAAAAGGCATCGTGCAGAGCCAGCGCGGTAAATACGCCCTCTACCCCGCCTGCACCGCCCAGCAGATGGCCGGTCATCGACTTGGTAGAAGACACGGCCAGCTTGTACGCATGGCCGCCGAACACCGTTTTAATGGCAGTTGTCTCGCAGCTGTCATTCAGGTGGGTGGACGTCCCGTGGGCGTTGATGTAGCCGATCTGTTCAGGCACTACCCCGCCGTCGGCCAGCGCCAGCCGCATACAGGCCGCACCGCCTGCGCCGCCCGGTGCCGGGGCGGTAAAGTGGTAGGCGTCGCAGTTAGCGCCATAGCCTACGACCTCGGCATAAATTTTGGCACCGCGCGCTTTGGCGGCCTCGAGTTCTTCCAGCAGCAGTACGCCGCTGCCCTCGCCCATCACAAAGCCGCTGCGGCGGGCATCAAAAGGGATCGAGGCCCGGGCCGGGTCGTCCGCCGTGCAAAGGGCTTTCATGCTGGCAAAGCCGCCCACGCCCAGCGGGCTGATGCAGCTTTCGCTGCCGCCGCAGAGCAT
>PPYF01525999.1_pt1 | contig 13342 bp, 14 predicted proteins | sample 1559871 | NCBI WGS metagenome assembly PPYF01 (sample SAMN08240021, study PRJNA423297) | Human gut metagenome, whole genome shotgun sequencing project. | reverse complement strand
GTCAGACAGGCCGCCGCGATCTGGCCGCAGTTGTGGGCCGCTGCGCCGCCGACGGACACACCATAGATAGATAGATGCCGGGATCTGGACAGCAAGATCATCACCAGCATGGCGGAAAAGCCCCCCAGCAGGGAGAAGATCAGGGCGTTCATGTTCCCGGCAAACACCGCCCCCAACAGGCACCGGCCTGTCAAAATCAGCAGCGCCTGAGCAGGGCCAAGGGCGTACAGGGCGAATACCGTCACAATATTAGCAAGGCCCAGCTTGATGCCGGGGATGGGAATGGCCAGAGATAATGGAAAAAAGTTTTCCAGATAGCTGAACGCCAGCGCCAGCGCTGTCAGCACGGCGCAGAGGGTCAACTGCTTCGTTGTCAGCTTCACAGTTCCCCTCCTAACCGATCACAATGTCCACATCGTTACTGTCCGCCGCGCCGCCGGTGAGCTGAATGACGATCCGGGCCGGAAGGCACACGATGCTCTGTCCACCGCGGGAAATAGTTCCGGTGCGGACGCAGTCCTGGGTGGGACAGTCGGAGTAACTGACCCGAAGGCCGTTTCCGTCCTCCGCCGCCACCGTCAGCGTCACGCCGTTATAAGAATAGGTGCGTGGCGCGTCCAGCAGGTCCGCCGGGGCAAAGCGGTCAATCTCCTGCCCGTCAGCGGTGACCACCGCCGTCAGAGCACCGGTTTCGGTTCCGCCACGCCAGACCGTCATGGCCGAGAGAGCCGCCAGCGCAATGACCGCCAAGACCACGATCACATCCCAGAAATTGGGCTTCAGCTCAGGAAACCGTTTCATAGGTGTACCCACTGTCCTTCACTTCCTCAAACCGGTCCGCCAGTCCGGCAGTGATGACCACCCGGCCATCCTCCGTCACCAGCACCAGATCGAAGTCATACCCGCCATTTCGCCAGAAATCAAGCGCCTGTTCCTCTCCCATGACGAACAGTGCCGTGGAGAAGGCGTCGCACATGGCACCATTTCCCGCGCCGGCCCAGTCTGGGCCATTGTCCGCCGCCACCACCGTCACCGACAGTAAACCGCTGTCCGCGGGATAGCCGGTGGAGGGATCAATAATATGGTGGTAGGTTTTTCCGTTTTCCTCAAAGTACCGCTCGTAGCCGCCGGAGGTGATGGCGTAGGCGTCCCGCAGGGACAGGATCGCCGCAAGGCCGCTCTCATTCCGGGGATCCTTAATGCCCACCCGCCAGTCGGAGCCGTCGGGCTTGCCGCCCAGCACGAACACATTGCCGCCCAGAGAAATTTTTCCGCTTTCGATCTCATGGTCATAGAAAACAGCCTCTACGCAATCGGAGGTATAGCCCTTGGCGATGCCCCCTAAGTCGATAGCCTGTCCCTCCCCCAGCGTTACGGAATAGGACGGCTCTTCTTGAACTTGGATCTCATCGCTGTTGACATGCTTTAACAGCTCATTCAGTTCGGACTGCTTCGGAACGCGGAACTGATCGCCGGTGAAGCCCCACGCGTCCATGACGGGGGCGATGGTAATATCAAACGCGCCGTTTGTGGCGTCCCGGTATTCCAGCGCCGCCGGAAGCAGCGCCCTCATCCCGTAAGTCAAGCCGGTGGTGGGGGTTGTGCCGTTATGGTTGACGCGGGACACATTACTGTCCGCCTTTGTGCGGGAGAGTTGGTTCTCCAAAGCCTTGATCCGTCCCTTCGTCTCTTGGACAGCTTCCTCCGCCTTGGAGCCGTAGGCCGCGATCTCCATCACCGTGTCCATGGCGAAGATCTGGGCCGTAGCCTCCGTTGTTTGTTTTCCGCAGCCTGTCAGGCACAGGCACAGGGTCAGTATCAGAATTGAGAACCGTTTCATGGCGTCCTCCGTTAGAATTTGATTCGATTTTTTCAGTATACCGCGAATATTGTAAAAAAGCAATGAAGGTTTTCCTTGCAAATTGGAAAAGAGACTGGTATACTATGAACGTGTGTCGGCGGGAAACGGTCCGGAATGGACTGCCCGCATTTTGGGAAATATAACCCTGGAGGTTTTAATAGATGGCAAAAAATCCGAATAAAAAGGTCGCTCCGAAGGACGAACCCATGAATGGAGCAATGAAATTTTTCCTGGCTGGCTGCGTAGCAGAACTGTATTTACTGATCCTGCGGCGTTTTTATATCAATGCCGACTCTGAACTGACCCGGATTGCCTGGTATGATCACTACCTCTGGACTCTGGCCGGGATCGGCGCGGGTGTGTTGGCAGTGGGCGTGATCGCTGCTCTGGTTTTGCGGAGCAGCGCCAAGAAGCAGAAGTCCGCTTGGATCCTTGCTGCGGCAGGTGCCTTTATGGGGGCGGCTACGGCTCTGGTCCGCTGGAATATGGCCACCCTCTCTTTTATGACAATCGTTGTGCCGGTCATCATGCTGCTGGGAATCCTCTGGGCGCTGTATGACCGGGAATGTGCACTGGCTCTGACGGTGCTGGGTGCCTCCCTCTTTGTTCTGTGGGGCGTGCGTCGGTACGGTTCCAGCATGTATGTGGGCACCACCGTTAAGGTCTGCGTAGTGATCTATCTGGTTCTGCTGGCAGCTCTCGCCGCACTGACCAAGAGCGGCAAGCTGAATAAGCTCCTGCCCCCCAAAGCGGATAAGCTGCCGGTATATGCAGCCTGCGGTCTTTCCGCGCTGGCTCTGCTGGCCTCTCTGCTGGGCGGTGGCATCTCCTACTACGCCATGTGGGCACTGGCAGCGGTGGTCTTCGCACTGGCTGTCTACTACACGGTCAAGCAGCTTTAAAATGTGAGCAAACAGCTCCGGTCCAGTACGGACCGGAGCTGTTTTTTGCTGCAGCAAGTTCCAATCTGCACTTTGCTCCCCCCGAAAGTACAGGGGACACCTGACGCCATTGGATACGATCTCAAAGCGGAACTGCATGAAAAGCCCCGGGAGAAACCGCTTTCTCCCGGGGCCTCTTTCCCATAAAATAATTGCGCGTAAGGAAAGCAGATACCCGATCAATCCGTAAAATCGGGATAGCCCTCCTTCAGGGTCTCATCATAAACGGCGCGGTCACCGCCGATGAACTTGGGCCGTACCCGGGCCGCCAGCACAATGGCCTGACCGATGTGATCCTGCTCCAGCCGCACCGGCACCGCCACCTTTTTCAAGTGCATCCCGATGAGGGTTCCGCCGATGTCCAGTCCTGCATCCGCCCGGATCTCCTCCAGCGCCACAGGATGCCGAAACGCCTTGTAAGCGGCGGTAGCGAAGGAGCTGCCCGCCTTGGGCTGGGGCACCACATTGACGATCTCCCCGCCGGGGACCGCCTCGTATTCCACGATCAAAGCCCGGTTCAGATGCTCGCAGCATTGGGCGGCCATGTAGACGCCCATGGGGCCGAACACACTGTCAAGGCCCCGGAAAATGGCATCCGCCACCTCCGGTGTGGACCAACTTCCCACCTGATGCCCTACCACCTCACTGGTACTGCATCCGATGACCACGAGCTGTCCCTTCCGCAGATGGGCAGTCTCCGCCAGTTGGCGGGCCGCAGCGGCGGACTCCCGCTCTACCTGTTCCAAAAGCTGCTGATTCTCCAACGTATGTACCGTAGTTCCTGACATATATAAGCCTCCCTTTTGTTTTACGCACAAGGCGCCGTGTGAGAATTTTTCTCACACGGCCGCCTTATTTTTTCGTTTACAGTTCCAGACCGCTCAGCGCAGGCGCCTTTGCCTTTTGCAGCAGCACAGCCAGCGCAAGGCCGATGGCGATACCAGCGATCCCCTGAACGATATTGCCGGGAATACTGGCGGCTGCCGCCAGACCCTTGCCCAGGATCATGGAGGCGTAGGCAAAATAGCCCAGGACCATGATGGTCTCCCCCACGATGCCGCTGACCAGCATGGCAGTCTTCCCGCGGCCCAAGGCCCGGAAGATCAGCGCCGCTACCAAGGCGTCAAGGCCCTTAATGATCAGGGTGCCGGGAACATAGTGTCCGTAGCCGCTGAGCAGATCCACCAGCATGGAGCCGATACCGGCCGCCGCCGCGCCATACCAAGGCCCCAACAGCCAACCGGAGAGCAGCACGAAGCAGTCGCCCAGATTCACATAGCCGTTGACGGGGGACGGGATCTGAATGATGCTGGTAGCCACATAGACAAGGGCGGCCATCAAAGCACTGAGAACTAACTTTCTTACCTTCTGATTTTCCATTGCACTTCACCTGTTCCGGCGTGTACCGCCTGTTCTTGCATTCATTATATCCCAGCTTGATACTATCTCAATATTCAGAATTGCAAAATTTTATAAGGTCAGTTTAAGGCAAAACAAAAAAGGACATCCTGACGGATGTCCTTTTGTTTGGCCTATTAACCGATCTTGTTGAGCTTCAGGGTCATAGCGCTCTTGCGGTGAGCAGCCGTGTTCTTGTGCAGAACGCCCTTAGCGACAGCCTGATCGACCTTCTTGACCGCGACCTTGTAAGCGCCATCGGCCTCGGTGCGATTGCCTTCAGCGGCAGCCGCCTCGAACTTCTTGATGGCAGTCTTCAGATCGGACTTCGTAGCCTTATTGCGCGCGTTGCGGACCTCACCGATGAGGACACGCTTCTTGGCAGACTTGATATTCGGCAAACCAAACACCTCCTCCTGGCATTTCTTGGCGCGGTTTCATAATTTCCACCGTGCAGAATGATATTTTAGCAGAGAAGTCCAGAAAAAGCAAGCCTTTTTTTAATATTTCTATATTTTTTTGTATAACGCGAATATCTCCGCAAAAGCTACCCTTAATACCACAAGATTTTGTGTCAGGAGGGCAAAATGTTTACAAAACGGACGGATCTGGCAATCGAGGCCCACGAGCTGTGGCAGGAATCCGCCGGGAAAACCACCCGGCTGGCAGGCGTAAAGGCCACGGAGAAGAAAATACAGGGATATCCGGTCACACAGGTGGATATTCTGGACCGGGAGGGGGAGGCCGCACTGGGAAAGCCTGCGGGCAGTTACCGCACCCTTGACCTCACCGCCTTCTGGCAGAGTGGGGATGGGTTTTTCGACCGGGCGGTGCGGGCCGTGGGGCAGCAAGTCAAGGAGCTGACCCCGGACAGCGGTCCGGTGCTGGTGGTGGGCCTTGGAAACCGGGCCATGACGCCGGACGCTGTCGGTCCGCTGGCGGCGGACAGTGTCCTCATCACCCGCCATCTCATCGACGCTATGCCCCAGCACTTTTCCGGGTTCCGCCCGGTGGCGGCCCTGCGGCCGGGGGTGTTGGGGACCACCGGCGTGGAATCTGCAGAGGCGGTGCGGGGGCTGGTGGACCGGCTCCATCCGTCGGCGGTCATCGCCGTGGACGCGCTGGCCTCCCGCCGGGTGGGGCGGGTGTGCTGTACCGTCCAGTTCAGCGACACCGGCATCATCCCCGGCAGCGGCGTAGGCAATCACCGCTCCGCCCTGAACCGGGAAACTCTGGGGGTACCGGTGCTGGCCGTGGGCGTTCCCACGGTGGTGGACGCCGCCACGTTAGCAGCGGATCTATTGGAAGAATCCGGGCTTCCCGAGTCGGATATGGAAACGCTGCGGAGCCGCCCTGAAAACCTCATGGTCACGCCAAGGGACATCGACCAGCAGGTGCGGGACCTGGGTAAGGTCATCGGCTACGGCATCAACTGGGCCTTGCAGGATCTGGAGATCGAGGAGATCAACGCCCTGCTGTCATAGGGTCAGAGGTCCAGCTCCAGCACCACGGGACAGTGGTCGCTGCCCGTGACCTCGCTCCAGATGTCGGCGCTTTTGATCTTGTCCTTCAGCCGGTCGGAGACGATAAAATAGTCGATGCGCCATCCGGCGTTGTTCTTCCGGGCATTGAAGCGATAGCTCCACCAGGAGTATGCGCCGGTCTTATCCGGATAGAGATACCGGAAGGTATCCGTAAAGCCGCTTTCTAACAGCTGGGTCATTTTAGCCCGCTCCTCGTCAGAAAAGCCGGGGTTCATGCGGTTGGACTTGGGATTTTTCAGGTCGATCTCCTGATGGGCCACATTGAGATCGCCGCAGTAGACCACCGGCTTCGTTTGATCCAGCTCCATCAGATAGTCCCGCAGATCGTCCTCCCACTCCATGCGGTAGTCCAGCCGGGAAAGCTGGTCCTTGGAGTTGGGCGTGTAGCAGCACACCAGATAGAATTCCGGGTATTCCGCCGTAATGACCCGTCCCTCGTGGCGGTGGACCTCCTTGCCGAAGTCATAGGTGACGGAGAGGGGCGTCTGCCGGGTAAACACGGCGGTGCCGGAATAGCCCGCCTTGTCGGCGCTGTTCCAGTAGCGTTCATAGCCCGGCAGGTCGAATTCCGCCTGTTCCGGGCGCATCTTCGTCTCCTGCAGGCAGATCACATCTGCGTCCGCAAAGGCGCAGAAGTCCAGAAAGCCCTTGCCGAGACAGGCCCGCAGGCCGTTGACGTTCCAAGATACCAGTTTCATAGAGGCTCCTTCCCCGCCGTCCGGTCCCGGCGGCGGTTTTTGACGGTTTTCCCTCATTTTACCCGGTTTTCGCCGGGAAATCAACTTGCCCTTTCCGGCGAAAAGGAGTACAGTAAAATAAAATGATTTTATGAGTTGAGGTGCATCGTGGGGACGGAAAGCGGAATCCGGAATATGACGGTGGGCAGTCCCTTCCGCCATATTCTGATGTTTACCCTGCCGCTGCTGGCGGGGAATTTTTTGCAGCAGTTCTACAATATGGTGGATAGCTGGGTGGTGGGCAACTATGTCAGCGACGGAGCCTTGGCCGCCGTGGGCGTCGGCTTTCCGGTGATTTTCCTGTTCACATCCCTGTTCTCCGGCATCGCCACCGGCGGCACCGTGGTCATCGCCCAGTCCTTCGGCGGCGGGAGACCGGACCGGGTCCGGAGCGCCATCGACAGCCTGTATACCGCCTTTATCCGCAGTATTCTGCCCATCACTGCCGCCGCGCTGCTGCTGGTGAATCCCCTGATGACTGTTTTACGGGTGGACCCCGCCGCCTGGGCAGAGACCCGGACCTATCTGCTGGTGGTCTGTGCGGGGCTTGTCGGCAGCATCGGCTATAATCTCAACGCCGGCATTTTAGGGGGCATGGGCAACAGTTCCACCACACTGCTGTTTCTGGCGGTATCCACGATTTTGAACATCTTTCTGGATCTGGCACTGGTGCTGGCGGTACCACTGGGGGTGCTGGGTGTAGCGCTGGGCACCGTCATCGCCCAATTATGCAGCTGGCTGTTCGGTATCTGGTATATCAACTGCAGGTATCCGCAGCTGGCCATCCATCCCTTCAACGGGATCTTCGACCGCAAACTGTTCTGTGAGATCATCCGCATCGGTCTGCCCAGCGGTATCCAGATGTCTCTGGTGGCCCTGGGCGCCATGGGCGTACTCTCCAAGGTCAACAGCTACGGAAAGGCCTTCACTGCCGGCTTCAACGTGGGCAATAAACTGGATACCCTGTCCTTTCTGCCGGTCCAAAGCCTGGCCGCCGCTGTGATCTCCTTTGTGGGGCAGAATATGGGGGCAAGCCGGGAGGACCGGGTCCGTCAGGGTGTCCGGATCACCGTGACCATGGCCGTTGTGTGGACAGTTCTCAGTTCCGCCCTTGTGGTGTGGCTGTCCGTCCCTCTGTCCCGGATCTTCTCCCCGGACCCGGCGGTCATCGCCGCCAGCGCCCGGTATCTGCAATGTGTGATGCCGCCCTACGTGCTGTTTGCCATTCTGTTCGTACTGAACTCCGCCATGCGGGGCGCGGGCGACAGCCTGTATCCCATGGTGAACGTGGTGGCCTCTGTGATCCTGCTGCGGGTCCCCTTCCTGTACCTGCTGGCAAACCGCTTCGGCCCGGACGCTATGTATTGGAGCTACGGCATCGGCTGGGCCGTGGCCTGCGCTCTGTCGGTCTATCACTATGCTGCCGGAAAATGGCGGGGAAAGTACCGCAGCGAATAAAAACAGCGGAAATTGGAAATATTTTTGACCGAATGATTGACTAATCGTTTAAAATATGGTATAAGTGAGTGCAATCGAGAATGCAATGAAGGGGAGAGTACGTCCTCGCGGCATGGTTCAGAGAGTCCCGGCAGCTGAAAAGGGACCCATGCGGTAGACAGAACATGGCCCCGGAGCCGCGCGGCTCAGCGCTTTGGCGCAGGCTGCGATGGGTGCGCCCATTACAGCGTCAGGGTATCGCGTGCCGGTTTCGGCAGGCTTGTACCCGCAGAGGCTCACGCCGCGAGGTGTGGGTGAATCAAGGTGGTAACACGGCTTTCTTCGCCGTCCTTGAGCGTATGCTCAGGGACGGCGTTTTTATTTGCGATCACTCAAAATTTATCATAAAGAAGGAAAGAGGAACCGGATATGGAAAAGGACACTTTTTATATCACAACCCCCATCTACTACCCCTCAGATAAGCTGCACATCGGCCACACCTACTGCACCGTGGCCACCGACACCCTGGCCCGATATCACCGGCTGAAGGGCGAGGACGTCATGTTCCTCACCGGTACCGACGAGCACGGCCAGAAGATCGAGCAGAAGGCCGACGAGGCCGGCGTCACTCCCCAGGAGTTCGTGGACCGCATTGTGGAAGGTCCCCGGGGCGTCCGGGATCTGTGGAAGCTGATGAACATCTCCAATGACCGCTTCATCCGCACCACCGACGATTACCATGTGAAGGCCATCCAGCGGATCTTCAAGCGGATGTATGACAAGGGCGACATCTATAAGGGCACCTACAAGGGCAAATACTGCACTCCCTGCGAGTCCTTCTGGACGGAGAGCCAGCTGAAGGACGGCTGCTGCCCCGACTGCGGCCGCCCCGTTGTGGACGCCGAGGAGGAAGCCTACTTCTTCCGTCTGAGCAAATATGCCGACCGTATTCGGGACCTGCTGGAAAACACCGACTTCCTCCAGCCCCGTTCCCGTGTCAACGAGATGGTGAAAAACTTCATCGACCCCGGTCTGGAGGATCTGTGCGTTTCCCGTACCAGCTTCTCCTGGGGCATCCCCGTGGACTTTGACCCCAAGCACGTGGTCTATGTGTGGGTGGACGCCCTGAGCAACTATATCACCGCGCTGGGCTATGAGAATGACCGCTATAATGACTACAAGAAATACTGGCCCGGCATCAACATCGTGGGCAAGGAGATCGTCCGCTTCCATTCCATCATCTGGCCCGCCATGCTGATGAGCCTGGGCGAGCCCCTGCCCAAGCATGTCTTCGGCCACGGCTGGCTGCTGCTGGACGGCGGCAAGATGTCCAAGTCCAAGGGCAACGTGGTGGACCCCTACCTGCTGGCGGAGCAGTTCGGCGTGGATGCCCTCCGCTTCTTCCTGATGCGGACCTTCCCCTTCGGCTCTGACGGCAACTTCTCCAATGAGCTGCTGATCCAGACCATCAATACCGATCTGGCCAATGATCTGGGCAACCTTCTCAGCCGCACTACCGCCATGGTGAGCAAGTACTTCGGCGGCTCCCTGCCTGCAGGCTGCGGTGCCACGGAAGATGAGAAGCAGCTGGCTGCCATGGTCCGCATGGGCAGCAGCGTGGAGCTGGCCGCCAGCGGTGACACTGTGGACCCCGTGCTGTACGATGCCCAGCTGGTGGCACAGGCCGCCGGTCTGAAAAAGGCCTACGCCCACGAGATGGACACCTTCGCCCCTCACAACGCCCTGTCCGAGACCTTCAAGCTGATCCAGCGGGCTAACAAGTATATCGACGAGAACGCCCCCTGGGCGCTGGCCAAGGATATGGAGGCTAACGGCGCCCGGCTGGCCCATGTGCTCTATAACCTGCTGGAAGCCACCCGCATCTGCGGTATCCTGCTGACCCCCTTCATGCCGGAGAGCATGGAAAAGCTCTTCGCCCAGATCGGCGTGGGCGCGGAGGCCCGGACCTGGGAGTCTGCGGACCTCTGGGGCGAACTGCCTGAGACCGCTGCCGTGGTTAAGGGTGAAAACCTGTTCCCCCGTCTGGATCTGGACAAGGCTCTTGCAGAGTTGGAAGCCGCCGAAGCCGCCGCTAAGAAGGCAGAGCAGCCTGACGTGGAGGTGGAGCCTCAGCTCACCGAAACGGTGGACTTCGACACCTTCTGCAAGTCCGATTTCCGGGTGGTGAAGGTCAAGGCCTGCGAAGCCGTGAAAAAGTCCGATAAGCTGCTGCGCTTCACTTTGGATGACGGCACCGGCACCGACCGGCAGATCCTCTCCGGTGTCCACAAGTTCTATGAGCCGGAGGATCTGGTGGGCAAGACCCTGGCCGCCATCGTGAATCTGCCGCCCCGGAAGATGATGGGCTTTGAGAGCAACGGCATGCTCCTCTCCGCCGTCCGCACAGAAAAGGGCGAGGAAAAGCTGAACCTCATCATGCTGGACGATCAGATCCCGGCGGGTTCCAAGCTGTGCTAAAGACTAAAGGGGGAGCAGGCTCCCCCTTTAGATTTCCCACCAGCAGTGACCTCTGTCACTGCTGTGTGCGCCCAAAGCGCACAAGTCAAAGTATTTTCATCTCATAATTAGGAGGGGGACAAGCCCCTCCTAACCACCCCTTTCTCACCGATCTGCGGACTGGCGAACGCACCCAGTGCACTTGAGTCAGGATATTTTGTCAGGCACAGAAGGTGAATTGCCCCAGGGATGCCCTGACAAACATAACTGAATTTTAAAGGATATTTCTTTGATGAAAAACAAAATAAAGCGGGCGGTTATTTCGGTAGTTGTATTTGCAGTGATTTATATATTATCTGGTTTTATCATTGGTTGGCATAGCTATGATATGTATCTCAAGGCAATTGAATTTTTAGCTGCTATCATAGGTGCAGGGTGCTATTGGATCGGCAGTAACGAACAATAAAATACCAGGTTTTTCATCTGCGCTCTATCGGCGCATATGCTGTAAGTTTCAAAATTTACGGAGATTGAGGTCATCAATGCGGTTACAAAGCGCGATTTTTGATATGGACGGGACCCTGCTGGACTCCATGCCCACCTGGCGGGAGCTGGGGCCCACGTTTTTAAAGGAGGCGGGTATTTCCGCCACACCGGAGCAGGACCGGATGCTCCACATCTTAGCGGACTGCGACGTGATCCCCTATCTGCAGGAGGTCTGCGGTCTGCCGTGGTCCCAGCAGGAGATCATCGACCAGATCATTCAGCGAATGGAGACGTTTTATTCCAGCCAAGTCCGGCCCAAGCCGGGTCTGGAAAAATTTCTCTCCATTTTGAAAATGGAGGGCGTATGGATGTATGTGGCCACCGCCACCCATCGGCGGCTGACGGAAAAGGCCCTGAAAACGGCGGGCATCGACCACTATTTCCGGGGGATCGTCACCTCCGCCGACGCGGGAAATCACAAATCTGAAAGCGCCGACATCTACGAGATGGCCATGCGGCGGCTCCAGTCCAACAAGCGGGACACCGTGGTATTTGAGGACGCCCTCCACGCCATCCGCACCGCCAAGGCAGCAGGCTTCCGGGTGGCCGGGGTCTATGAGGCCACGGCGGAGCAGGATCAACCGGAGATTCAGCGTCTCTGCGACTATTACATCCGTTCCTACGAGGAACTGGTCCAGTCTGAAACCTTCTGAGTATCACAAAAGGAGCCGTATGGCTCCTTTTTTTCAAAATCTTTTTCCTCAGCTGTAACGAACCGCACCCCAAACGGATATAGCAGATGAAAACACCGCTGAAAGGGGGAGAAACTTCGTGAAGGATCTGGACGCCGTCTACCGCCAGCACGCGCAGACGGTCTACAAATTTCTGCTCTCCCAATGCCGGGACCCCCAGACGGCGGAGGAACTGACCCAAGAGACTTTTTATCAGGCAGTGCGGTCCATCGACCGGTTCGACGGCAGCTGCAAGGTGTCCGTCTGGCTGTGCCAGATCGCCAAGCACCTGTGGTATCAGCATTTGCGGAAGGCCAACCGGGAAACGGAGCTTCCTGAGGAAGCAGAGCTGCCGCTGGTGCCCTCCGCCGAGGAGGAGGCCGTCAGCCGCTCCGGGCAGTTAGATATGCTGCGGCGGGTCCATGAATTACCGGAGCCGGGGCGGGAGGTGGTCTACCTCCGGGCCTTCGGCGGACTGTCCTTCCGGGAGATCGGAGACGTTTTTGGCAAAACGGAGACCTGGGCCAGAGTGACCTTTTACCGGGGCAAGGAACGATTGAAGCAAGGAGGCTGCGACGATGAAAAATGATCTAACCTGCGGTGTGGTGCGGGATTTGCTCCCCTCCTATGTGGAGGGCCTCACCTCCACAGAGAGCAATACAGCGGTAGAGCGTCATCTGTCCGGGTGTCCGGACTGTGCCCAGCTTCGGACGGCGCTGGCAGGCGCGCCGAAGCAGGCGGCCCCAGAGGACGCAAAAGAGGTGGACTATCTAAAAAAAGTGAAGCGCCGGGGCTGGCGGCGTGTGGCGGCGGCAGTTGCCGTCACGGTGCTGCTGTTCACGGCGGGCGTCGCAGCAAAGCTGTTTGTCATCGGCACGCCGATCCAGACGCAAGGCATGAGCTGGGTTATCAGCACGGATGTGCCGGGACAACTGGACATCCGGGTATACTCCATTTGGTCCGGCACGGCCTGCCGCCAGTGGGAAACGGAGCAGGAGCCGGAGGGGATCGTCCGCGTCACCTGCCGTCAGGTATTGCCCTCTCCCCTCAGTAATTCCGGTGATTACCGGGCCGTCCTCAACACGGAGGGCGTCAACGCGGTCTATCTGGGAGATCAACTGATCTGGCAGGGTGGTGTCGAGATCTCGCCGCAGATCGACAGAATCTATCAGGCCCAAACGCCCTATGTGGGGGACGCCCCCGCCGTGGGACAGGTACTCAGTGCCGGGCGATTCGACTGGATCGGTGATTACACCATAGAACTGCAAACCTCTGCCCAACCCTACCGCCTGACGCTGAATTTCTCCGCTCCCCACACACCTGGTGGAATAAGGCTATCTGAAACGGGCCTCTATCAGGACATGGCGGCGGTGCTGGCAATCATCGGCAATCTGGACGAGATGGAATGTGCGTTCCGGGACGAAAACGGCCAGCCCTGGTCCCGTGTGCTGACGGTGGAGGAATTGAACCAGGACCTGCCCCGGATCATCGCTGACTACAATGAGCGGTTTTCCCACGGCAAGCCCTGTCCCCTCTATGACGATGTGAAGAATTACGCCGGCTCCTGCGCCGATCTTGAGCAGTTGTATGATGCCATGTGGTGGGCTGGTGAAGGCGGGATCTACGCGGAAACCAAATAAAAGCATCAGCGCCCACGGCTTTCGCCGTGGGCGCTCAGCGTGTCGAAAAAGTCTTTTCTCCCCGCTGAGCAAGTTTTCAGAACTTCATAAAAGTTCTGAAAACTTAGGAT
>PPYF01269483.1_pt1 | contig 13343 bp, 14 predicted proteins | sample 1559871 | NCBI WGS metagenome assembly PPYF01 (sample SAMN08240021, study PRJNA423297) | Human gut metagenome, whole genome shotgun sequencing project. | reverse complement strand
CCGGGTACATCAAAACTACGTATGACATGTCGTTCCGCGATTGGATTATCGGACTTCGTATAGAATATGCGAAACGTCTGCTTGCGCGATATCCGAGGTTGACGGTTGCCGACATCTCCGAGAAATCCGGTTTTTTGTCACCAAGCCATTTTATAAGGCTGTTCAAGGAAAATGCGGGCTGTACCCCTAAATGGAGGAAAACAGAGGCGGAATAATACGGTGTGTTATGGATGGAGGAATAGCCCAAACGACAAAAAATAGCCTAAACTACAAAACTAAAATGTTCTAAACCACAAAGATGTGCGATTCTGACAATTGAGACAATTTTTATAGGCAAGAATCGGGCTGAATTTAAATCTTTTCGCTTATTTTGCACTTGTCGGTTGAGCCTGCGTCATCTCCAAAAAGAGTAAAACAGGGTTTTATGGGTGATTTTAACGTGTGTAAAAGAAAATGCTACCCAAATAACTTCAAATAAAGACAACTCTATTTCAAGCGGCAAATGAGTTCTACAGCTTGAATTTGAATAATACAAACAATAGGATTCTCCTTTAAAAAGTCATGAAAAAGATTCATTTACTTCATTACTTATTGTTGTGCTACATGGTTCTTGCGGTAGCTACATCGTGCGGCGATGACGAGGATGACTACGCCCCCGACAATGTAAATGATCCCGAGAAACTAACTGATCCTTTGCCTACTACCGACCAGTTAGGCGTAACACACAACAACACGCTTTATTACCTTTCGTTCTGGAGCAAAGAAGACCATATGATATCCGAGAACATGATAAACCGTTACAAGGAGGCGGTTCCTTATGCTCCGGGAAAGAAGATGGAGGTTGGCGACACGTTCTTCTTTACCCGGCAGGACATTGACCGGATTCAGTCGGATACCGATTTGCTGGCTGACATCAAGGATATGTTCCATAAGCGGAGCATCGTGATGATGATGGAGGGAGGAACGAACGAGGATTTTAATACCGTCTGCACGTTGCTGGATTGCTATAATCCTTATGCGAAGGAAGATGAGTCTTATTCGGACGAACTGCCGCTGTGGGTATTTTCTGGACCGCTTCCGTCGGCGAGCGGATTCTATTCCAAGCTCAATGCGCTCAGTACTGCTACCGGAGCTGATGGCAAAGAATCTGTACAGACGATTAATGAATACGGGCAGGGATTTCATTGCGACATGACAAGTCAAAGTTTACAAAGAGCCCTGGAACCGAAAGCTCCGTCAAACGGTTCGTCGGATTTGAAAAACTTGATATCTGCCTATATCGTTATCGGTCAAAATAGCTATACCGCACCTCCTGTTCATGGACATGAAGGTAAAGGGACAACCGATAATTTTCAAGTAGAAGCTAAGATATGGACCGCTTATAGCAAAGACCGGAAAGAACATTTTTATTTGGTAAATCTGGGTTTTATAGCCTATGTAGAACCTTCTTTTTATGGAGAATGGCATACCAAGGTCAGTACTCTGAAAATGAAAGGGTATGGCTTTTGCCTGACTGACGTAAATTTGGAATTCGCTCCGGTTCACCCGAATGGTGCCATTATTCATGCACATTCCCCGCAAACTACGGAACGCCAGAGCTCTTATACCAGCAGTGTCTCTTTCGAGTTAGGAGGAAGTGTCAGTGTCACTGGACCAGAGATTTCAGGAGGAATAAGCATTTCCAATAGCCATACGGAAACAATAAATGATATTGAAGTTATCAATAGAACCAATCCGGCCCAAGGAAGCCCACAGCTTAGGTGGTAGTTTAATTTACGCGAACCTTCTTCACATTTTAATATGTTTTGTTACGCGTCGAGTGCTGTCAATGGAGGTGCTAAGGCCGGGATAACCACTTGTAGCTTGTCCACAGATTTTATTATTTCTGTACCTGATGGAGCTGACAACGAATGGAAAGTAAGCATGTATCCAACACTGAAAACATATTTCTTTAGTGACCTTTTTGGATTCCATGATCAATATGAAACGCTATTTGATGATGCGGCAGAAAGCTGGATTGGCATCGAAAAAGTTTTTAACTTGCCGACTGTCGATCTGAAAGATGAATGATTTGTTACGTTGATATTAATAATTTCTAAAGTTATTGGATTATGAGAAAAACATTCTTGGTGATGAGCAGGCTTATCGATTTATTTGTGGATATCTTGCCTATAGATGAGCTTGGGTTTAAACATGTCAAACTTCAATCAGAAGGGAGACCACCGTATAATCCTGCAACATTACTAAAATTGTATTTATATGGTTATAAGCACTCAATAAGATCATCAAGAAAGTTGGAACACTTCCTGTAAAGTAAATGTGGAATTATGGTGGCTATTAGGAGGCTTAATGCCCTCTTTTCGGACAATTGCTTATTTAAAAAAAAATAATGCGGAGGCTTTTAGAAAAGTCTTTAGGCAGTTTGTCCTTATGCTAAAGGATATGGGTCTGATAGAAGGCGAAACCATAGGTATAGATTCTTTCAAGATATTTGCCCAAAATAGTCTCAGAAACAATTATACACAAAAGAAGATAGACAGACATCTTGAATATATAGATAACCGTATTGAAGAATTTGAAGTAGCTTTAGATAAGACTGATAAAGAAGAAGAAAAAGAACTTCTTAAATCTAAGATTAAATTACAACAAGACAGGCGTAAGAAATACGAAACTCTTGATACGGAATTGAAGAATAGTAATGATACTCAAATAAGTCTAACAGACAAAGATTCAAGAGCATTAATGTTAACCAATAATGTATCAGGAGTTGAATATGCGGTTCAAGCAGCCTTTGATAGTAAACACAAATTATTGGTTCACTCTCATATTGGAGCATCAACTGATAAAAGAGAACTATCAACAGCGGCATTGACCGTCCAGGAACTACTACAATTAGATTCGTTCAACACACTTAGCGATGCCGGTTATACTAGCGGCGACCAACTACAAGCCTGTAAATATTCAGGAATATGTACTTATTCATCGCCTATGCCATCAACATCACCTGAATCATCTGTTGCAAGGGCGCGCAGCAGACATTCGTAATGTCGCACAACTTCCGCCTCTTCACCGCCCTGACGGGAACTGCCACAGCCCCCCAAAAACAGTCCAAACAAAAAGACTAAAACAGTTGATCGTTTCATGGTGCTGTTTGTTTAATGGTTAAATTACTGGTCATGCACACAACGGACACTACCGCCCAGCAGATAATGATAACCATAATATTCATTAAACCCTGCAGGTAACCCGGCCGGACTATGAATGTCATTACCGGCACCATGCATTAAGGCCCATCTATTACGATTAACCCTATATGTGGGCGCTGTTTTTCCAGCTCCGATATCAGGATTCCAATATATTCCTGTATGTAATACAGAGGCAGGAGAATGTCGTTGAGGTGATGAATATATCATTGGAGTTTGTGTCCAGATAGCTAAAACGCCTTCTTCATATCCACCATCGGGGGCAGATATGGCTGGAAAAGACTTAGCTATTCCCGCACCGCTTTCTATCAATCGAGTAAATACAACAGGATAAGAGCCTGTTATAGACTGTATCAGATTAATAACCTCCCAAGCCGTAGGGAGTCGCCAGCCATCGGGGCAGGCACGTTGGGGAATACTGCCATAATAAATGGGTCCGACCATAGCTGGTGCCAAAGAATATGAACGAGGACGAGCAGCCATATTAGGACCTCCTTCCCTACTGGCGTCTATCATCCAACAAACACCACCATTACCCATACGGGTAGTCTGATAGTTACTGCCACCGATACGCATAAGTTTCATGGAATTTCCGAAACCACAAGCCGGTTGCTGGCTTACATGCAAACGATATTCCAATTCGTTAGCAGAATTTCCTGTTCGTATGGAAAGGACAGCACTACGCATATTCTGGGTAAAGTTCTTACTGTTTGCCGAAATAGTAACCGTGGCTGGTACTCCCGCTGTACCCGAGGTTTGGCTGAGTGAAATCCATGAAGGTTTTCCGGTTATTTGCCAATTGGTATTCTCTGTAGTTATATTTACGGGTAATGAAGCGACACCTATTTGGATATCACCGTCAAAAGCAAACACCCGTTTGTCCACCGTCAGCCGTTTGTTCCCTCGTACTATTACTTCTTCTTGTACCTCGTTCCACGGCACGATACGGCATTTAAGGGTATGGTTTCCTTTGAAAGCTTCCTCGGGAGTTTGGGCCGGCAACCCGTCCACACTTTCCACTTGTACTTTATATTCATGATTACGCAGAATATCCATCGGCACTCCCGAACCGTAGTCCTTGAAGTCGAGGCGGTAGTAACCGTCTACCGACGGCTTAGAGCCGGTGAGATACGGCTCCACGTGCATAACCAGACAAAGGTCGTCCAGCGCATTCCCGCCCGAGGGGCGGTTCTTGTTGTCCACCTCGCACAGGTAGAACGTCTTTTGTGAGCCGTTGAAAATACCGATATTCCCGGGTGACACATCGCTGTTCAATGAGGTGAATGTACCCCGTGTCTGCCGTGCCCCGACGGGTACGGTGGGAGTATTCACTTGCTTGCCCGTCACATTATAGTTGTCCGGTGCAATGCGTCCTTTTGCCCGGTAATTGTACAGCCGCAGATCGTTGTAATAATAGAAAAAGCCTTTTAGGTCGGATTCAAGAGGATTGATAAGCGTGAACTTAGCTACCGCACGTATCATCGTCACCTCTTGGGGAGCGCCAGAGGGAGAGAAACCTTCGCCCACCGCTTGGTTGGGAAGCTCGCCCCACATGGGTATGCCATTCGTAAAGTCGGGTGCGGCATCCGTTCCGACATCGAATGCCAGGCGGTTCATTACCCCCTCTTTCTGTTCTCCGAATGCAGCAGCAAGGGTATTCACCTGCTCACGGACATTGGCAAGCACCACGAGTGTCTGATGTTCGGGAGCTCCCATCAGCTGTACACGTACGGTTTGTGTGCCGATATCGTATGTACCCTGTGCACGGTAGAAGAATGTACCTTTCTTTATATTCGTAGGATCTGCAGGATCAACCTTGAATGAAAGTACATCTACAGTATTGATTCCATTTTCATCTATAGCACGTGTCAGCGGCGCACGCGTTTCGGAACTTTGCGAGGTGTTCATTTCAGCAGCCTGTTTTGAAGCACCGGTTTTAAAGTTCAGGTAAATAACGGCTGTATGTCCGTTCGCTTGCGGCACCGACTGCTCCGCATCATCACTGCAAGCGGTCGGAAGGAGCGCCGCCATTGCAATCCACAGCACAGCTGAGGCATGTCGCCTCCACAGATATGCCACACGGGTGAAACCGGATAAACCGGAAGTCTGAAATCCTATATTCATTTTTCTTCTTTTTTTAGTAATATATCTATTTTTTATATCAACTTTCTTACAAACTAAATTGCATCGGTCATATACCGTCTTACTTATTTATCGGCGAACAGACGAACGGAAAACCCGTGGTGTTTAACGTCTCTGTAGTTCGCGAACGCAGAGTACGAGTAGAAAGACACGTTCCAAGCATTGCCGAGGAGGCTGGGAAACTCCGTGCTCGACCAATACCGACCATATTCGCCTCGGGCTTCGAGCAAACCACTCGAAATGAACGTTGGGAAGGAGATATAACCGGCAGCCGGAAAAATACGAACGACAGCCTCGGAAGTATGGCTATCCCACCAAGAATCATTATTGATAGTGCTAATGTTTCCTGTAAATGCGCTGCCCAAGTAAACACAATCCACTTTCAATAGGGAAGTAAAGTCATGGTTGGCAAACGAACCCACGCGGGTGTAACGGTAAGCACAAACCATATTATTATCAGTAGCAAGAGGGAAATCGGATAGGGAAGAATCATCGATAGGATTACCGGTACCTTGTTTGAAACGCAGAGCGTAACAAACACCGTTACCCGAAGAGAAATAATCGTTGGCGAAAGTTTTTTTGATGCCACCGAACTCAATAGCCTCGTTGACATTAGAAGTATTAGTAGGGGAATCATATTGGGTATTACCGCTGTAGGAGAAAACGCCCGTCAACTCCCAGCGGGAAGGCAGGTGGTAACCATAACCGGGATGCCCCAGTTTAAAAAAGACATCATCAAAGAGCTTCTTGGCATTTGGATTGTAAGTATCATTATTCTCTCCTGTGAGCACGTACCAATTATAATAACCGGATTGGTCATTGCTATGGCTCGAAGCCCAATGAAGATTAGGGTCAGTCTGGGCTGCAGTGGGAGAAATACCCGGAGGAACGGAAGAAATGAAAGGAGAATTATAGATAGAGCCACCGGCGAGGTTATATTCGGCAACATAATCCAAAGGCGTACCGATCTGCTTAATATTGATTTTAGTATAAAGTCGTCCAGCCCGTATCTACAGATAACCATCCTTGAATCCCTTGCCATTCGTGATGGCCTGCAATTCCTCCGTAACCGGATTGGTGAGAGTGGCGCCAGCCGCCCCACTGTTTTGACTGGGTTTCAGCCATGAATTAGAAACTGAAATTGTTGTTCCGTCGGCATTATAGGCACCGACCTTCCACCCACTGGGGTAATTGGTGCGCACAGAAAATTTGTTCTGTGTGCTTGTGGCATCGTGCTTGCCTTGAAGTGTCATCGCCGTTCGGGTCACTGCCAAGAAATGCCCCGATTCATTGAACGTTATATCTGTGAATGCGTCTATCACGATGGGCACTACTACGATGTTATGGTTGGTAAAGTTGTCCGGGCTGGTTACAGCCTCGTTCAAAGTGGCAAACCCCGGCCCTTTCACTTCCTTGATGGTGAAAATATAGCGGTGGTTGCGCAGAATGGGCATGTATTTACCCTTTTCGTAAGGACTCGTGCCACCGCCCTTGATACCGTCCCATGTATAATCCATTCAGTAGTAGTATTCTCTTCCTTGATAGGCAAGATTTATAACTATACAAGGACGGCTGCCGCCGGAGATAGCCGACTGTTCATTCAAATAATAAGTGATGACATTCGGAGATGCGGTGTTTGCAGTTCCCTCAAGCGGGTGCCCGCCACTGACTGCTGGCTGCGATGTGGCAGGCAGTGTGGGAGTCATGTATCCCGACTGTGAAGCGGTGGTATTGTATGTAGCAAGATCTACCCAAACGCGTCCGTTGCCTACGGAATTGACGAAGTAAACCTTTCCCGCAGCTGTCGTGGCTCCCGAAGTTGTAGGATTGATGATATCCACCTTCGCCAGCATGCGGATAAGCGGTATTTCCTGCGCAATGGTTTGCGACACACCGGCTTTCAGTTCAAAGCCTCCCGCCGGGGCATGCTCGCCGTACATGGGTATGTATGTGCCCGTACCTTCTTGTCCGAACCTACCCACGACTTCCACTTGCTTAAGAGCATCATAGGTGGAACCGGCTGTTATATTTGCCAGTTCTGTTTGGGCATTAGCTATGAGAGCTATACGTTTGTATCTGCCCGCAATAACGGGCACAGAGAAGTATTTCGTATCCGAAGAGCCTGAAAGTGTATGCAACGAGCTGCCCAGAATATCATATTTCACCTTGACTTTCTCCGTACCGCCTTCATCGGCAAACATCAGTACGGTAATCTCTGTTATCCCTTTCTCGTCTACACCACGAGTATTCGCCGCCCGGAAATCGGGAATCCTGACAGAAAGTGTCACTTCGGCCGTCTCACCTTTGCCGGACACGGGCGGAACAGGAAGAATGAGTTCGTCTTGCCGGCACGAAAGTACGAGCGGCAGTAATAACAGGACCGACAGCAGGTTGCGGAACGGTATGATGATTGAACTACTTGGCATAATATATTGTTTTATGATTTGCATTTCATGATTGACCGGTGCGTTTTTTACACTCCTCCGGGTTTTACATTCTGATTTTCCCAATTCCTGATCGTTATTTTCGCATGACCGTTTGTAAAGGTAATCTCGATAGGAATGGTTACTTCAATATCTTCCTCCATCGGTATGTGGTAGCGGGCAATAAGCCCTGCCAACGAAATCGGGGGCACGATATGGTTTCCCGTGGTGGGATCGATAATTTCCACCATGCCGGGGGTATCGGCCTTGAAACGGGGGATGTCAGTCGTGGCATTAGCATGGCGGTTGGTGACATCATATGCTACGGCAGGCTGGAATGTCTTGTTCCGGCTTACGGACTGGAGACGCCATGTGCCCGAGGTTTCGTCGAACACCGGTCGCAAGGCTGACTCCATGCCCGTGATGTGTACCACAGGCTGCACGCTCACACCATCAAGGTGAAGACTTACACGGATAGTGCCGGGGCTGAAATTGACAGTATGGTCTCCAGTCTCGTGCTCACTGACCGTAAGTGGCGTGACAGCGAAAAGAAGCCGATCAAGCGTGGGGATGGAAGCGGAAGTCTCCGCATGCGGGTGTGAGGCGGAAAGGTTCCTTATGGTTTCTCCTTCGGAAAAGCCGCCGAGCTTGGTCTGTGCATCCGAAGCATTCGCCCAGAGCACGACAGTGTAGTTTCCCTGCGGCAGATACATCTCAACACCCTGCAAACGGTCAAGTTCACTCTTCTCCAGCGTCTGCATATGCTCAATACTGCCATCGGGACGGTACACACACAGCCTCACCCTCTGAACACGCTCTCCGAAAAGGTCAGCGGCAGAGCCGCGAGGCTTGTAGGTAAATCGTAACAGGGTATCCAGAGGGCAGCCCTCCAGGGACTCCCTGATGCACCCCGACAAGACTAAGGTTAAAATACCGGAAAGCATCAGGAAGCGTATAGCTTTATACAATTTCATGCGTAGTATCTTTTAGGTGAATAACTGTGGTTATGACTTTATATGAATATACGTGTTATGATTTAACAGGTTATAGAAATACAGGTCGTGAGGTCAGGGCAAAAGACACCCACGACCTGCTTACATTCCGCCGTGCGAGAGGAACTGGTGAACTAGTAAAATGAGCTAAAAATCTCCTCTACGCAAACGGACTTGTAAAAGAAACAAACAAATACAATATACCTTGATGGTATGACAGTTAGAGATTAGGCTTGACAGGAACGACCGTCCAGGCTTTTACCGTCACCTTCAACCAAACGCTGACAGCACTGGTATTAGGTATTGTGGAAAGGTTGCTCTCGTCAAATGTAAAGTCGGCTTTCGAGATAGTATAAATCTTTCCTTTTTCCAGTTCTACAATATTGCCACTGCCATCTTTGAATCCTCTCACGGTGATAAACTGGTCACCTGTGCCGAAATTCACGCTGCTGCCGGCCTTAGCAGCCAAATTACTCAACTTAAATACGAGCTGGAGTTGCTCGTTCGCGTCAGTACTGTTACCGTTAGGAACAACCTGATATGCCCAACGTTGCCCTGCAGTTGGCGGAATGACTTCCTTTGGGATACCTGTAGCAGCGACGGCAGACTGGTCAAAGAGTTTTCCAGCGTTAGCAGGGGTGTAAAGCCCCTGTCCTTGAGCATAGGCAGCAGGAGTAGCACCATATTGTACTTTCGTTCCCACAACGGTACCGGCCAGGTTGAACTTTTCAAAGAAGTTATTCACATAGATTCCTTCCAGCGTAAAACCATCCACCGCACTGGAGGCCGTAGTCGCCAGACCTTCGATTTCGACACGTGCCACGGCAGGACCGATTTCCACTTCGGCATACTTGTCACCGTCCGTTATTCCAGGGGCATAAGGCAGGGCCGGACTACCGGTAGTCCATGTCTGCAGGGGTTTGTCATCGCCGCTCAACACCACATCCGCAACTGCAGACTGGCTTGTGATTTCCAGTTGTACAGCTTTCAATGCAGCTACGGTTCCACCTGTAGGCAATGAAGTTCCGGCAGGAATATTACCACATACCGTTACAGTGGTAGCCGCCGCGGGTACATCCGTTATTTGGGTACCGGTAGTCAGATTCGCAATCGTGATGGGAGTGGTTGTAGTCGCGTTCACATATTTCAGAATGCTGGTCCCGTCATGGAAGTATACATGCAGATTACTTACCGTAGCAACCGTTCCCGAGGCTACAGGAGGCTCGGTCGATCTCGTCAGCGTCGGCAACTCCAGCTTCATGAATACGCTTCTCGCTTCCCCGTTCTTTACGTCAGGCACTTCGATGTCATCGTTACTGCACGCGGTGAATGCTGCAGCCATAGCAACCATTGTAAACACGCTTAACAAACTTTTTTTCATAATCATTGTAATTAAATTGTTAATAAAAAAATAAACACTAATAAAACACTTGTTAATATTTAATTCGTACTTATACTTTTTTTCCTGTTTTGTTCTTTCTACTTTTTACTATTTCCCTTCCGCTATCCTGTCCAGTTCCATACGGAGCCCGAAGAACTTGGGAATGAGGTCCGACAGTTCCGGATCCAGGGGAATACGCAGGACAAGATTGGGATTCATGCGGCAGGCCGCAAGCATATGTTCCACTGCTAAGTAATCATCGCCCTGCCGGGCGCTTACCACAGCATGCAGGTATTCCTTGCGGGAATCTACGGGTAACTGGTCTAAAAGAGCGGAAGCCTCTTTATGATAACCGAGCTGTGTCAGGCAAAGGGCGGTGTTATAGTCAGGCCGTTTTTCCAATATCGGCAAGGCTTGCCGGTATTGTCGCTCTGAAAGGAGCCGCAAGGCTTCGGCATACTCTTCTCCCTGCGGAGTATATACGGGACCGCTTGCCGCAAGAGAGTCTGTCTCCGCAGAAGCTATGACATATTGGTCCAGAGCGGAACGGTCAACCAGGTCGCTAAGCGAGGCCACAATGAAGAGCAGCGTGTCCGAGGCGGCAGGCCGCCATGTGCTGCGGTCGGTGGCTTCCACGATAGACTCTAGCCGCACACGGAGCTTTTTCATTCCATCGGTGACGGGCAGAGAATATACATAGTTGTAGATATAATCATGTCCGGAAACTGAATCCGAATTCTGGCGGACCATCACGGAGTCGATATAGGGGAAGGGAATCATACGCCGGCGGATTTCATCACGGTTACGGTCATTCATCTCATTTTCGGCAATCCGGTCGTAGAAATAACGGTGGCGGGAGATGTCCATCGAATCGGTGGCGGTGAGGACATAGTTGTGTATGTTGGACAGGCTGCGCCCCCCCGTTATAAAGGTCACGGAATTTCGAAGGTACACGATCGGCGGTAAGCTCGCGTTCCAGCCGGTACATCGGCCAAAAGGAGGCCGTACGATGATATTTACGGTCATAGGAGGCCCACAACCCGAGCGTGTCACGACCAGCCACATAGCGCCGTACGCTTTCTTCGATCCGCTTGCGTTCCAGGCGGTGACGGAGTGTCGCACGGTTGGCCTGCGTACGCGTGTTCCAGAAATTCTGGCGTTCAAGGGCAAGGCGTTTCCACTTCTCGTAGGCAAGCTGACGGTCGCGCTCCTTGCCGTAAAGTTCATAGAAGAACCTCTGCCGGCAGGCGATATCCTTATTGATGCCTTTACGGTCAAGATACACACTATCATAAGCCGAAGGATCGACAATTCCATTAAGAAACAGCCTGTACGCCTTATAGTCCGCTTCCTGCATGCGGGTAAAGGAAGAACCGGAAAGCACAACAGGTGGTAGCGGGAAGCCTGAACTGTCAGAGGTGCAGAGCATCGGGGTGAGTGTGACACGCCAGCAACTGTCAATCAGGAGGGAAGGGACATGGATATTGAATTCCAAACGCACGGAACCTTCCCGCATGGTGACCTGCTTGACGACCGTGCGTGCAGCGACGATGTCAACACCGCCCAGGTGTATGGTTTTCCATACGTCATCCGTACTGTCGGAGACCTCTTCGAACTCACCGGGAAGAGTGTCCGAAGAAGTGGTGAACCCCACCTGTTCGGCAAGCACTCCGGAAGGTGCGCTCTCCTCGTGGGGAAGAAAAATATTAGGACGGCCGGACTGCATAAACAGCCGCATAGTCCGCGGTTCGCGGGAAGTGGAACAGGACACGGCCAGTAACACTCCCGCGCAGAAAGCGGCGGCCGTTATGTGGGATTTGAGATACTTATTCATCATTCAACTTTTTATATCTTGTTTCAACAGATAAGATGGTTTCAGAAAAGATAAACCAGATTAACGGCGGTACGTGTGGGTGTCACATAGACACCGGAGCCCTTGCCGGTACGCTTACCGCAGTTCACGCAACGGTAACGTTCCCAGTCGGCCCAGACAACACCGAGACCCAGTTCGAACTCCAGATTCCAGCGACGCGAAAGGGGGCGCACCAGCCCCGCAGAAAGCCCGCCGCCGAAAGCTGTGCCTTCGTAACGGTAGCGATGTCGGCGGACCAATGCGTGGAAAAAGCCATGGAACCCTCCACATTCAGATTCCCCGTACCTAAACCCACCAGATTGGTTCTGACAGAATAAAACTGCGCGGAAACCTTGTCTGAATACACAAGGCAGGCCAAGACACAGGCAAAACATAAAAAGTACTTTTTTCTATTCAAATTCATAATTCAAACTAGGATAACTCAAACTTTAAGTGGATAAACAAAACATGCACCCAAAGTAAACGGATGAAAAGCTGTGTCATCATAATAAGACTGTTCTTATTCTACGTGCAACCTGTAAAAATGAAGTATTTTAATGAACAAGAAACAGTTTTATATTATCACATCTGTTTTGTTTTTCCTGGTTGCAAAAGTAATAACACATAAATCACGAGTTACAAAATGAAACCACAAATCTAACGTCCGCATTGCATAAAACATTATAATACAGAAACATAAAGACTTCGTTCTTCTTATTTTTCTAACACGACGCTAACAGATGATTTACAACCTTAAAAAATATAGGGCAATCAATAAGTTTCTGACAATTGACTGGAATAGTAACAGATATTATAATGAAAGCATCTTCATACTTTCCGGACATACCTCCCAGGAGAATTAAACCTGTTATGGCTTACCTCCATGACAAAACCATTCTACAATTACATCATTCCGGTATTATGGCAAAAACAATCTGAACATATTCTAGATTTAATTACCGGATGATGCATTAGTCATTGGAACCTAGTATAAAGTTGAAATACCTATCCCAGAAGGCTTAAGAATAATTCTTTATTAGCTGTTTCCGTAGATTTAATACGTGATTTGAGCCGTGACTTGCGAGCGTATACATTAGCCACCGTATCCTTCATGAATAAGCTAATTACTTGCGGTGAAAATCCTACAAAAATATAGCATAATAACCTGGTGTCGGAAGCTTTCATAGTTGGAAAATCTTCCTTGAGCTTGTACATGGCATTGTCATGACAAGTGTTTACGATTTTTTCCAGTTCTTGCAGTATGCCATTGTTTTCTGCAAAATCTGTAATTATCTGCTTTACTTCATTAAATATGACTGACTGTTGCGATGTTGTATTTTCACGTTCATA
>PPYF01548256.1_pt1 | contig 13344 bp, 10 predicted proteins | sample 1559871 | NCBI WGS metagenome assembly PPYF01 (sample SAMN08240021, study PRJNA423297) | Human gut metagenome, whole genome shotgun sequencing project. | reverse complement strand
ACTTCGAAGTCCAGGTTTTTGTAGCTGAACAAGTCTCCGGCTTTCGGCACCCGTCCTATCAAGAACATGGCAAGACCGCTCAAGGTGGTGAAGTCTTCTTCTTTCAGGTCATCATAGTTCATAATGCCCATCGCCTCCATAAAGTCATCCAGATTCATGGAAGCTTCCACCAGCATGGAACCGTCTTGACGAACAACGATTTCCTCTTCTTCCGTTTCATTCTCTTCGAGGATGTCTCCGAAGATACTTTCCGTCAAATCGTGCAGGGTGATGATACCTTCTGTATTTCCATACTCGTCTACAACAACTCCGAACTTGTTTTTGTTCTTCTTAAACAGCTCTAAAACTTTCTTTGCATACAAACTTTCCGGAATAAACAAAGCAGGGCGTGCAATACTACGTAAGTTGAAGGGTTGTTCGCCGCCCATCATCAAGATGATGTCCTTTACGGAAACCACACCGATAATCTCGTCCTTTCCCCGCTCCACCAGGAGATATTTGCTGAAGTGTTCTTCGTGGATGATACGCAGCACCTCTTCCGGTGTGTCTGTGGGATGGAGCACAACGATGTCGCGGCGATAGGTCATCAGGTCATTCGCTCTTTTGTCCGAGAAGCGGAACACGTCACGCAGCATTTCCGTTTCGTCTTTGTCGATGACGCCTTGTTCCGAGCTTTGGTGCAGAATCATCTTCAGTTCGTCTTGTGTCATTTGGCGTTCCTCGCCACTGTTCAGTCCGATGAGTTTGTTCATCAGTTTGGTGGAAGCGCTCAACAGGCATACAAACGGATAGGAAATCTTGGTCAGCACAATCATGAAGGGGCTGAGCATGGTGGCCCATCGTTCCGGGTTGTTCAAGGCGATGGACTTGGGCACCAGTTCGCCTATGATGAGCGACAGATAGGTGATGATGGCTACTACGGTAATCATGGCGAGAGTCTTGGCATAGGCGGCTACTCCCGGAATGAGGGCGAACAGCGGTTCTACGTCATCAGCGATGGTGGCACCACCATAGGCACCGGATACGATACCGATAAGAGTAATACCGATTTGGATGGTGGAGAGGAATTTTTCGGGTTCTTCCAGTTGTTTCAATACTCCTTTGGCTCTTTTGTTCCCTTTTCCGACAAGAGTTTCAAGGCGTGCTTTACTTGAGGAGACTAAAGCGATTTCATACATGGCAAAAATGCCGTTCAGAATAAGTAAAAGTAGAATGATAATAAACTCCATAGTGGATTTTGAATAGTTTGTGAGGCAAAGATAATGATTTTTCAGTATTTATTGTTAATATTGCCATCCGTTAGAAAAAATAAACAATAAATAGATGAAAAAAAGAATTATTGCCTTGGGGCTTTTGTGGTGTCTGTCTGCCGTAATGTTGCAGGCGGCACGTGTAGACACGGTGTTGGTGAGAAGTGCAGCCATGAATAAGGATGTAAAAGTTGTGTATGTATTGCCTGATAAGGCTATCGGCAAGCAGGCTTGTCCGGTGGTTTATCTGTTGCACGGTTATGGCGGCAATGCGCGGAGCTGGGTGCAACTGAAGCCGGAATTGCCGCAGATGGCAGATGAGAAAGGGATCATATTTGTATGTCCGGACGGCAAGAACAGTTGGTATTGGGACAGTCCGGAGAATCCTGCCTACCGTTATGAGACTTTTGTCACCTCGGAATTGGTGAAGTATACAGACGGGAACTATGCTACCATTCCCGATAGAAAGGCGCGTGCCATCAGTGGATTGAGTATGGGCGGCCACGGTGCTTTGTGGAGTGCTATCCGTCATAAGGATGTGTTCGGTGCGGCGGGCAGTATGAGTGGAGGAGTGGATATACGGCCGTTCCCCCAGAATTGGGAAATGAACAAGCAGTTGGGAGAGTTTGCTGCCAACAAGGCATCTTGGGATGCGCATACGGTGGTCAACCAGCTGGATAAGATTGTAAATGGAGACTTGGCGCTAATCATCGACTGCGGTGAGGCCGATTTCTTTCTTGAAGTGAACAAGGACTTGCACAACCGGCTGCTGGCAAGGAAGATAGACCATGACTTCATCACCCGTCCCGGTGGACATACCGGAACGTATTGGAACAACTCCATAGACTATCACGTCCTTTTCTTCGACAAGTTCTTTAAGAAGTAAGTAGTTTATTATTCGATGGTATAGTTCACGGTGCGTGTGTAGTCCTGCTTGTAGCCGTTCCTTATATGCCTGACGACTGCATGGCAGGAAGTGACGATACCCCGGTTATCTAACGTATAAGTATAGGTGGTGGTCTCTTCACTTTCTCCGTTGCTGTCCGGGATGAGTTGGGTAATCAGATAGTTTGCAGGTTCTCCCAATATCTTCCCGTATATGGCAACCGCATGCATGGAAAGCGGATACATGTCCGTAATGAATAGGCTTGGTATTTCGGAGATATTTGCAATTTCATTGCCTGATGGTGTGGTAGCCGTACTGTTGTGCTCAAAAGTGTCAACCTTTTGCTGTATGCGCAATGCCCGGAAGTTGCTGTAGTCTATTGTAATGAATGAGTATTCTTTTCCGTCGTCCAGCTTTTCTGTGATGTTTTCCAGATAGTATTTGTCTTCGGTGTTGATGAGGTAGGAGAAGGTGTAAGTACGGGTATTTCCTGCCATATCCTGACTGGTACAAGTGGTGGCATAACCTTTGTCATTCAGCGTGTAGGTTGATACTGTACCTGCTTCGTCGGTTATCACGGCTTGATGGTCCTTGTATTCGACAGTAGTGGTATTCTCTATCTCGAAGAGTTCGTCTCCTGCTGTAAAGCTCTGTTTGCCGGTGTAGCTGGTCAGCCTGCCTGCACTGTTGTAAAGGTAGGTGTGGGTGGCAGTAACCGGTTGCGCATCGCTCTCTATCACTTCTTTGAGTTCGATTTTGGAGAAAGGAGTGGTGGGGTAGGTTGACGGCTCCGGTTCTGGCGTATCATTGCCATTGTTATCATCGCTGCAAGCTGCCAGTCCGCCGAGCAACAGCAGGCTGAACATGATTCCCGAAAATCGGGTGATGATTGTAACTCTTCTGTTTAGTTTCATCCTATTGGTCTTTTTATTTGATGCGTACGGCATGGCTTGCCCGACGTTCAATGGAGTTTGCGAGAGTGGTCACTCTTAAAGAACGGGTATCTTCTTGTGCGGGCGGTTGTATGCTTCCGTCGATGGCGCCGAGTGCAGTGCTCAATAAGGCTTCGCAGTTAATCACCATTTCGGAGGCGGAGGCAGTCTGGCTGCTGGTAAGTACGTAGAGAGTATTCAGGTTTAGGTTTGCTCCGTTTCCGATGAGTCCGGAGTTCAGGGTGAACGGTACTATCTGCGGATTGAAGCGGTTGTTGAATTCCAGGTACCCCAACTCTTGTCCCAAGGCGGAGGAAGGTGCAAGCATGGTACACAGCAATTCTGCGCAACTCAGTAATCCACCGTTGTTGTAGCGCAAGTCAAGGATGAATTCGTTGACTTGCTGTGATGCGAAATATTGGAATGCGCTGCGCAGGTCGTTGTCATATTCATTACTGTTGTCCGTGGGGCCGGAACTGAAGTGGTTGTAGACCAGATAACCTATTTTCTTGCTGCCTGATGTATATACATTCTTATAGTGCACCGGGTTGTCGTTGACGGGACGCGCCGATGCTATCTGTCTGGGTTTGTCGTAAGCAACGATGGCATTTTTCTCCACGTCGTAATAACCTACTGTAAGTTCCATGGCACTACTTCCATACAGTTTCTTATAATTCTGTTCAGTAATAAAGTTCCCGTCCATCTTCATAATCCAGTCACCCCGTTTCAGCCCGATTTCCGAGGCCGGGCTTCCGTCGGCAACGTAAAGAATCTGTGCAACAATGGCATTCTCTTCTCCTTCTACTTCTATCTGGTTGGTAGTGAACTGGAATCCGTAGCTGTAATCCGTATAGGGGATGCTGCGGGTAGTGGTGACGCTGACCAGACTGTCGATGGTGGAGAATTTGTCTTCTTCGGATTTGAGCGAGGCAAAGAAAGTGAAAGGGGCTTGAAAATAGTTCAGGTCGTTGGTATGGGGGATAGCGTCTACCCAATAGTACCACACACGCATGGTATCGTCAATCCAGCGGTCTGTCTGGGTCTGTCCGGCATACTCTTTCCAGCGGTCCACCCCGCAGGAAGTCAGATAAATGGGAAGAATCAGGGTTCCCAATATGAGTATCAGTATATTTCTTGCTTTCATGGGGGCAAAGATAGTGCAAATTGAGTGCAGAACTTTCATGCTTGCATGAAAAAGTTTTGCCGAAATGCAGTCTATCTTATCTAAAGATAGAAAATTGCTTGCTTATCTACCACAATTGTGGTATAAAATTCCCTAATCTGTGTCATTGTCTGCCCCGGCTTATCGCTCTATCTTTGCAACATCCGAATGAGAAACGGTTTATTCACCTAAAATACAAACGACAATGGAAACAAAGAAATTGCACTTTGAGACTCTACAACTTCACGTTGGACAAGAACAACCCGACCCGGCAACTGATGCCCGCGCCGTACCTATCTATCAGACAACTTCGTATGTATTTCGTAATTCGGCCCATGCGGCAGCCCGCTTTGGCTTGCAGGACCCGGGGAATATTTACGGGCGGTTGACGAATTCCACCCAGGATGTGTTCGAGAAACGTGTGGCGGCTCTGGAAGGCGGTGTTGCCGGATTGGCCGTAGCCTCGGGTGCGGCAGCCATCACTTATGCCTTTGAGAATATCACCCGTGCAGGCGACCATATCGTGGCAGCTAAGACCATCTACGGCGGAACGTATAATCTGCTGGCCCACACATTGCCTGCCTACGGGGTTACCACTACTTTTGTGGACCCGGGCAATCTGGACAATTTCGAGAAAGCGATTCAGGAGAATACCAAGGCAGTATTCATTGAAACGCTGGGAAATCCGAATTGCAACATCATTGACATTGATGCCGTTGCTGAAATAGCACACCGTCACCGGATTCCTCTGATTATAGATAACACCTTCGGTACTCCTTACTTGATTCGTCCCATAGAGCATGGGGCAGATATTGTAGTCCATTCGGCAACGAAGTTCATCGGAGGGCATGGTACGTCCTTGGGTGGTGTTATTGTAGATAGCGGCAAGTTCGACTGGGTGGCCTCGGGGAAGTTTCCCCAACTGACGGAACCGGACCCGAGTTATCATGGAGTACGTTTCGTCGACGCTGCCGGTCCTGCTGCCTATGCCATCCGTATCCGTGCCGTATTGTTGCGTGATACCGGTGCCACAATCAGTCCTTTCAATGCTTTCATTCTGTTGCAAGGATTGGAGACGTTGTCGCTTCGCGTGGAACGTCATGTGGAGAATGCCTTGAAAGTGGTTGAATTCTTGAAGAAGCATCCCAAAGTGGTTGCCGTGAACCACCCGTCCCTGCCCGAGCATCCTGACCACGCGCTTTACGGGAAATACTTTCCGAATGGAGGCGGTTCTATCTTTACGTTTGAGGTGCGGGGCGGTGTGAAGGAAGCGCAGACGTTTATTGACAGTTTACAGATATTCTCGTTGCTTGCCAATGTGGCTGATGTGAAATCCCTGGTTATCCATCCTGCCACCACTACCCATTCCCAATTGAGTGCACGGGAATTGGAAGAACAAGGCATCAAACCGGGCACGGTCCGCCTCTCCATCGGGACAGAACATATCGATGATTTGCTGGACGACTTGTCCCAGGCATTTGACAGAATTTAAAAGAATAACAGTATACGATAGAATGAATATTGCTGTATTATTGTCGGGAGGTGTAGACAGCTCCGTGGTGGTACATCTCCTTTGCGAACAAGGTTACCGTCCTTCTCTATTTTATATCAAAATAGGGAGGGACGATGCCGATTATATGGACTGCTCTGCGGAAGAGGATATGGAGATGGCTTCTGCCATTGCCCGGCGTTATGGATTATCGTTGGAAGTAGTGGACCTGCACCGGGAGTATTGGGACCAGGTGGCGGCTTATGCCATTGATAAAATAAGACGTGGCTTGACTCCCAATCCGGATGTGATGTGCAACAAGCTGATAAAGTTCGGGTGCTTTGAGCAACGTGTGGGGAAGGATTTCGATGTCACGGCAACCGGGCACTACGCCACTACGGTGTTGAGGGATGGAAAGACATGGCTCGGTACCGCTGCCGATTCCGTGAAAGACCAGACCGACTTTCTGGCACAGATAGATTATCTGCAAGTTTCCAAACTGATGTTTCCATTGGGCAGACTGATGAAGAATGAGGTTCGTGACATAGCCCTGCGTGCCGGATTGCCCAGCGCCAGACGTCGTGACAGTCAGGGCATCTGCTTTCTGGGAAAGATTGATTATAATGATTTTGTGCGCCGTTTCCTTGGCGAAAGGGAAGGGGATATTGTGGAGTTGGAAACGGGTAGAAAGTTGGGCAAGCATCGGGGCTATTGGTTTCATACCATCGGCCAGCGTAAAGGATTGGGGTTGGGTGGAGGACCGTGGTTTGTTGTCCGCAAGGATGTGGAGGAGAATGTGATTTACGTGTCCCGCGGATGTGATACGGCATTGCAATACGGCTATGAATTCCGTATGTACGATTTTCATTTCATTACGGATAATCCCTGGAAGGGAGCGCAGGAAGAGGTGGAGGTGACTTTCAAGATACGCCATACGCCGGAGTTTGTCAAAGGCAGGTTGCAAAAGGAGGCGGAGGGTTACCGCATTGTTTCGGAAGAAAAGCTGCAAGGCATTGCTCCGGGCCAGTTCGGAGTGGTGTATGATGCTGATGCCCGGCTGTGTGTCGGGAGCGGGGAGATTTATATATAATATTCCACCAAGTCTACGATGCCTGCCTTCATGGCATATTTGGTGGCTTCGTGCGCATTGTTTACACCCAGTTTCCGGAAGATATTCTTCCGGTGGCTGTTTACCGTATGGAAGCTGAGGTTTCGTTCGGCAGCTATTTCTTTGGTTGTTTTCCCCAGGGCTATCTCTTTTAGGATGCTCCGTTCGGCAGTAGTCAGTAAATCATCTTTGATGGTAGGATGAGTGGGGGAGGAGGAACCGTTGCCTGCGAGCAGCAGGTTACTGACGTGATTACAGATGAATCGCTCCTTGCGTGAGGCGCATTGTAGTGCGGTCAGTATCTCTTCTTTGGAATTATCCTTCAGCGCTACGCCGAATGCCATGCTGCTGAACAATACCTGGCGCAGGAACGGTAGGCTCAATTCGTCGGAAAAGAGTAGCCAATCGGCTTCCTTGAAGCGTTCGTGAAGTACCATTAGCTCTTCAGCTCCCGAAAAATCAAAAAGGGTATAGTCCAGAATGACAACGGCGGTGGGATGCAGGCGTAGTTGCTGTATCAGTTCTGCCTTGTTGTCGGCTTCCAGCAGCAGGGAGGTGTCTTTCTGTCTGCCCAATAGGAACATCATGCCTGCTTTGGTGATATCTTGATTGTCTGCAATGATAAATTCTCTCATGACATTGGTATATAAAAAACTCCGCTACAAATGTACACTTTTTAGTGTGATTTGTGGCGGAGTGGGAATATATATATTTATATAAGGGTTTTACCAGGAACGTCCCTTGAATATGTTGGATTGTTCCAGCGGAACCAGGTTCCCGCTCAAAGTCATGGTGTTGGAGTTGAAGTTCGGGCTGATGGTTACGGTTGCGTTGTTCCCGCCATCGGTCAGCGTAAGGAATATCTGGGCGGAAATGCCGATACCCTGGATGCTGAAGTTACAATTCACGTTGCCCCGTTTGTCGGTAGTCATTTGGATGTCCGATACGGTTCCGTCTACTGTTACACCGCCAATGCCGTTAGGACCTGGGTATACGGTGTTGAAGGCTACCTGCACGGTGCCACGTCCTTGGTTGACCAATACGAAGTTGGTGTTGGAGTTTACAAATGCGGTCTGTCCGTTGCGGAACATCACTTGGTCTGCCTCCATTACGAACTGGTGAGCTTTCAAGGCCGCCATTGCGTCATCGTACGAAATGGCATCCTGTGCTTGTTCTTCAGCTTTCAGGCGTGCACGTTCTGCGTCTCTTTGGGCTTTACGGTCTGCGCGCTTTTCAGCTCTACTCTCTTGTGCATACATGGTCGTTGTTGCCATGCTTACCAATACTACTGCTGCTAATGCAATAAACTTTTTCATAATCGAATCTTTTTTTGTTTAGGTTTAAATAAATTGTTCGTTATAAGTTTATTGCAAGAACAATGCCTATCCAGGATTGTTCACCGGTTTTTTAATTATTTTATATCCGATAGCAGCAATAAAGATACTCATTACCGGACTGATAAGGTTGAAGAAGCAATAGGGAAGGTAGGTCAGTGTGGGTACACTCAAAATGGTGGCTTGCGTCATGCCGCAGGTATTCCATGGGATAAGCGGGGAGGTGACGGTAACGGCATCTTCCGTGGTACGGCTAAGTAGCCGGCTTTCGTAGCCTTTCTTTGCGTAAACGTTGCTGAACATGTTTCCGGTGAGGATAATGCTGATGTACTGGTCTGCCGTGGCAAGGTTCAGGAACAATCCGGAACATACGGTGGATGCTACCATGCTGGCTGTATTCTTCATGAAGCGGACGAATAGGGAAGTGATGCTTCCTAGCATGCCGCTTGCCGTCATGGCTCCACCGAAACACATGGCGCAGATGATGAGCCAGATGGTATTCATCATTCCTGCCATACCTCGTGTGGCAATCAGTTCTGTCAACATGTCACTGTCAGTTTGTAGACTGGTACTGCCATAGAATGTCATCATTATCCCTTTGAACATATTCCCACCTTCCGCTATCTCATTCAGTAGTCCCGGTTGGAAGATGAAGGCGAATATCCCTGCCAGCAGAGTGGAGAGAAAGAGTGTGATGACGGAAGGCACTCTCCGGGCAATCAGTATTCCCGTAATCACGGGAACAGCCAGTAACCAGGGAGTAATGTTGAATTTGGCGTCCAATGCTGCCGTAAATTCCGCGATCTGTTGTGTATTGTTCGTTTCGTGTGTGAGTCCCATTACTGTAAAGATGACAAGGGTGATGAGGAGAGAGGGGACGGTGGTGATCATCATATAGCGGATATGGCTGAATAACGGTGTTTCCGTTACGGATGAGGCAAGGACTGTGGTATCCGATAACGGTGAAATTTTGTCTCCGAAATAGGCTCCCGAAATGATGGCACCGGCTATCCATCCCTCTTCAAAACCTTGTGCCTTACCTATGCCCAAAAGGGCGATACCGATGGTGGCGATAGTGGTCCATGAACTTCCCGTCATTACTGATACCAATGCACAAATAATGCAGGTAGAAGCAAGGAAAAAATTCGGATGGATAATCTGCATACCATAATATATAAGGGTAGGTACCACCCCACTTATCATCCATGTGCCGCTCAAAGCACCGATAATCAATAGAATAATGATAGCTGTGGCATAAAAATTATCAAATCTTTGCGTTTGCTTGGAAAAATGATAGTATCCTTGTTATTTCTTGCTGTAAAGGGTGATGGACAACGATATTATTGTTAAAATAACGCCGGTGCCGACCACGCCACTCCATCCCCAAGTCTGCCAACTGCTTCCTGCAAGGAAGGTACCCAAAGAGCCGCCGATGAAGTAAGTGGTCATGAAAATCGTATTTACCCGATTGGAGGCAGACGGGTAGATGTCGAAAATACTGGTCTGGTTGCTGAGTTGGATACATTGCATGCCTATGTCTATAAGAATGACACCGGTAATGATACCTGCATAGTTGTTTCCGCAGAAAAAGAGCGAGGCCCATGCAAGCAGAATCATTCCGCAACCGATAAAGTTGAAATTGCGTATGCCTACCTTTTTTACATATTTTCCTACAAAAGATGCGGTTAAGGCTCCGGCAATGCCGCAGAGCCCTAGTATGCCGATGACATCGCTGGATGCATGGAACGGGGCTTCTCCCATTTTGAATGCAAGGCAGGACCACATGGCAAGGAATGAGCCAAAGGCCAGTCCTGCACGTATCGAGTAGATTCGTAGAGAGGGGTATTCTCTTACTAATGAGAAAAGAGACTTCATCAGCCCGGAATATTTGCCTTGGAAAGTCGGTTGTATGTCCGGTAGTACCTTTAATACAACGATAGCGCATAGTAACATCATTCCAGCGGCGATGAAGTACATTTCACGCCAGCCAAGCACTTCACCCACAAATCCGCTGACAACACGTGATGCAAGTATTCCAGTCAGTAATCCTGAGATGACGACACCTACATTCCGTCCCTTGTTTTCGGGGCGTGAGAATTGCGAGGCAATCGGTACAAATATTTGGGGTATCATGGAGCAGATGCCGGTAATGAGTGATGCTGCCCAGATGATGTAGATGTTCGGTGCCATGGCAATGGCTAGAAGGGAAAATATGAGTAGGAAGAAATTCGTTAGGATGATATTCTTGCGTCGATAGAGGTCTCCTAATGGGACGATGAACAATAATCCCAGCGCATATCCGATTTGTGTAATCATGGCAATGAGGTTCGTTTTGAATTCAGAAACTTCCAATTCATGCCGCATGATATTAAGCAGGGGTTGATTGTAATACAAGTTGGCTATGGACACGCCAGCTACGATAGCAAGTGTCCAGAGTATATGTGCCGGTAATCCTCCGTTTTCTTTCAGTTCTTGTTTCATGCTGCAAAGATAATGTCTTTCTGTTTCATGCGCAAGATATGTGAGTATGATAAGAATATGTGTGAAGTGGTATCATCTTTTTAGCCTTTCCGTTTGTTATACTATTATTTTGTTTGAGAATAATTGATTGGAGCTATCTTGGATAAGCGGAATGTTGTATTGATATTTAAAGATACGTTGGGCATGGGAAATGAAGAATCATTATTACTTAAACTTATAATAGTATGAAACATTTATCGATAATAATAATAGTAGTGTCATTATGCGTTTTCCTGCTATCCATCGGCGTATATCATAAGGTTCCCTGGTCTGTTCTGCCAATAGTGGCTAGTGGAATCTGTATATTATGTTGGCTTTTGTTCCATTTACTCTGTATCAGTGAAGAAAGAGATTTACTGAAAGAGGGAAATCAGTATTTCATTGATACCTTTCAAAACATACGTAATCCCATTTCTTTGATTAAGACACCGTTAGGGGCAGTTTACGAAGGAGACTGTCCGGAAGACATAAAGAAGGAACTGGCTGTTGCACTTCATCATATAGGCGGGCTGGAGCAGCACTTGATAGCGTTGATGGAGTTGAAACGACTATTTGGCAATTCTGGTAGCCTGGTAGTTGCAGAACATGAAATCGGCGCATTTATGAGGAAGAAAGTGTCTTTTTTACAGTCTCATGTGGCCGGGTTGCAGATGAAGCTGGATTTGGTTCCGGATTTTGACTATGCAAGCGCTTGGTTTGATCCGGGAAAGATATCTCCGGTTATCGACCGGTTTGTATTGAGTGCCATCGAGTGTTCTCTGCCGGAAACGCATCTCTCGATGCAGGTTTCGTTGAAGGGAGATTACTGGGCAATCAGGATTAAGGATACAGGCAACAAGCGATTTCTGAAATGTTGCAGATGGTACTCGTCGCGGCTTCCTATTCTGCGACCTCTGCATGGCAAGCAGTATGGCATGGGCGGTGTGTTTTTTGACAAGTTGATGAATATATGTGACGGGAAAATACTGACTTTGGAAAAGGAGGCTCTGCTTCGATTTCCCATAAGATGTTCGTGTGCGGTTTCGGGGGTGTATACATCCTTAAATATTCCGGACACTTTTCAGGTGAATGAATCGGAAATGGCTTTCCATGGTTTCTCGAAGAAAAAAAATATGGATAGACCTTTAGTGATACTTGCTGATAATGACAAGGGATTCAAGGATTATCTTGAGAAACGTTTATCGGAATGTTTTGTAGTGAGGAACTTTGATGACGGTCAGGAAGCATTGGAGGTAATATGTGAAGAGTATCCGGATTTGGTGATTTGTGATATCATGTTGAAAGGTATGAGCGGTGAGGAACTTTCTTCTAAACTGAAGACGTCGAGGGACACCTCCTTTATTCCGGTGATATTGATGGGGTCGCACATTGATGTGAAACGGCGGGAAAAGCGTTGTTCTTCTCAGGCTGATCTCTTTGTATGTAAGCCCTTTAATCTGGAGGACCTTAAAGTGGAAATATCCATATTGATAAATAATAGCCGTTTTCTTCGGAAGACATTTCTTCAGAAAGTTTTTGGAGAAGATTTTTTAACGAAACCTATGGAGCGGGCTCAGCAGGATGCCAATCTGGCATTTTTGAATGAAGTGAAGCTTTACATTATGGAGAATATGGATAAAGAGGATTTGACAGTAGATGATATTGCCTCCAGGATGTGCATGAGCCGGACAACCTTTTATAATAAGTGGAAGTTGTTGACGGGAGAAGCACCCAAATATTTGATTTCGAGAATCAGGATGGAGAAGGCACGGGAACTTTTGGAAAGCGGAAAATTTTCTGTGACTATGGTTGCTGAAATGGTGGGTATGCGAAATCTGAAAAACTTCAGAGGCAGGTATAAGGAGTATTTTGGAAAAACACCGAAGGAGTTTATGAAAAAAGTATGATATTTATCTGAAGAAAACTTTCATAGAAAGGCTGTCACATATTAGATAATGGACAGCCTTTGTTTTGAAATGGGAGATAGGAGAACTGAACATCCTAAGCTAGCTATAAAGAAAAATCTCTCATCGTTTTCGCTTTGGGGATAACTGGGTATATATGATTAGATTTATTTGCCGATGCAGCATATTTACATCACTGATTATCAGTGACTGTTCATTTTAATCGGTACAACCTCTGTTTTGACAAATACACAGAATGTGGGGACAAATGCAAATCGGTGTATTTCATAGCTTTGCATATATGTGTTGTACCGCTTTCTTTTAGCCTTTTTTGCGAATGTCCGCTATCAGATACAAGGTGTTGAATGATAGGGCATTTCCGCAGGTATGTTACAGAACACTTGTTGAATACAAAGGTAGTGGTTTTCTTGGAATTTCTGTGGTTTGCGGTGTGTTTTTTATTTTCCAGAAGGTGTTGGATGATAGAATCGGTCATAAAACCTGAAAACTTTTGTAAGGTTTACGTTTGATTCGCTTGAAAAAGTGTAGAGCAATGTGCAATGGGTGATATACGTTGGGAAAAGTGTAATAAGGTTGAATTATTCGCATAAAAAATGTATGCGCGTATTACATACCTCTAAAAGATACAAACAAATTATACCCATACTGGTATATTGTTGATGTTTTGTCTTAATTTTGTATCCGAAAGGGTATAACATTAAAGGTATTATGCTATGGATATATTAAGTCTCACCAAAGTAACATCATTGTTCATCCTAA
>PPYF01271467.1_pt1 | contig 13347 bp, 10 predicted proteins | sample 1559871 | NCBI WGS metagenome assembly PPYF01 (sample SAMN08240021, study PRJNA423297) | Human gut metagenome, whole genome shotgun sequencing project. | reverse complement strand
CTTTGGCTAATATGGGAGAGCGTTTCGGCTTCTATATTATGATGGCAATCCTTACACTGTTTATCTCGGCGAAGTTCGGGCTGTCTGAAACGACTACCGGATATATCTATTCCGCGTTCTATGCATCTATCTATATTCTGGCATTGGCAGGCGGTATCATTGCCGATAAGACTAAAAACTTCAAAGGCACTATCCTTGCCGGTCTGGTGATGATGGCGGTGGGTTATCTGATTATTGCCATTCCTACTCCTACGCCTGTTCCCAGCATGGGACTTTACCTGGGACTGACTTGTTTCGGACTTCTGGTCATTGCTTTCGGTAACGGTCTGTTCAAGGGTAATCTTCAGGCATTGGTGGGTCAGATGTACGATGATCCCAAGTACTCAAGCCTGCGCGACTCCGGGTTCCAGATATTCTACATGTTCATCAACATCGGCGGTTTCTTCGCTCCGTGGATTGCTATCGGTGTGCGCAACTGGTGGTTGAAGGTCAACAACTTCGACTATGATGCCACTTTGCCCGAACTTTGTCACCAATTCCTTAAAGAGGGCGACAAGATGGCTCCCCAGGCTATGGAGAATCTTACGGCTCTGGCAGACAAGGTTACGCTCGACGGCAGCCATGTGGCTGATATGGGTGCGTTTGTCAACAACTACCTGGATGTGTTTAACCGCGGTTTCCAATATGCTTTCATGGCTGCCATTGTTGCCATGTTGATTTCATTGGTAATCTACCTGGTCAACAAGAACCGCTTCCCCGATCCGGCAAAGAAGGTTGTAGCTGCCAAGGAACAGAATACTACCGTAAGCAAAGAAGAAATCAAGATGAGCGCAGCCGAAATCAAACAGCGTATTTATGCCCTGTTCGCAGTGTTCGGTGTGGTAATCTTCTTCTGGCTGTCGTTCCACCAGAACGGTTATTCGCTGACTTACTTTGCACGCGACTATGTAGACTTGAGCGTAATCGATATTGACCTTGGCTTTACCCGTATCAAGGGTGCTGAAATCTTCCAGTGCGTAAACCCGTTCTTTGTGGTATTCCTCACTCCGTTTATCATGTGGCTGTTCGGCGCATTGAAGAAAAAGGATAAAGAACCGTCCACTCCGATGAAGATTGCCATCGGTATGGGTATTGCGGCACTGGCATACGTGTTCCTGATGATATTCTCGTTCACTTTGCCTGCCAAAGATGCGTTAAGCACGATGAGTGCCGCCGAAATCAATGCCATCCGTGTGACTCCGTGGATTATGATAGGTTTGTACTTCATCCTTACGGTTGCCGAGTTGTTCATCTCACCGCTGGGACTGTCTTTCGTGTCCAAGGTGGCTCCCCCTCATTTGCAGGGTCTGATGCAGGGTTGCTGGCTGGCTGCAACGGCAGTAGGTAATTCGCTGCTTTTCGTTGGCGGTATCCTTTATACCACTGTTCCAATCTGGGCATGCTGGTTGGTTTTCGTGGGTGCAACGGGCGCTTCCATGATTGTGATGCTCTCAATGGTTAAATGGCTGGAGAGAGTAGCGAAATAATAGAGAAAACGTAAAGGTCAACTTTGGAATTGCAGAGTTGACCTTTACAGTTATAATGTAGCCCTTTAGAAACGTAATGTAGCTCTTTGGAAACGTAGTGTAGCCCTTTGGATTCCATAATGCGGTCCGCTGCTTATTCCTCGATTTTCAACTGCATGATGTAGTCGTTCATATAATATCCGTTTCCTATCGGAAAATCTCCCTCTCTGGATTTCTTCATCCCCATGTGCTCGTAAAAACCTACCGCTTTGTTGTTGCGGTTTACGTTCAGTTCCATGATGCACGGGGCGGGATGCACATCCCTGATGTATTTCACAGCTTCGCGAAACAGGAAACTCCCGCAGTGTGCGCCCTGATAATAAGGAAGCACATAAATCTTTTGCAGGTGAAACAGGTCTTTTCCTTGTTGCTGTACGGATACATAACCCGCCGCTTCGCACTCCTCACAGGCAATGAGGTACACATGCCCCTCTTCTTCCATCTGTTGGCGGATGCTTTCTAAGGAGTACATCCACTCCATCATATATTCGATTTGTTCTTTTGAAAGAATTTCTTTGTAGGTTTCGGGAAATATCTGCCAGGCGAGTTTATGGATTAACCCGCAATCGGCGCTTGTTGCTTTTCTGATGGTAAACATGTTTTGCTGCGTTTATATTAATATGATGCAAATATAGCATACTTTGTTTCAAACAGAAACTAAACTGTAATTATTTGTGGCATATCAACGGGAATATTGCTGGTGCGACAGGCGCAGTCCGGATTGCTCTCCGGTCATATATACTCTTAAATAATATTAATGCAAGGTACTTTGCAATACAAGGTACTAAGATAATACATATATTTGTGCCATACAAAGGATGCAGGTATGGCATTTTTTGTTGTAAATAGTCAAACCATTTAATAACATATACGAATTATGGACGTTAATAATGTAAAGTCGCAGATGCGCAAGGGCATGCTTGAATATTGTATCATGCTGTTGCTCCATAAAGAGCCGGCTTATGCTTCGGATATTATACAGAAACTGAAGGAAGCGCGGCTCATTGTGGTGGAAGGTACGCTCTATCCGCTGCTCACCCGTTTGAAGAACGATGATTTGCTGAGTTACGAATGGATAGAGTCCACGCAGGGACCGCCTCGCAAATACTATAGGCTGACCGCAAAAGGAGAGGCTTTTCTGGGCGAGCTGGAGGTGTCCTGGCGCGAACTGAGCGATACGGTCAATCATATTGCCAACAATTAGCGTGAAGCATGTTGGGCTATTGAAGAGTAATGAAAGAATAAATAAAAAAACATATAACGATGAAAAAGACATTAACGGTAAATTTAGGAGGAACGGTTTTTCATATCGATGAAGATGCCTACCGCCTTTTGGATAATTATTTAAGCAACCTGAAGATACATTTCCGTAAGGAAGCCGGTGCAGACGAGATAATCGATGACATTGAACGCCGTATCTCCGAGCTTTTTACGGAGAAGCTTGCTGCGGGTTCGCAGGTGATTACCATTGCCTATGTGGAAGAAGTGATTGCCCGCATGGGAAAGCCGGAAGAACTGGAGCCTGATGCAGGAGATGCCGCTTCCGGAAACGGCAGTTGGGATGGCAGCAACCATGCCGGCAGTACAGGTGCAGGCGCTTCCGCAACTGCGGAGAAAGTGTCTCACCATTTCTATCGCAATCCCGACGATAAGATGTTGGGCGGTGTGGTGAGTGGATTGGCTGCCTATTGGGGTTGGGACGTGACGATGTTGCGTCTGGTGCTTGTAATAATCATGATTTTCGGATTCAAGCTCCTGATACCCGCCTATATCATTTGCTGGATAATCGTTCCGGAAGCCCGCACGGCAGCCGAGAAACTGAGTATGCGGGGCGAGGCGGTTACGGTAGATAATATAGGCAAGACGGTGACCGGCGGTTTTGAGAAGGTGGCAAACGGCGTGAACGATTATATGAGGTCCGACAAGCCTCGCACTTTCCTGCAGAAACTGGGCGATGCCCTGGTTATGGTGGTGGGGCTGTTCCTTAAAATCTGCCTGGTGATATTCGCTATCATCTGCAGTCCGCTGCTGTTTGTGTTCGGAGTGGTGTTCGTAGCCCTGCTTTTTGCTGCCGTAATGGTGGCCATCGGCGGTGGGGCAGCACTTATCTCGATGTTCCCTACTTTTAATGTAGTATTGCCTGCTTCTCCGTTATCGGCCATTGTGATGTATATTGCAGGTATCCTGGTAGTGGGCATTCCGTTGGTAAGTCTCGTTTGGATGATATTCAGCCAGATATTCAAGTGGCAGCCTATGGTTTCCGGCCTGAAATGGACGTTGGTCATTCTTTGGATTGTAAGTGCATGTGTCTTTGGCATCTGCTTCGCAATGCAGGGAGCGACATTCCCGATATTGGGCGTGCTGGTCTGACAAGCGAGGGCATGGCATAGAAAAAAGGAAGCCGGCAACATCACTGCAACGATGTGCCGGCTTTCTTTTTTCATATTCTTTTTTATCTGCTTTCTTTATTGTTTTGCAGGCTTCAGCCACTTATCCAGCCATTCAAAGAATGTGCGCTGCCACAGAACGCCGTTTTGCGGTTTCAGCACCCAGTGGTTCTCATCGGGATAGATAAGCAGTTCGGCAGGAACACCGCGCATTACGGCGGCGTCAAAGGCAGCCATTGCCTGGTTGGCAAGAATGCGGAAATCCTTTTCGCCATGAATGCAGAGGATAGGGGTGTCCCATTTGTCTACGAAGAGGTGGGGGGAGTTGGCAAATGTACGTTGGGCTGTAGCGTTGTCCTTTTCCCAGTATGCGCCGCCCATATCCCAGTTGGCAAACCATTTTTCCTCTGTCTCAAGGTACTGCATTTCCATATTGAATATACCGTCGTGGGCAATGAATGCCTTGAAGCGTTTGTCGTGATGCCCGGCAAGCCAGTAAACGGAGAAGCCTCCGAAGCTGGCGCCTACACAACCCAGGCGGTCTTTGTCGACAAATGGTTCTTTTGCCATTTCGTCGATGGCTGTGAAGTAGTCTTTCATGCACTGGCCGCCGTAATCGCCGCTGATGGCTTCATTCCACTCTACACCGAAGCCCGGAAGACCGCGGCGGTTGGGGGCTACGATGATATAGTCGTTGGCAGCCATAATCTGGAAATTCCAGCGATAGCTCCAGAACTGGCTGACGGGGCTTTGAGGTCCGCCCTCGCAGAAGAGCAGGGTGGGGTACTTCTTGTTCGGGTCGAATTGGGGCGGGTAGATAACCCAGGTCAGCATTTGCTTGCCGTCGGTGGTCGTCATCCAGCGGGCCTCTACTTTACCCATCTCCAGTTGGTCGTAGATTTGCTTGTTCTCGAATGTCAGTTGCTCGGCCTCGGCAAAAGCATTGCCGCTGCGTGTGTTGTTTACGGCATATATCTCATCTCCCATACTCATGGAGTGACGCTTGGCAATGAGCTTGTCACCGCAAAGGGCGAGAGAGGCGTAGTCGTGCATGCCGTCGGTAAGCCGGTTCAGACTGTCATTGTCGGCAAGACCGATGTTGTAAATCTGCGTTTCACCGTGCCATACGCCGATGAAGTATATGCTTTGCGAGTCTTTGTTCCACAAGAAAGCATCTACGTTGGATTCGAAGGCGCGGCTTACGAAACGCTTCTCTCCGGTTGCAAGGTTCATGACGAACAGGCGGTTGAGGTCTGCCTCGTAGCCGTCGCGTTCCATGCTCTGCCAGGCTATGTACTTGCCGTCGGGCGAATATTGGGGATTGGTATCGTACCCTTTGTTCTCTTCGGTGATGTTTTCCGTTTTCCCGGTGGCAAGGTCATAGATGTAAATATCGGAATTGGTGGAGACGGCATAGGCCAGTCCCGTCTTTTTGCGGCAGGTATAGGCCACTTTGTCCGAAGCAGGGCTCCAGGCCAGTTGCTCGATACCGTCGGGCGAGAAAGCGAATCCCTCGATGTCTCCCTCGTACCGGGTGAGCTGTTTGCGTTCCGTACCGTCCGGATTCATCTCCCACACCTGGCTGCTGCCGCTTTCGTTGCAGAGGAAAGCGATTTTCTTGCCGTCTTTAATCCAGACGGGTTGGCTTTCCTGCCAGCTGTCGCGGGTGATTTGTCTGTTGCTGCTGCCATCGGCATTCATGACAAACAACTCGTTGTTGCTCTTGTTTTCCGGTACGCTGTAATAGGCTACCGAGTAAGCAATCTGTTTCTCGTCGGGCGATACGGCTACGCTGCCGATACGGCCCATTGCCCAAAGCGCTTCGGGCGTCATGCGCTTACCTTCAATCTTTATATCCGATCTTTCGATAAGCGTTCCGTTCTGTCCTGCGTCTTTGGTTCCGCCGCAGGATGCCAACATCATTGCTGCCGACATAAATAATAGGTTTGATTGTTTCATATATGTTTGAAGATTTATTTCGGTAACGAAGATAGGAAATTAATTTAAATTTTCTTCAGACTCCATTTCCCTTTCTTCATGTAGAAATAGCAAAGCACCAGAATTCCTACGGAATAAACAATTTCCGATGTCCATGCAAATGCCACGTCCAGTTTCAGATAGGCTACGATGTATGTGATGTAGCAGGTATAAACCACCAGTGTTATCATCTCCAGGGCCAAGGCAGTACGCGTGTTTCCGGTTCCCGATACGGACTGGAAATAGAGGAAGAGCAGGAACCACGTGGAGAGTGACAGGAAATTCTGTACCATCGTCCAGAAAGAGACGTTGAGCATGCGTTTGAGTATGTTCCAGCGGATACCCGGTATTTTGTCCAGTCCGTACTTGCGGATGTCGATACGGTAGCGGGTGTAGAGGATGAAGAATATCAATGACACCAATTCCGCCAACGACGAGCCTATGGCGGCTCCGGCAATGCCGAGCTGCGGCACTCCGAATTTTCCGAATATCAGGATGTAGTTGAATACGACATTGCTCAATACCATGACGATTGAGTTCAGCGTCAGCGTTTTGGTCTGTGTCGTTCCCAGAAAGAACGCACGGAACATCACTGCCGTAAAGGAGAAAAAGAATCCGAAGACACGCCAGTTGAGGTAGCTCATTGCCGCATCGTAGATGTGCTGGGAAGAGACAAGCCGTTTCAATATCACCGGAGCGAAGCTGTAACAGAGGGCAAACATAACCGCTGCCATTCCCAACTGGAAATAGACTCCCTGGTAGAAGAGGTTGCCTATCTCTTTATATTGCTGTTCGCCGTTGCGCCGTGCTATCAGAATTTGCGCTCCGATACTGAAACCGAATGCCACCATGAACATTACTATGTAGAAGATACCTGCAATGGCGGATGCTCCTAATTCTATCTCGCCCACGCGTCCCAGGAAGGCAGTGTCTGTCATGCCGATCATCTGCTCCATGAGCAGGCTGATGAGAATAGGGTAGGCTATAAGCCAGATTTCTTTGTAGGTGTATTTAGTCTGCATATTCGATAAATAGGTTTTTGGGATACATTCGATAACTCTTTTTTGGGGAGACTGATATACTCGAAAAAAGGAAAAGGAAGCCGGGCAAAGTGCATTGTCCGGCTTCCTTCTGAGAAAATATCTTGAACGGAAGTTTATTTCCTGTTCTGCTTTTCTTTCATCATCTGCTCCTGTTGCTTCTGCATAGCTTCAAGGCGGGCAGCGAAGCCGGTCTTTTTCATTTTCTTCGGGTCTTTCCTGTTCGCTTCCAGTTGTGCCAGAAGCGCTTCCTCATTCGTCATTTTGCGCATGATGATGGTAGTTACCACACTGACAAGCGTCGAAATGAAGTAGTAGTAGTTCAGTCCCGAAGGATAGTCGTTCAATATAAACAGGAACATAACGGGCATCAGGTACGACATCCATTTCATGGCTGCCATTTGCGGGTTGGCGCCAGTGTCCTGCTGCTGCATCATAAATTTGGTGTTCAGGATATTCGTTACTGTCATCAGCAGGCAGAAAAGGCTGAGGTGACTGCCCAGGAACGGAATATGGAACGGGAAATTGATGAACGCATCGTACGTGGACAAGTCATCGGCCCACAAGAAACTTTGCTGGCGCAGCTCGATGGCACTCGGCACGAACATAAACAATGCCATTAGAATGGGGAACTGAATCAGCATCGGCAGACAGCCGCCCATCGGACTCACGCCGTATTGGCTGTAAAGCGCCATCACTTCCTGCTGCTTCTTCATGGCATCTTCCTGCTTGGGATACTTCTTGCCTATTTCATCTATTTTCGGTTTCAGTACACGCATTTTGGCAGAGGAGATGTACGTTTTCCAAGTTGCGGGAAATACCACTGCTTTTACAATCAATGTCATCAGCAGCAGAACGATACCCATGCTCAATCCCCAGCTGGACAGCCAGTCGAAGATGTTGATGGTGAACCATTTGTTTATCCAGCGGATTAACGGCCAGCCCAGATATACCAGGCGGTTGAGCTCCCACTTGTCCTCGCGTCCTTTATCGAGCGCGGTCAGCGTTTTGTAGTGGTTGGGACCGAAGTAGAAGAACAGTTGCGTCGGAGTCTTGCCGGTCGGGTCGAAAGCAGTGCTCATTTCGGCAGAGTAGTCCTTGATGTAGCCGCTTCCCTGTGTCTCCAGCTTTGAGTTCAGCTTCGTTTTCTCAAAGTTGGCATCGGCGAGGAATACGGAAGAGAAGAACTGGTTCTTGAAAGCAATCCAGTCCAGGCGTTCTGCCACTTCTTTCTCATCGTTCTTGCCGGCAGACAGGTAATCGGTTCCGTCTCCGGTAATTTTATAGGTCAACTCCGCCAGGCGGTTCTCATACGTATATCCCTTTTCTATCTGATCGTTGCCGCTGAATAGGGTAACAGGTGTCTTTTTGTCCTGTCCCATATACTCTTTCAACGTAGCTGACGAAATACGTCCGCCCTTGGTGGCAACTGTCAGCTCTGCCAGATTGTTTTGTATTGTAACCTGTGAGTCGGTTCCCTGAAGAGCGTTGAAGAAGAGAGCGGTAGAGTCTGCCGTCTGTTCCTCCTTGTCATTGGCCAAGGCGGCTTCCGCCTTTGCTTTCAGGTCAGCTTCGCGTTGTTGTACTTGGGCTATGGAGTCGTAATAGCGTTGCTGTGCAGCCAGTTGCTCCTTGCTCGGACGGCTCAGAAAGCTGAATCCGACTAACAGGATTGCTATCAAGACAAGGCCTGTGATGGTGTTTTTATCCATTTAATCAAATATGAATTTTCAATTATTAATTAGTGATGATTACTTTGTTTCGTTTTCAATCGCAGCCTTTACGAAAGCTACAAATAGCGGATGCGGGTGCAGTACGGTACTGCTGTATTCGGGGTGGAACTGGGTTCCGACAAACCATTTCAGGGCGGGTATCTCTACTATCTCCACCAGGTCCGATTCCGGATTGATGCCCGTACACTGCATGCCGGCCGCTTCATACTCTGCCTTATATGCGTTGTTGAACTCATAGCGGTGACGGTGGCGCTCCTGTATGTGTTCCGTGCCATAGGCCTCGTAGGCTTTGCTGCCTTCTTGCAATACGCATTCGTAAGCGCCCAGACGCATCGTGCCGCCCATATTGGTAATGGACTTCTGCTCTTCCATGATGTCGATAACGTTGTGCGGTGTCTTTTCATCCATTTCGCGCGAATTGGCATCAGCGTATCCCAGTACGTTGCGGGCAAATTCAATGGCAATGCATTGCATACCCAGGCAGATACCGAATGTCGGAATGTCGTGCGTACGCGCATATTTGATGGCTACGAACTTTCCGGCAATGCCACGTTCGCCGAAGCCCGGTCCGATGAGAACGCCCGACATGCCTTTCAATGCTTCCGCTACGTTTTCGTCCGTCAGCTTCTCGCTGTTTACGAAATCTACGGATACCTTGCGGTCATTGTATGTTCCGGCTTGTGAAAGGGCTTCGCGGATGGATTTGTAGGCATCCTGCAAATCGTACTTGCCCACCAGTGCTATGTGTACCGGTTCGGTCGTTTCTGCCTTGTGACGGCGTTCGAGGAAAGCGCGCCACGGGCCCAGTCCCGGAGTATCGCCCACGGGAAGTCCCATTTTCTTCAGGATAGTTTCGTCCAGTCCCTGAGCCTGCATCAGAATAGGCACTTCGTAGATAGTAGGTGCATCGATGCTCTGTACAACGGCTTTTTCGTCTACATTGCAGAAAAGGGCCACTTTCTTGCGCAAGGTACTGCTCAGCTCATGTTCCGTGCGGAGTACCAGCACATCGGGCTGGATACCGGCGCTTTGCAACTCTTTTACGGAGTGCTGGGTCGGTTTGGTTTTCAATTCGCCGGCTGCTGCAAGATAGGGTACATAAGTAAGGTGTACGCACAAGGCGTCTTTACCCAGTTCCCATTTCAACTGGCGGATGCTTTCCAAGTACGGAAGAGACTCGATGTCGCCTACCGTACCACCGATTTCGGTAATTACGAAATCGAATTTATATTTGTTGCCCAACAGCTTTACATTACGCTTGATTTCATCCGTAATGTGAGGGATTACCTGAATGGTCTTTCCCAGATAATCGCCGCGGCGCTCTTTGTCGATAACGCTTTTGTAGATACGTCCGGTTGTAATATTGTTGGCCTTTGTGGTCTGGATACCCAGGAAGCGTTCGTAGTGCCCCAGGTCGAGATCGGCTTCATGGCCGTCTACCGTTACGTAGCATTCTCCGTGCTCATAAGGGTTCAGCGTACCCGGGTCGATATTGATATACGGGTCGAACTTCTGAATTGTTACTTTATAACCTCTTGCTTGCAATAATTTACCGATGGATGACGAAATAATACCTTTGCCCAATGAAGAGGCAACGCCACCGGTGACGAAAATATACTTTGTTTCTCCCACAGCTATACTGTTTTTAAATGTTTTCTCTAAAAATTAAAGCGCAAAATTATGAAAAAAAAGAGGAAGTACATAACAGTTTGGTGAAAACAATTATAAAAAGTGGAATATCTGTGCGTAATAAGGTTCTGATAAACTTTCACTTTCCACCTTTTGTAATCTGAACATTTTGATTTAATTTTGCGTTCAAATATAGATTTTAAGAAAAGTATGAGGAATAGACGTATTTTAATAGGCTACTCCCGAACGGTATATTGCATACAATCCGGACTATTACCGTATGTTTGTTCCCACCACTTATTATTATGCTCCTATGGAACGCCTGTCGCAGGTTGGCTGGACTTTCCAGAAGCCGGATACTGTACCTGCGATGACGAAAGAGCTCTTGCCGTTCGATACATTGAGCTTCTTGTCGAAAGAGAATGCGAATAGGGTTGTGGACCGTGTGATGATGAATACGTACGTCAATCGTCCGGACTTGGTGGTAATGACCGAGAAAGAGATTAAAAAGAAAAAACTTTTCAAGGACAATATCGAAAAGGAAATCTCTTCCAAGCCTTCCGTGGTGAAACTCTTTGCCCAGGAGAACATGGCAAGAGTGAAAGAAGAGGCGGAAGTCGTGATACAAAAGCCCAACTGGTGGGTGACCGGTGGAAACGGTTCGTTGCAGATTACGCAAAACTATATTTCCGACAACTGGTATAAGGGCGGTGAAAGTACGAACTCCTTGCTTGCCAACCTGCAGTTGTTTGCCAACTATAACGATAGGGAGAAACTCCAGTGGGAGAATATGCTGGATGCCAAGTTCGGTTTCAACTCAGCTCCTTCCGATGAGTTCCACGATTACCTGGTAAGTACCGACCAGTTCCGCCTTTATAGCAAATTGGGTATTCAGGCTGCATCCAAGTGGTATTATACCATTACTACGGAATTTAAAACACAGTTTTGCCATAGTTACAAGGCGAATAGCGAAGAGCTGGTCTCAGCATTCTTTGCACCCGCAGATTGGTCGTCCAGTATCGGTATGGACTATAAGCTGAAAAAGGAAAAGTTTAACTTGTCTGTTTTTATCGCTCCGCTGACCTATATGTTGCGCTATGTGGGCAATAAAGAGGTGGACGAAGTGAAGTTCGGTCTGGACGAGGGTAAGTGCGTCAAGCATAATTTCGGTTCTCAAATACAGCCTACGCTTTCGTGGACTATCATACCTTCTATCGTTCTGGATTCACGGTTGGACTTCCAGACCAGTTACGAGTGGACACGTATTGAATGGGAAAACACCATTAATTTTGTGCTGAACCGTTATCTCTCCACCAAACTTTATGTGCATGCCCGTTTTGATGACAGTGCCAAACCGACCGAAGGCGACAGCTATTTCCAGGTGAAGGAATTGTTGAGCTTCGGTATCAATTACAAATGGTAACCATATCTGTTGCGAATGATTAAAGGGGGCGCTCCGCTGACAGCGGGGCGCTCTTTTTGGTTTTTCAGAAGAAAAAATAGCGAAAAACTGCGAAAAATAGGAAAAAGAGCGTTTACGTACACAGAAAAAGCAGTCTAATCCCTTGCAGTTCGCAAATAATGCGTAAATTTGCCGCGATTTGTAATGCACACTTTGCAAAATGGCGGATACTATAAGACATCAGGGTATTGTGGAAAACATAAACGGCACTCATCTTCAGGTGAGGATTGTTCAAACTTCAGCATGTGCTTCATGCAGTATCAAGGGACATTGCAGTTCTGCCGATACAAAAGAAAAGCTTATCGATGTTATAGATGAAAGTTCTTCTTATCAGCCCGGCGACCGTGTATGGGTTGTCGGAGAATTGTCTATGGGGGTAATGGCGGTTTTGCTTGCGTTTGTGATGAACTAACTAATACATAAAACAAATAATTAATAAACAACTAATTTATGAATGTAATTCTGATTGCAGTAATTTCATTGGGGGCCATAGCGCTGGTTGCGGCGGTTATTCTTTACGTGGCTTCCAAGAAATTTGCCGTGTATGAAGATCCGCGAATTGCACAAGTGGCAGCCGTGCTGCCTCAGGCAAACTGCGGTGGATGTGGTTACCCGGGTTGTAGCGGATTTGCCGATGCTTGCGTCAAGGCAGGTTCGTTGGAAGGTAAACTTTGTCCGGTGGGCGGACAGCCTGTCATGACGAAAGTTGCCGAAATCCTGGGATTGGATGCTGCTGCTGCCGAACCGATGGTTGCAGTGGTAAGATGTAACGGAACGTGTGCCAACCGTCCTCGTGTCAATCAATACGACGGTGCGAAGAGCTGTGCTATCGCAGCTTCTCTTTACGGTGGCGAAACGGGATGCAGCTTTGGCTGTTTGGGGTGTGGCGACTGTGTGTCTGCCTGCCAGTTCGGTGCTATCCGCATGAATCCCGAAACCGGACTTCCTGAGGTAGACGAAAGCAAGTGTACTGCTTGCGGCGCATGTGCCAAGGCTTGTCCGAGAAATATTATCGAAATCCGTCCGCAAGGCAAGAAATCCCGCCGCGTTTATGTGCAGTGCGTAAACAAGGATAAGGGTGCTGTAGCCCGTAAGGCCTGTACCGTAGCCTGCATCGGCTGTGGCAAGTGTGTGAAGGTATGTCCGTTCGAGGCAATTACGCTGGAGAACAATCTGGCATACATCGACCCGAACAAATGTAAGTCTTGCCGTAAATGCGAAGAAGTTTGTCCGCAAGGTACGATAATCGCCCTCAATTTCCCGCCGCGTAAACCGAAAGCGGAAGGAGAGGCTGTTGCTTCCAAGGCTGCAGAGCCGGTGAAGAAAGTTGCGGAAGCTGCGAAGAAGCCGGTGGAAACTCCTGCAAAGCCCGCAGAAGCTCCTAAAAAAACAGCGGAAACTTCCAAAGCTTCTGAAACTGCTGCTCCGGAAACTCCGAAAACTGAAGCATAATATTAAAAGAAATTAAACGACTAAAAATACAGAATTGTATGTTGAAGACATTTTCAATCGGTGGAGTTCATCCACACGAAAATAAACTTTCAGCACATCAGC
>PPYF01242543.1_pt1 | contig 13349 bp, 8 predicted proteins | sample 1559871 | NCBI WGS metagenome assembly PPYF01 (sample SAMN08240021, study PRJNA423297) | Human gut metagenome, whole genome shotgun sequencing project. | reverse complement strand
TTGCAGGATTGTTTCAAGAGAGTCTATAATACTTTTTTCTTTTTGAAGTAGATAAATATAGTTCGTTCGTTCTTTTTCACTGTTGAAAATTCGAAATCGCTCTATTGTGTTGTATTTTACTTGGAAAATACAGGAATCTGGGACAGGGATCATATTGTTGATATTGAGAACTGCATATGTAAAGCCGGTTGTTTTATCTTGAAGTTTGTGGAAATCAAGGGAGTTTGACATTTTTTGATGTTTTTGTTTGGCTGATGAAATAGGAACATAATAATGAAAATTTTCGATAGTAAAAAGAATTCCAATATGAAGTTTTAGACGTCCGCCGTAATCCACATATCCAATACGGGGATCAAATTTTGATAAATAATTAATATAAGCTTTATCTACGACATACCAGTTCATGAAAACCTCCAGTAAACAGATAAAAAAGAGGGTGGATTTTTCCACCCGTTGTTGTTTGATTGTTTTAGATGAACAATCTGCTTAACTTTTAAACGACTGTTTTAACTGGACAGCCTAACCACGTTTAAACGAGTATTTTTATCGGATACTCTAACCGCTGCACAGATGTTTATCTGTAATTTTATTATATGTAGTCCTGGAATAGAAATCAATACTTTTTATAAAAAAACAAAAAATTTCACACTTATTTCAGACTTATCACACCCTGAGGGAATTGAAGAAAAACCGCCGGAATGTTATACTGAATATAGAATAAAATGTTCAGTATTCTGAAGAAAAAGGCATGATAAATCTTCCACAGGAGTGATAAAGATGAGCGAACGAAAAGAAGACTATGTGAAACTTGAGAATGTTTCCAAAATATATGGTTCCAAAGAAGTAAAGATTGCTGCAGTAGATGAAATCAGCTTTCAGATTGCAGAAGGGGAGTTTGTTGTAATTGTAGGACCCAGCGGCGCCGGAAAAACTACAGTTCTGAATATTCTGGGAGGAATGGATAAGGCGACAAGCGGCAAAGTTCTTGTAGACGGTCATGACATTGCAGGGTATACAAACAAACAGCTTACGGCATACAGAAGAGAAGATATAGGATTTGTCTTTCAGTTTTATAATCTTGTGCCAAATCTTACGGCTCTGGAAAACGTGGAGCTTGCTCTCCAGATATGTAAGAATCCGCTGGACGCAAAGACCGTGCTTTCTGAAGTGGGATTAAAAGACCGTCTGGGAAATTTCCCGGCGCAGCTTTCAGGAGGAGAGCAGCAGAGGGTTTCCATTGCAAGAGCCCTTGCGAAAAATCCAAAGCTTCTTCTGTGCGACGAGCCTACAGGAGCTCTTGATTATCAGACGGGAAAATCGATTTTAAAGCTTCTCCAGGATATGTGCCGGGAGAAAGGCATGACGGTCATTGTCATCACACATAACTCTGCGCTTACGCCTATGGCGGACAGAGTGATCAAAATTAAAAACGGAAAAGTTTCCAGAATGACGTTAAACGATAACCCCACACCTGTAGAAGAGATAGAGTGGTAGGTGAAGAAGATGAAAGCATTACATAAAGATTTCTGGATGGAAATACGAAGGAGTAAAGCCCGGTTTATTTCTGTCTTCCTGATTGTAGCGCTCGGAGTTGCCTTTTTTTCCGGGATTCAGGCGGCATCTCCCGATATGCGTTTTTCCGGGGACGCCTACTATGACGAAGCACGTCTTATGGACTTGAAGGTAGTTGGAACCCTGGGTCTTACGGAGGACGATGTGGAAGCTCTCAAAAAAATAGAGGGCGTGGAAAGTGCGGAGGGCGCTTACGGAACAGATGTAATCTGTGGAGAAGGGGAGGACCAGAAGGTACTTCATGTGGAATCTCTCAATAAAGATGTGAATCAGATTAAGGCGAAAAAAGGCAGGATTCCGGAGAAAAAGGGGGAGATTTTCCTTGATAACGAGTATGCGCAGGCTATGGGATATGAGGTAGGAGATTCCATAAAATTAAAACAGGAGGAAGACGGTCTTCTCCTGGAAGAAAAATATACGGTCTGCGGAATCGGTACAAGTCCTCTTTATATTTCTTTTAACAGAGGAAATACTACACTGGGATCCGGTGAGATCAGCGGTTTTGCTTACGTAGTCCCCGAGGATTTTGACCAGGAAGTATATACGCAGATCTATCTTCGTTTCCACGGTTCAGAAGATCTGACAAGCTACACGGACGCTTACGACAATTTAATCGAAAAGGTACAGGACACTGTGGAAGGGATTGAGAAGGAACGGTGTGAAATCCGGTATCATGATGTGAAGGCGGAAGCGGAGGACGCGTTAAATGATGCTGAAAAAGAGCTGAAAGACGGAGAAAAAGAGCTTGCAGACGGAAAGAAAGAGTTTGCAGACGGAGAAAAAGAATTAAACGATGCGAAGAAGGAAATAAAGGACGGAAAAAAAGAGCTTGCAGACGCAAAGAAGGAAATAGAGGATGGCAAGAAAGAGCTTGCCGATGGGAAAAAGAAGATTTCCGACGGACGGGAACAGCTGGAAGCTGCAAAAAATCAGGCGGCAGACGGGCAGAGCCAGTTAAATGCGGCAAAAGAGAAAATAAGCGCAGGCTGGACGGAATTTTACGCGAACCAGGATAAGGTAAATGCAGGAAAAGAAGAGCTCGCCGCTGCAAAAGAAGAGTTTTCCAAAGGAAAAGAAGCAATCGCAGAAGGAAAAAAGACTCTGGAAGCGAAAAAACAGGAATTAAAAGAAAAGCAGAAAGAAGTAGAGGCAGGCAAGGCTGCCATTCCTGCTGCAAGGGAGGAGCTAAATACACAGAAACAGGCGTGTGAGGAAGGCTTAAAGGCTGTGGAAGCAGGAGAGGCGGAGATTTCAAAGGGAGAGACTGCTCTTGCCGGTTTAAAGGAACAGCTTTCCGGACTTCAGAGCCAGTATGACAGCCTGAATACACAGCTTCAAAATGTCCAGGCAGAGCTTTCGACAGTGCGCGCCCAGTATGAGGAGGCAGTAAACAGCGGCACTGCAACAGAGGAAGAACTGGCTGCCCTTTTAAGCCGGATTTCTGCGCTTGAGGAGCAGGAGGGAAGCCTTGCGGCGCAGGCAGAAGCACTTCGCCCGCAGGTGGAGGCTTTGAAGGCGACGGTCAGTGAGACAGAGCAGACCCTTGCCGCAAAGAAACAGACTCTTGCAGAAAAGCGGACGGAGCTTACAAACGCCCTTGCTCAGATTACGGCAGGTCTTACTTCCCTTAACGAAAAAGAACAGCAGTTAATCCTGGCTGAGGGGCAGATCCAGGCAGGACAGAAGGAAATCGAAAAAGGATTTGCCGAGCTTGAAAAGCAGGAAGAAAAGCTTCCGGCAGCAGAGGAGGAGATCAGTAAAAACGAAAAGCTTCTGGAAGAGAGCCAGAAACAGCTTGATGAAGCCGAAAAGACGCTTTTAGAGGGACAGAGCGAAATAGACGCGCAGTCTGAAAAGCTTGCCGCCGCATGGGGACAGATTTCAGAAAGTGAGAACGAGCTTGCCTCCGGACAGGCAGAGATTGAAGCAAATGAAAAGAAAATCTCTGACGGCGAAAAGGAGATAGAAGAAAACGATAAGAAGCTTTCCGATGGTGAAAAAGAAATCAAAGAAAATGAAAAGAAGCTTGAGGACGCCAAAAAAGAGATAGAGGACGGTGAAAAAGAGCTTGCAGACGGAAAAAAAGAGTATGAGGACGCAAAAAAAGAGGTGGATGAGCTGGAAGAGCCAGAATGGCTTATCACAGACAGAAACGACCTTCCGGAATACTCGGATTACGGAGATAATGCGGACAGGATCCGAAATATCGGACAGGTTTTCCCGGTTATCTTTTTCCTTGTGGCTGCCCTTATCAGCCTTACGACCATGACAAGAATGGTGGAGGATCAGAGAACCCAGATCGGAACGTTAAAGGCGCTTGGTTACAGTAAATTTGCCATTATGTCAAAATACATAAATTATGCGCTCCTTGCAACTGTAGGAGGCAGTATCTGCGGAGTTCTCATCGGAGAAAAAATCCTTCCATATATTATTATATCGGCGTATGGCATTATGTATCACAACATGGCGTCTAATATGCAGATCCATTATGAGTTTACATATGCCATGATCGCTTCTGTGGCAGCCATTGTATGTACGCTGGGAGCAACCCTGTTTTCCTGCTATAAGGAGCTTTCCGAGACGCCGGCTTCCCTTATGCGGCCGCCCGCTCCAAAAGAAGGAAAGAGAGTGCTTCTGGAACGCATTACATTCTTCTGGAAACATTTAAGTTTTTCCTGGAAGTCTACGCTCCGAAATCTGTTCCGCTATAAAAAACGTCTTTTTATGACGATTTTCGGTATTGCGGGAAGTATGGCTCTTATGCTTGTGGGCTTTGGTATCCAGGATTCGATCATGGACATTGCTCTTCGTCAGTATTCGAAGCTCCAGCATTACGACGGAACGATCATCAGCGATGAGGACGCAGGGGAAAAAGACAGGGAAGAGCTGCAAAAATTCCTTCAGGAAGATGAAAGAATCGAGCGGTATACAGACGTACAGTTTACAAAAATGGAGACTCCGGCAGGAAAATCCAATTTAAGCGTCTATGTATATGTGCCGGAAAATCTGGAAACTTTTAAGAAGGACGTAACCTTACAGAACCGCCGGACAAAGGAGCAGTACGAGCTTTCAGATGCGGGAGCCGCCATCAGTGAAAAGACGGCGAAGCTTGCAGGTCTTTCCGTGGGAGACACCATTATGCTTATCAAAGACCATAAGCCCTATGAGGTAAAAGTAGATATTATTACAGAAAACTACATGGGTCATTATATTTATATGACGCCGAAGGTATATGAGGAAGCATTCCACGAAAAACCGGATTTTGAAAATATTATTTTTACAGTAAAGGACGAAGAAAAGGAAAATATGGAGCAGGTGGGAAATGAGATCCTCAAATTCCCGGCAGCTTTAAGCATCAGCTATACAAGCAGCCTTGCAGATCAGCTTGACCGTATGCTGAGCACCCTTGGAACGGTTATCGTGGTTCTGATCGTATCTGCGGGAATGCTCGCTTTTGTAGTTCTTTATAACCTGAATAATATTAATATCACAGAGCGGCAGAGAGAGCTTGCAACCTTAAAGGTACTGGGCTTTTATGACAAGGAGGTTTCCCAGTACGTATTCCGGGAAAATGTGCTTCTCACTATTATGGGCGTAATTGCAGGCGCAGCCTTCGGTATTCTCCTTCACAGGTATGTGATCACAACAGTGGAAGTAGACGCCGTTATGTTCGGACGAAACATCAAGCCGTTAAGCTTTTTATACAGCACACTGTTTACCTGCGGCTTCTCTGCCTTTGTAAATATGGTGATGCATTTTAAGTTAAAGAAGATCGATATGGTAGAATCGCTGAAAAGCGTGGAATAAGTGTGAAATCGAAGGACATCTTCTTGACAAAAAAAGAAATATTCATTATAGTAGAATCCATGATAACGGCTGTGAAGAAGAGGAGTAAGCTGTCGGAGCATACAGAGAGAAATGTCCGCAGGCTGGAAGACATTTTATGCAGAAGGCAGGTGAAGGTAGCTTTGGAGCCGGAGAGCCGAAAAAGAGGTAAGCTCTTCCGTAACCCGCGTTAAGGGAAATGAGATGTGCAGGTTTTCTGCATAATGAAGGTGGTACCGCGACAACAATCGCCCTTCACACGCTTGTGTGAGGGGCGTTTTTCTTAAACAGACATTCTTCACACAGAGGAAACCAACAGATAAACTTTCAAATATTTACCAGGAGGACATTATGAGTAAAGAACTGGCAAAAACTTATGACCCGAAAGGCATTGAAGAACGCCTTTACAAAAAATGGATGGACAACGGATACTTTCATGCAAAAGTAAATCCGGACAAGAAACCGTTTACCATTGTGATGCCGCCGCCCAATGTAACAGGACAGCTTCACATGGGACACGCTCTTGACGAGACCATGCAGGATATTTTAATCCGTTTTAAGAGAATGCAGGGCTATGAGGCATTATGGCAGCCGGGAACAGACCATGCCGCGATCGCAACAGAGGTTAAGGTCATTGAAAAACTGAAAAAAGAGGGCATTGACAAAAACGAAATCGGAAGAGAAGAGTTTTTAAAACATGCCTGGGAGTGGAAAGAAGAGTACGGCGGAAAAATCATCAATCAGTTAAAGAAGCTTGGCGCTTCCGCAGACTGGGAGAGAGAACGCTTTACAATGGACGAGGGCTGCTCAAAGGCTGTACAGGAAGTATTTATCAAGCTGTACGAAAAAGGCTATATTTACAAAGGCTCCCGTATCATCAACTGGTGTCCTGTATGCCAGACTTCCATTTCCGATGCAGAGGTAGAGCATGAGGACCAGGACGGATTTTTCTGGCACATCAATTACCCGATCGTTGGAGAAGAAGGAAGATTCGTGGAAATTGCAACAACACGTCCGGAAACTCTTCTCGGCGATACTGCAGTTGCAGTCAATCCGGAGGACGAAAGATATAAAGACATTGTTGGAAAAATGCTGAAGCTTCCTCTCACCGACAGAGAGATCCCGGTCATCGCAGATGAATATGTAGACAAAGAATTTGGTACAGGCTGTGTAAAGATCACACCTGCTCACGACCCTAACGACTTTGAGGTAGGACGCAGACACAACCTTCCGGAAATCAACATTATGAACGACGATGCGACCATCAACAGCCTTGGCGGAAAATATGCAGGCATGGACCGCTACGAAGCGCGTAAGGCAATGGTGGAAGATTTAAAAGAGCTGGGACTTCTTGTAAAGGTTGTTCCACATTCCCATAACGTAGGAACACACGACCGCTGCGGAACAACCGTAGAGCCTATGATCAAGCCACAGTGGTTTGTAAAAATGGACGAGATGGCAAAGGCTGCCATCGAAGCTCTGGATAACAAAGAGCTTACTTTCGTTCCGGAACGTTTTGACAAGACATATCTGCACTGGCTTGAAAATATCCGCGACTGGTGTATTTCCCGTCAGCTCTGGTGGGGACACAGAATCCCGGCATATTACTGCGACGAGTGCGGCGAGGTTGTAGTTGCCGGAGAAATGCCGGAGAAATGTCCGAAATGCGGCTGCACACACCTTCATCAGGACGAGGATACCCTTGATACATGGTTCAGCTCCGCGCTCTGGCCGTTCTCTACTCTTGGTTGGCCGGAAAAAACAGAGGAGATGGAATATTTCTATCCGACAGACGTACTTGTAACAGGATACGATATTATTTTCTTTTGGGTTATCCGTATGGTATTTTCCGCTATCGAACAGACTGGAAAGGTTCCGTTCCATCATGTGCTTATTCACGGACTTGTGCGCGATTCTCAGGGACGCAAGATGAGTAAATCCCTCGGAAACGGAATCGACCCGCTTGAAGTTATTGATAAATACGGTGCAGATGCGCTCCGTCTTACACTTATGACAGGAAACGCACCTGGAAATGATATGCGTTTCTACTGGGAGAGAGTCGAGTCAAGCCGTAACTTTGCAAATAAAATCTGGAATGCTTCCCGTTTCATTATGATGAATCTGGAAGGAAAAACAGTAAAAGAGCCGGAAAATCTTGCTGATTTCTGTCCGGAGGACAAATGGATTCTGTCTCATCTGAACACTGTGATCCGTGAAGTGACAGAAAACATGGATAAATACGAGCTCGGCATTGCTGTCCAGAAGGTGTACGATTTCCTCTGGGACGAGCTTTGCGACTGGTATATCGAGATGGCTAAGGTTCGTCTCTGGAAAGCAGAGGAAAACCCGGAGGCAGCAAACGCAGCTCTGTGGACACTCCGCACAGCGCTCACAGAAGGCTTAAAGCTTCTTCACCCGTATATGCCGTTTATTACAGAGGAAATCTTCTGCACCCTTCTTCCGGAAGAGGAATCCATTATGATCTCCAAATGGCCGGAATATAAAGAAGAGTGGTCCTTCCCGGAGGCAGAGCTTGCAGTGGAAAGCTTCAAAGAAGTAGTGCGCGGTATCCGTAATACAAGAACAGAGATGAACGTACCTGCAAATAAAAAGACAAATGTCTATATTGTAGGAAAAAATGCGGAAGTATGCAAAATGTATGAAGAAAGCCGCAAGTCCTTTGTAAACCTTGCTCTTGCAAAAGAGATCCACGTACAGGAAGACAAGGCAGGAATCGGAGAGGACGCTGTATCTGTCGTTGTTTCCAACGCAGTTGTATATCTTCCGCTTGAAGACCTGGTAGACAGGGAAAAAGAACTGGAACGCCTCACAAAAGAAAAAGAGCGTCTCATAAAGGAAATTGCCCGCTGTGAGGGAATGCTCAATAATCCGAACTTTGTAAATAAAGCACCTGAAGCAAAGGTAGCAGCAGAAAAAGAAAAGCTTCAGAAATACATTGAGATGAAAGAAAAAGTCAGCACACAGCTTTCTCAGCTTGAGAAATGATAAAGGAGTGGTTGAATGAATAAGCAAAAGCTCTGTGATTTCTGTAACAGGATTTCCCTGATCCTTCAGGCTCTGGGCTGCGCGGTTATGTACTTTATAATTGAGGCGATGAGCCGTCATTCTTTTGCGGAAGCATGGCATTTTATGGTAAATAAACCCCTTGTATTTGCATATAACGCAGGATTTATTTTTACTACAATGCTTATTTCCTATCTGTTTCGGAGACGAGTATTCTGGAGAGCATTTGTCAGCATATTCTGGCTGCTCCTCGGAATCACAAACGGTATTCTTCTTATGAACCGTGTTACTCCTTTTACAGGACCGGATATTGCGATGGTGACAGACGGACTTGCTATTGCCAAGAAATATCTGCCCTCGTATGGTGTTACCCTTGTGTACATCGTACTGGGCATTCTGGCAGTGATTCTTCTGGGAATGTTTATCAAAGCGCCAAAGTATAAAGGACCTTTGAAATATCGTTACAATATTCCTCTTGTGCTTGCCGGAGTGCTTGCTTTTGGCGGCATTACACAGCTTGCACTGGAAAAGAGAGTGTTATCCAATTATTTTGGAAATATCGCTTTCGCTTACGAGGATTACGGGTATCCCTACTGTCTGGCAACTACGATTTTCAATACGGGAATCAGTTGCCCCAGGGATTACTCCCCGGAGGAGATAGAGAGAATCCAGAATACAGAAGAAAATCTTCCGAAAACAAAAGAGGAGAAAAAGCCGAATATTCTGTTTTTACAGCTGGAATCCTTTTTTGACCCGACGCTTGTAAATTACCTGAATATATCGGAAGACCCGATTCCAACCTTCCGGAAGCTGATGAAGGAATATTCTTCGGGATATTTTAAAGTTCCCTCCGTTGGAGCGGGTACGGCAAATACAGAATTTGAGACCATTACGGGAATGAGCCTTCATTATTTTGGACCTGGAGAATATCCATATAAGAGTATTTTAAAGGAAACCACATGTGAAAGCGCCCCTTATGTTTTAAAGGATCTGGGGTATGCCACACATGCTATTCATAACAACGAGGCGAATTTCTACGGAAGAAGAAGTATTTTCCCAAATCTGGGATTTGACACCTTTACTTCCGAAGAATATATGGCGGAAGAAGACGAGAAAAACCTGTTAGGCTGGGTAAAGGACGAAATCCTTACAGATGAAATCATCAAGTGTATGGACGCCACAGAGGAACCGGATTATGTGTATACCATTTCCGTGCAGGGGCATGGAGATTATCCGGCAGAGCCTGTTTTAAACGATCCGGAAATTACGGTTTCCGGTTCTCCCACAGAGGAGCAGGATAATAAGTGGGAATACTATGTAAACGAGATCCGGGCAATGGATAATTTTGTAAAAGAGCTTACAAATACACTTTCAGAATATCCCGAGGACGTGGTTCTTGTAATGTACGGCGATCATCTTCCTACTATGGATCTTACAGTAGAGGACGTAAAAAACAAGTACCTTTTCCAGACAGAATATGTCATCTGGGATAATTTCGGACTTGAGAAAAAGGATGAAAACCTTGCGGCATATCAGATGGCAGCGGAGGTTCTCGACCGGGTAGGAATCCACGAGGGAACAGTTTTCCGTTATCACCAGGCAAGAAGAAATACAAAGAATTACCAGGTAGATCTGGAAACGCTTCAGTATGACCTTCTTTACGGAGAGAGATACGCGTATGACGGAGAAAATCCTTTTGAGCGGACAAAGATGAAAATGGGACTTTACGACGTGACTCTTGATTCCATTTCGCTTGTTTCGCCTTCGGACTTTACATATTATATCCACGGTACAAACTTTACGCCGTCCAGTCAGGTGAAATTAAACGGCGACTGGTACGATACGGTGTATGTGAATCCGACTACCCTGATTATTTCCGGTACGGAGCTTACAGATTTTGACCGTCTGTCCGTTGTGCAGCGAAGCAACAGTTCAACGAGAAAGGCATTAAGTAAGAGCTATGACCGCTCCTGTTATGCCCTCTTTGATGAAAATAAGTGGAAATTAAATAAAGAATAGAAAAATCGTAACATCGTGTCGGATAATTTGTTACGATTAGGACTGGACATCTTCCACCACTCATATATAATGGTATCGTAACGGTTTTTAAAATCCTTACAATACATTATAGATAAGTGGTGGAATTTTTTATGAATTACGAAGAAGCAGTTGCTTATATTGAGGAAACACCGAAATTTACAAAGAAAAACAGCCTGGAACATACAAAGGAGTGTTTGAGAAGACTTGGAAGCCCGGAAAAGAAATTCAAGGTGATCCATGTGGCAGGAACAAACGGAAAGGGAAGTACCTGTGCGTTTATTACGTCTGTTTTAAGAGAGGCGGGATATTCCTGCGGACTTTTTACTTCACCGCACCTTGTTCGGATCAACGAGCGGTTCCAGATTAATGAGACAGAAATTGATGATGAAACATTTTTAAATGCGTTTGAGAAAGTAAAACATCTTGCAGACGAGCTTGTAGCTGAGGGAAGCTACCACCCAACCTATTTTGAAATGCTGTTCCTTATGGGAATGGTGATTTTTGCAGAGGCAGGCGTGGATTACGTGACTCTTGAGACAGGGCTTGGGGGACGACTGGACGCCACAACGGCAGTGGAAGCTCCGGCAGCCTGCGTGATCACTTCCATCAGCCTGGATCATATGCAGTATCTTGGAAATACGGTTGGCGAAATTGCAGGGGAGAAGGCAGGCATTATTGTTCCCGGAGTACCTGTGATTTTTGACGGCAACTCAGAAGAAGCGGCAGAGGTGATACGGAAAAAAGCAGAAGAGCTGAAAAGCCCTTATTTTGAGGTGAAACAGGAAGATGCCGAAATTTATAAAAATACAAGGACAGGCATTGATTTTTCCCTGAAGAATGGGTATTATGGGGATATTATATTTTCCATTCCCTTTATCGCGAAATATCAGGTTATGAATGCGTCCCTTGCCTTAAAAACAATGGAGGTATTAAAGGAGAATATTCCTGTTTCCGTTGAAAACTTAAAGGACGGACTTCTGCGTACAAGGTGGCAGGGAAGAATGGAAACGGTGCTTCCCGGCGTAATTGTGGACGGCGCGCACAATGAGGACGGCGTGGAAAAATTTGTGGAGACGGCAGCACATTTCCAGGAGGAATGTCCTCTGACGCTCCTGTTTTCCGCGGTAGACGATAAGGATTATAAAGATATGATTTCCTCTATATGCGGAAAAATTAAGCTTTCCCACGTTGTGGTAACGCAGGTAGGAGGGTACCGTGAAGTTCCGGCAGAGGAATTTGCGAAACTTTTCCGGGAAAATGGCTGTACAGATGTACAGGTTTGCGATAAGACAGAGGAAGCCTTCCCACTGGCTCTTAAATTAAAGGGAGAAGACGGAATGCTGTTTTGTGTAGGCTCCCTTTATCTTGTAGGAGAAGTGAAAGATGTGATTAGGAGAAAAAAATATGATTGATTACGAAGAGGAACTGAAAAAGTTTGAACCATGTCTCGATGTGGCAGACGCAGAAGGAGCGATTTATGACCGGGAGCTGACAGATATTCTGGATATTCTTCAGGAAATGCTCCGGGAAGCAAAAAGCAACAGACGGGTAAGATAAGGAGAAAGCAATGAACTGCATGAATTGTGGCACACGCCTTACGGATATGGATCTTGATTATTGTCCGCGCTGCGGCTGTAATGTCCTGATCCAGAAAAAGGTGGAGTATCTTTCCAAGCTTTACTATAATCAGGGATTGGAAAAAGCGAGTATCCGCGACCTTTCCGGGGCAATCAGCTGTCTGAAGCAGAGCCTTACCTATAATAAGTCAAATATCCAGGCGAGAAACCTTCTGGGTCTTGTATACTTTGAGACAGGAGAGGTTGTGGCGGCGTTAAGCGAGTGGGTTATCAGCAAAAACCTGCAGCCTGCAAGAAATCTTGCTTCGGAATATATTAATAAGCTTCAGGCAAATTCCAATAAACTGGAAGCAATCAACGAAACAATTAAAAAGTACAACCATGCCCTTGCCCTTTGCAGAGAAGGTCATGAAGATATGGCTGCCATTCAGCTTCGAAAAATTCTGACTCAGAATCCAAAGCTGATCAAGGGGTATCACCTGCTTGCCCTGATCCAGATGAAAAATCAGGAGTGGAACAAGGCGAGAAGAATCCTGAAAAAAGCTGCGAAAATTGATAAGACAAACACGACGACTCTGCGCTTTTTAAGAGAGATTGACGAGCAGACAGGCGTTACCACACGCCTTGAGAAAAAAAGCAAGGGAGGCTTTCTGAAAGGAAGCAGCGAGGGAAAAGAAAAAGACAGCGATATGTATGTACCGACTGCGGCATATCGGGAAAAATCAAAAGCGCCTCTGTTTTTTACGCTGGCGGCAGGATTTGCAGCGGGAGCGGCTGCACTCTGGTTTCTTGCAGTCCCGGCAATCCGCCAGGGAATTTACAGGGAAGCAAACGAGCAGATCATCAACTACAGCGAGTCTCTTGCCAGCCAGGGAGCGGAGCTTTCAAAGGCGCAGGGAGAGGCGCAGCAGTCTGACGATACGGCAGAAGCGGCAGCGAAACAGATAGAAGAGGAAAAACAGAAAAGCCAGAGCTACGAAGCGCTTTTTAACGCCTATACAGCCATGCAGCAGGAGGATATGGACAGCGCGGCAGTGGAAGTCCAGAAAGTATACGCAGACGTCCTTCCGGACAGTATGAAAGAGATTTATACTACGATCTGCAATAATACAGGCGTGACGGGAATCGAAGGCTCTTCTGACGGAGAAGGAGAACAGGATCCGGAAACGGGAGACGGTTCTTCGGAAGCAGGAGCAGACGAGGAGGATACCGGAATGGCTGATGGCGGCGAAGGCGGCTATGAATAACGGGCACAGCGAATGAGAAGCCTCCAAAAAGGGGATATACGATACGTATGTCCTTTTTTTGTAC
>PPYF01189014.1_pt1 | contig 13350 bp, 9 predicted proteins | sample 1559871 | NCBI WGS metagenome assembly PPYF01 (sample SAMN08240021, study PRJNA423297) | Human gut metagenome, whole genome shotgun sequencing project. | reverse complement strand
GCTTCGCTGAACAGCCCGTTACTCTGTGCCTGCAAGCGGCTGAAATCGTATTGCACTACTGGCATATCCAGTCGTTCTGGCGGCGTCAGATAGCCGTGTTTAATCATATAACGCAGCGGCAGCTCATAAATGCAGTCACGGAAAAGGGCTTTCTCATCGCCGCGTACCATGCCGTGATAATGAAACTGGTAGATCCAGCCTTTGCCCAATCGAAAAGGCGTGGCAGTCAGCCCCAGCAGGCGTAAGTGGGGATTCACTTTTGTCAGGTGAGTGAGGATTTGCTGATACTGGCTCTCTTCATCGTCACCAATACGGTGACATTCATCGACAATCAACAGCGAAAATTCACCCTGAAAGGCATCAAGATTACGGGCGACAGACTGCACGCTGCCAAATACCACTTTACCGTGGCTCTCTTTGCGCTTTAGCCCGGCGGCAAAAATATCGGCTTCCAGCCCCAGCGCCTGATACTTTGCATGGTTTTGCGCCACCAGTTCTTTAACGTGTGCCAGCACCAGCACGCGACCACGAGCCAGCCGTGCCAGTTCCGCTATCACCAGGCTTTTACCTGCGCCGGTGGGCAGCACGATAACGGCAGGGGTTTTATGACGACGAAAATGGTTGAGCGTGGCATCCACGGCTTCTTGCTGATATGGGCGAAGTGTAAAAATCATGGTCTCGCGTAGGTAGATTATTCTGCTAATAGTATGCCATGGATCTTTTTCCCTTGAGGGATGTTATTAGACCGCTATACTGGGCAGACAACAGTTCAGATTTTCGGGTCAATGCCCGACCTCCGTTTTTACAGGCAAAATCACACACATGCGACTTGATAAATTTATCGCACAGCAACTCGGCGTTAGCCGTGCTATTGCCGGGCGTGAAATCCGCGGCAATCGTGTCACCGTCGATGGCGAAATCGTCCGTAATGCAGCGTTCAAACTGCTTCCTGAACATGATGTCGCTTACGATGGCAACCCGCTGGCGCAGCAACACGGTCCACGTTACTTCATGCTCAATAAGCCTCAGGGCTATGTTTGCTCCACGGACGACCCTGATCACCCAACGGTGCTCTATTTTCTTGATGAACCGGTAGCGTGGAAACTGCATGCGGCGGGGCGGTTGGATATTGATACCACCGGTCTGGTGCTGATGACTGATGATGGTCAGTGGTCGCACCGCATTACTTCTCCGCGCCATCATTGCGAGAAGACCTATCTGGTGACACTGGAATCACCTGTAGCTGACGATACGGCAGAGCAATTTGCTAAAGGCGTGCAGCTGCATAACGAAAAAGATCTCACTAAGCCTGCGGTGCTGGAAGTGATTACCCCAACGCAGGTTCGTCTGACCATCAGCGAAGGGCGTTATCATCAGGTGAAACGCATGTTCGCCGCCGTGGGTAACCACGTGGTTGAGCTGCATCGTGAACGTATTGGCGGTATTACGCTGGATGCTGATTTAGCCCCCGGTGAATATCGTCCGTTAACTGAAGAAGAAATTGCCAGCGTCGTCTAACTTTTCAATGACTTTCAGGAGCCCGTTGTGACCACCCGACAGCATTCGTCGTTTGCTATTGTTTTTATCCTTGGCCTGCTGGCCATGTTGATGCCGCTGTCGATTGATATGTATCTGCCCGCGCTACCGGTAATTTCAGCGCAGTTTGGCGTACCGGCGGGCAGTACGCAGATGACCCTCAGTACTTATATTCTGGGCTTTGCGTTGGGGCAGTTAATCTACGGGCCGATGGCAGACAGCTTCGGGCGTAAGCCGGTGGTGCTCGGCGGTACGCTGGTGTTTGCCGCCGCCGCGGTGGCGTGTGCGTTGGCAAACACCATCGATCAGCTGATTGTGATGCGTTTCTTCCACGGGCTGGCTGCGGCTGCGGCCAGCGTGGTCATTAACGCCCTGATGCGCGATATTTACCCGAAAGAAGAGTTCTCGCGGATGATGTCGTTTGTCATGCTGGTGACAACCATTGCACCGCCGCATTGGCGCGTTAAATATGTTCCGCTCGGGGTTGTGGATACAATTTATTATGGCAGCGTGGATGGTCATCAGTGCGCTGCTGGGGCTGGGATTTTGGTCGCTGGTGGTTGGCGTTGCGGCGTTTGTGGGCTGCGTGTCGATGGTGTCATCCAATGCGATGGCGGTCATTCTTGATGAGTTTCCCCATATGGCGGGAACGGCATCTTCGCTGGCAGGAACCTTCCGTTTTGGCATAGGGGCAATTGTTGGCGCATTGCTTTCTCTTGCGACCTTTAACTCTGCATGGCCGATGATTTGGTCAATTGCATTCTGCGCAACCAGCTCCATTCTCTTCTGTCTGTACGCCAGTCGGCCGAAAAAACGGTGATCTATTGCACAACGAGGAAGCTAAAAGGCTTCCTTTGTTGATGCATGTCAACCACAAATCTATCATTCCCCCGATATATGTTTATTTTATGTAAAATCAATTTATGTAAAAAGTCACATCATTGTAGTTAAAAAGGTTGAGTTAGATCGCAGAAACGGGTACATATAGCCCCGCAAACGTGACCACGCCCGCAGATATTACTTAAATCAGAGCCATAGAGGCCACGCAGGCGAGGCATCAATCTTTACGATCTGTATAAAGACGGATTGTTGATGATGTGTTAAAATTGATGTAAACAAATTGTGAAGTGAATGTGCTTCCGGGGAAAATAAGTGACTTCATTACAACTCTCAATCATCCATCGACTGCCGCAGAACTATCGCTGGTCTGCTGGTTTCGCAGGTTCGAAGGTTGAACCGATTCCGCAAAATGGACCGTGCGGTGACAACAGCCTGGTGGCGCTTAAATTGCTTAGCCCGGATGGTGATAATGCATGGTCGGTGATGTATAAACTAAGCCAGGCGTTAAGCGACATCGAAGTTCCATGTTCGGTGCTGGAGTGTGAGGGTGAGCCGTGCCTGTTTGTAAATCGCCAGGACGAGTTTGCTGCAACATGCCGATTGAAAAATTTTGGTGTGGCAATTGCCGAACCCTTTTCAAACTACAATCCTTTTTAAGCGTCAGCTCAACGCCAGTAGCTGACGCGTATACTCCTGCTGCGGTGTGGCAAACACGCGCGCGCACGGTCCTTGTTCCACTACTTCCCCTTGTCGCAGTATGATAACCTGATGACATAACGCGCGGACAACGTGCAAATCGTGGCTGATAAACAAATAGGCCAGTTGATGCTTTTGTTGCAATGATTTCAATAGCGTCAATATTTGCGCCTGTACCGTTTTGTCGAGTGATGATGTCGGTTCATCAAGTATGATCAGCGAGGGCTTAAGAATTAATGCCCTGGCAATCGCAATACGTTGTCGCTGACCACCAGAGAACTCCGCCGGATAACGGTGGCGTGTTTCAGGATCTAATCCCACTTCATGCATCACGGCTATCACTTGTTGTTCGCGTTGTGCGGCAGAAAGCGTCGGCTGGTGAACCCGTAAGCCTTCCTCAATAATCTGCAAAACGTTGAGTCGTGGGTTGAGCGAGGAGTTTGGATCCTGAAATACCACCTGAATGCGATGACGAATAGGTAACAGCTGGCGGCGATTTAAATTTTGCAGTGGCTGACCGTCAAAGATGATGCTGCCCTGAGAATTAATCAGTCGCAGCAGCGCCAGTCCCGTCGTACTTTTCCCGGAACCGGACTCGCCCACTAAACCCAGTGTTTCACCCGCTCGTAGCGTAAAACTGATGTTTTTCACCACCACATTATGATCCACAATGCGCTTCAAAATCCCTTTGCGAATGGGGAAGGCAACCTGAAGCTGTTCAACATCCAGCAACGTTGAGGCAGGTTCTGGCAACGGCACTGGATCGCCTGACGGTTCACTGTTGAGTAGCTTTTGTGTGTAAGGATGAGTGGGTGATGCAAATAGCGTAGCGGCGTAATTTTGCTCGACACAGCGACCGTTTTGCATTACCGCCACGCGGTGGGCCAGTTTTCTAACAATGCTGAGGTTATGAGTAATAAACAGCATGCCCATATTCAGCTCGCCTTGCAGTTCGCGCAACAGCTGTAAAATCTGCGCCTGGACAGAGACGTCCAGTGCGGTGGTCGGTTCATCGGCAATTAATAATTCCGGTCGCGTTAACAGCGCCATCGCAATCATCACCCGCTGCCGTTCGCCGCCGGAGAGCTGATGCGGATAATCTGTCAGCCGTTTTGCCGCCTGGCGGATACCAACGCGATCAAGGCAGTTAAGAATTTCGCCACGAGCCGCTTCCCGACGCATCCCGCGGTGGAGTGAAAGCACTTCATAAAGCTGTTTTTCCAGGGTATGCAATGGATTTAACGACACCATCGGTTCCTGAAAAATCATGGCGATCTTATTACCGCGTACACCGCGCAACGTTTGATCGCTGGCGTGAAGCAGCGATTCGCCATGAAAACGAATATCGCCGGAGAGATATTCAACCGGCGGGGAAGGGAGCAGGCGTAAAATTGACAGCGCGGTAACGCTTTTGCCTGAACCTGACTCACCCACCAGCGCCAGCGTTTCGCCAGCCTCAATCTGTAGTGAAACATCATTGACTACTGTACGTACGGTTTGCTGATGGCGAAAACCCACCGACAAATTTTCAATCGCTAACAGAGTTTGCGTCATGCTACACCGCCTTATTAGGATCAAATGCGTCGCGGACGGCTTCACCAATAAAGATCAGCAAAGACAATAATATCGCCACCGACAAGAAGGTGGTGATCCCAAGCCACGGGGCCTGAAGGTTATTTTTCCCTTGTAACAGCAGTTCACCGAGTGACGGTGAACCGAGCGGTAGACCGAAGCCGAGGAAATCGAGCGAGGTCAGGGTGGTTATCGAACTACATAAAATAAACGGTAAAAAGGTGAGGGTCGCGACCATGGCATTAGGCAACATATGACGCAGGATGATACTGCGATCGCTGACGCCAAGCGCCTGTGCCGCACGAATGTAGTCGAAATTACGAGTACGTAAAAACTCCGCCCGCACCACGCCGACCAGACTCATCCAGCCAAACAAGACAGTAATTGCCAGCAGCCACCAGAAGTTAGGCTGTACGACGCTGGAAAGTAAAATAATCAAAAACAGCGTCGGCATCCCCGACCATACTTCAATAAAGCGTTGTCCCCAGAGATCGACTTTACCGCCGTAATAGCCTTGTAGCGCCCCCGCCAGCACGCCCATCACGCTGGAACAGAGAGTCAGCATCAGGCCAAACAGAACCGAGATCCGCGTGCCATAGAGAATGCGTGCCAGCACATCGCCGCCGTTGGCATCCGTTCCCAGCCAGTTTTGCCGGGAGGGTGGAGAAGGGAAGGGCTTATCGGTAGCAAAGTTGATACTGGTAGCACCAAAGCGAATCGGTGCCCACAGTACCCAGCCGTTATTTTCCAGCCGTTGTTTCAGCCACGGGTCCTGATAATCAGCCTGACTTGCCAGCGGGCCGCCAAAATCGCTTTCGCTGTAGTTTTTCAATAACGGGAAATACCAACTGCCGTCATAACGCACCAGCAACGGTTTATCGTTGGCGATAAGTTCAGAACACAAACTCAAACCAAACAAGACGAGGAAAATCCATAACGACCAGTAGCCGCGACGGTTATGACGAAAACGCGCCCAACGGGCCTGATTGACGGGGCTGAGTCGCGACATTAACGTCCCTCAAAATCAATACGCGGATCAACCAGCGTATAGCTGATATCACTGACAATATTCAGCAGCAGGCCAATCAGGGTGAAAATATACAAGGTACCAAACATTACAGGATAATCGCGCGAGACGGTCGCTTCGTAGCCCAGTAAGCCCAGACCATTGAGTGAAAACATCACCTCAATCAGCAGCGAGCCGGTAAAAAACATGCTGATAAACGTCGCCGGAAAACCGGCAATCACCAGCAGCATGGCGTTGCGGAACACATGTTTCCAGAGAATATTTTTTTCACTTACCCCTTTCGCACGCGCGGTCACCACGTATTGCTTGCGCACTTCATCAAGGAATGAGTTTTTTGTCAGCATGGTCAGCGCCGCAAAGCCACCAATCACTGTCGCCAGCACCGGCAGCGTGATATGCCACAGATAATCGGTGATTTTCTGATACCACGGCAGCGAATCAAAGTTAGCGGAAACCAGGCCGCGTAGAGGGAACAGGTCGAAATAGCTGCCGCCCGCGAAGAAGACAATCAGCAGGATGGCAAACAAAAAGGCCGGAATGGCGTAGCCGATGATGATAAATGCGCTACTCCAGACGTCAAAGCGGCTCCCATTATAAACAGCTTTGCGAATGCCTAACGGAATCGACACCAGATAGATAATCAGCGTGCTCCACAATCCGAGGGTGATGGAAACCGGCAGACTGTCTTTAATCAGCGTCAGCACCGAGGCGCTGCGAAACAGGCTATCGCCAAAATCAAAGCGGATGTAGTCCCAGAGCATTTGGGAGAATTTATCCCACCAGGCGAGACGGTCTTCCGCCATGTACCACATTGGCAGCATGTAATAATTCCACGTTAATACGCGATCCAGTGCTCGCCCCAACGGCAGTAATTTTTCTTTATTTCCCTGCGCGGCAATAATTTGGTTGATCAGCGAGTCGATAACCGGGCTTTGCACGCCGGGGGCATTATAAGTGGAATTGATATATTCCGATGACCAGGAAATCTGTAAATCGGAACTGGGCCACGGCATCGCCCGCCATACGCGCGGCATCATGTCATAGTCGCGACTGCGCATGCGGTTAGTGATTTGCGAGTTATCCACCTTGCGAATGTCCATGTTGATACCCAGCCGTTGCAGGCTGTGCTGGAACGGCAATACCCACTGACTATTGCTGCTTGCGGGAAGCAATAATTCAAAGCTGAGTGGCTGACCCGTTGTGGCATTAACGCGTTGCTGACCCTTCAGCACCCAGCCCGCTTCGTTGAGAAGTTTGTCGGCTTTTAACAGGTTGTCACGATCGTAGCCATCGCCTTTGGATACCGGCGGCTGGTAGATTTGTGTGAAGACTTCTGACGGTAGATCTTTTTTCATTGGTGCCAGAAGCACCAGCTCCGCGGCGTCGGGGTAATTTCTGGCCGCGTATTCGGTATTCTGAAAATAACTGTTCGTGCGACTCCAGGCATTGTAAAACAACGCCTTGTTCATCCATTCAAAGTCAAAGGCGAGAGTGATAGCTTCCCGGACCCGGCGATCGCTGAATACCGGACGTTGGATATTAAACGCCAGCCAACGCGTATCCTGGGCTGATTCGTTCTTTTGCTCATCTTTGATGATGTATTTTTTATCGAAATTTTTACCGGTATAACGCGTGGCCCAGTTTTTGGCGTCGTTTTCCATACGCAAATCAAAGGCACCTGCTTTAAACGCTTCAAAGGCGACATTATCATCGAGGTAATAATCGTAGCGAATGGTGTCGAAATTCCAGCGTCCACGGTTTACCGGTAAGTTTGCTGCCCAGTAATCTTTCACACGGGAATAGACAATATTTTGCCCCATTTTCCAGGACGTAACGCGGTACGGACCACTGGCAAGCGGAGGCGTGGCGAGCGGGTCGCTAAGTTTGTGATCCTTCCAGTACTTTTCTGGAAATACCGGCAGCGAAAACAGACTCAGCATATCTTCTTTGCCGGGTTTAGCTAACTCAATGCGCACGGTTAACGGTGCAATGGCTTTGACGGTGGTGCCTTTGTAGACCAGACGAAATTGCGGCACGCCTTCGGTCATAAATTTTTGAAAAGTAAACTCTACATCGCGGGCAGTAATGGGCGAACCATCATGAAAACGGGCGCGCGGATTAATAGCGACCTCCACCCAGGAATAATCGTCAGCATAGCGTGCACTTTCAGCAATCAGCGGGTAATAACTGCCTGGTTCGTCATCGGAAGTCGTAAATAGCGTGTCGTACAACTGCTCGGTGCGTGCGCCCGGGTTGCCGCGCAGTGCATAGCGGTTGAAATTATCGAAGGTGCCGAGGGCTGACAACGTTATCTGCCCACCTTTTGGCGCGGCGGGGTTCACATAATCAAAATGGTTGAAATTAAATGCGTACCGGGGTTCGCCCAGCACGGCAAAGGCATAGCTTTCCTTGATAGCCTGCGCCTGCGCACCGAAGGTGAACAGGGCGATAAACAGCAGCAGTATGCGCACAATCATCTGCAACGGATTTCCTTTTACTCATCATTAGCCGCAATCCGGCATGCTTTCACTATGAATAATAAGGGACGTAAGCACACCTTACCACTGCGGCGTATACGGTTTCTTCAGCCAGCGAACAAAATCGTCCAGCGGTAACGGGCGACTAATCCAGTAGCCTTGCATGAAATTAACGCCGCGTTCGCTTAGCCATCGCGCCTGTTCCGGCGTTTCGACCCCTTCAGCAACCGTCAGCATATTGAGGCGTTTCGCCAGCGTCAGCACCGCGTCAAGTACGGGTGAAGTGATCGTTTCCGTACCGATGGCGTTGATAAATCCACGGTCAATTTTCAGATAATCGAGCGTAAAACGCTCAAGATAGATAAGCGCGCTGTGCCCGGTGCCGAAGTCATCAATAGCAATTTCTACGCCGACCGAGTGCAGCCAGGCGAAGAGTTGTGTGGCTTCTTGCTCTTTCAACATATCGCGCTCGGTAATTTCCAGCACAATCTGGAAATGGTGTGCGGGCAGGGAAGTGAGCAGTTTCTGGATATCTGCTTTAAAGCTTTCGCTGTGCAGATGGTCCGGCGCAATGTTAATACCAAATTTGACGCCTACCGGCAGCACTTTTTCTAATTCTGCGGCATCGCGGGCAATTAACTCAAACAGGTGCTGAGTCAGCGGCACAATCATCTTTTGCGATTCGGCAAAGTTAATGAAGGCATCCGGGGGAATTTCTCCCGCGACAGGATGCCGCCAGCGTAGCAGTACTTCCAGGCCCGTTACTCGCAAAGCTTGTGTATCCACCACCGGTTGATACGCCACGTAAAATTGTTCGCGCTTGATGGCGGTCATGATTTCTCTGCCGGGGCGCATACGTACGCTCATCAGGTAATAGCAGAGCAGGCCAACGACAGTTCCACTCATGCCGCCCAGTAAAAATGCGTACCACACATCGTTCCATGTCCAGTCATCTGCATAAAGCCGAACGGTCAGAGGAATGCCCGCAATTTTAGTTTCACGGACTGGCATGTCGGTTAATTCGTTAACGTTCATCAAACGTGAAGAAAAGGTAGATAGCGCAGTATTGCCAATAATGAGGGCGACGCCATCGTAATCTTCCTGCCGTGAACTATAAAAGAGTGAAGGCGTCAGGTTGAGATTCAGAGCGGCAAAGACGCCGCTATTTTTCAGCAAAGGGTTGCGATACCAGATGACGATTGCGGGTTTGTTCGGCACCATCGGCGTGCCGGGTAAGATCGCCATATCGACGTTTTTATTAATGTCGAGCGCCGGAATCAATTCATTGAGTGGAATGTCCATCTCACCGGTCGCAGATGAACAGAATGTTTTTTTATCTTTCACCAGCACAAACGTTCGGACATTCATGCTAAACGCTGCGCGGGCGGTCAGTTCGGGGTTAGCTTGCTGGCAGGTATCTAAGGTCAGCGGCTGGAGCCGGTCAGTAGTGGATTTCAGGTCGGCAAAATAGGTATCGAGATACTTTTGTACGTCGGTAATCAGTGTGTCGTATTTGACTTCGTGCTTATGCCAGGCCACTAAAAACTGAAGGCAACTCACCAGTATCGCAATCATTACGCCTGCAACAATGCAGGTAAGCAGGAGCTTACGTCCAAAATTGGGAGCGCGTATGAACATGATTCCGTTAATTTCCTGAAATTACGACAACATTTAAAAGATAACAATGACCGGACTATAGCCTGGATCAAGACGCGGAAACATCATTTTCTCTGATGAATGAAAACAAAAAAGCACTGCCTAAGCAGTGCTTTCAGTTAACTCGTCAGGATAGCCAAGGGATTGCATCCAAACGGTTTATTAGCTGCGGCTGAGAACCCGGCGTGCTTCGTTGTAACGCTTCTTCCAGTACGGTTCATTCATGCTGGAAATAATAACACCACTGCTGGTGGAAGCATGGACAAACTGATTGTTGCCGATATAAATACCGACATGGCGTCCCGTTGAACCGGCACGGAACAGAACTAAATCACCCGTACGCAAATTACTGCGGGAAACAGATTTACCCATTTCCTGCTGTTCGTAAGTCGAACGCGGAAGTTCTAAGCCAAATTGCTCACGGAATGTACGCTGTACGAAACCAGAACAATCGATACCTTTTTTAGTGCTGCCGCCCAGACGATAACGTACGCCTTTCCAGTCAGCATACTGATCCATAATTCGCGATTTTACGTCGACATTACGAACCAGGTTTTCAAATTCATCCTGAGAAGCTTGCAGTGATGATGTTTCACTACCCACTGCACGTGTCTCAGGATGCATATTCTTTGCGGTGTTATTTGCACTACATGCAGAAAGCAGAACCGCTACTGCAATCGCGGGAATCCCGCGCAAGATATATCTCAAAATCGGTTGAGATTTGACCATGTTGTTTGTTTTCCCTTGAAGTCCTTAACGACAAATATCGTTATAAAAAAATGCCAAGCGACACGAGACTAATTACCTGGGCATGTTGAAACAATTCCTTAAGGCCAAATCTGTGGACTAACGCACAAAATTATATGCTGTGAGGATAATCTACCGCCGAGGCAAAACGAGTTCGAGATTACCCGATTGATGCGGTCTTGGCGAGCGGTTTTGCATGATTTTTTATAAGAAAAAGTGATACAGAAAGTTAATAAGCGGGATTGGTCAATTAAAGTACGATTGAGTGAAACGCATGCAATCCATTCATTTACTTAGAGAATGATTTTTGCGCGCGATGGATGAAAGCACGGTGCGCATCATCAGGATTATCCTCACTATAAAAATAAGCCTGATGATGTTAATTACTGTGAGTTATTTGTTTTGGAAATGTTTGTTTTTTCCCGGTAGTGATTTGTCAAAAAAGGTGATTAATCGATCACTTAATGGCGTCAGCAACACCCAGGGCAAACCGATCAATATCACGGTCATCGAACCGACAATGATGTCAGTAAACCAGTGTGCGCCAATCATTACTCTGGGAAATGCAAAAACCACAAAAATAATAAGGGCGATAAGGCCTGCAACTTTGCCGAAATAACGCCACATGAATGCCGAAAAAATAAGCAGCATCATGCCGTGATCGCCGGGAAAGCTATCTCGTGAGGCATCTTTCGTGGGAACAGAGAGCAGTTCGCTGACGCGGTTAATATCGGTAAAAGTCAATGTTGGGCTGGCCCGTTTTACAGGAATTAATGCCTGACCCAGCTGGTTTAATACCACTGCAGTTAATAGCATGACCAGACCCATAATCACGATACGTCGTCTGCCAGGGGCGTTTTCTTTCAGCCAGAAACCCAGCATCAACATTCCCATCGCCAGCAGAGAACAACCGTCGAAAGCGCGATTGTTGGTCAATGCAACCAGCCACAAAAAGGCCTTACTTTCGACCAGTTTCTGATTAAAGAAATAAAAAATATCCGCATCAATCGGCAACCAGAATCCATGATTAACGGGAATATACCAGGAAAGAAACAGCGCGAGGCCGACAATATTCAACAACACTATTTGCGGCAAATTTTTAATCATATTTTCTCTAATTATCTTACTGAAAAACGCAGGCAACCTTACGCGGTAGTCGCTAAACGAAGCTTCAACAGCGCGCTCTGTAAGGCATTCCAGTCAGCTTCGCTGCTGGAAATCAGCTCAATACGGCTGTCCGGTGGCGCAACGTTTTGCGTTTCAATGTGCAGGTCATCGCCCTGACGGTTGATTCGTACCAGCCCTTCGGGAATACGCAGCACGCCTTTGACGCGTTCCACCGGTGCAAGTCGCGCCCATTCCAGAATGCCAATGGTGTCGAATACCGTATCAGCGTCGAATATCCAGCCGCAGGCCTGATATCCTTGCCCGCTGTTCAGACTGCGACGCCAGCGTTGATGCTCTGGCAGGCTTAACGCTGCTAACCCTTTTTTCACGACATGCTGATGAGAATGCGCGGCGCTGGCGGGCAACTCGGCTAAATTGCGACGCGGCAAATCCAGAAGATGACCGTCAACTTTCCCATGCTCACTGTGAATTAATTGTCGATCGCCACCATTTTGCTGCCACCAACGCTGTAGCGCTTGCTCACTTTCGGGCGTCGCACGGTCGGATTTATTGGCGACAATGATGTCTGCGGCAGCCAGCTGGTCACGGAAGTTTTCATTGCTGGCGCTTTTTTCGTCCAGCAGCAGGCGTGGATCGAGAATGCACAAGGTGGCGCGCAGATCTATCCACGGTTCATAGACTGGTGCGGTTAACAGATCGAGGATCTGTTTCGGATGGCCCAGCCCGGTCGGCTCTATCAACAAGCGGTCTGGTTTTCCCTGACGCAGTAAGGTATTCAACCCTACCTGCATGGGTAAACCATTAACGCAGCACATGCAGCCGCCGGGGATCTCTTTCAGCAATGCGCCGCTATCGGCGAGCAAAGCACCATCAATTCCGACTTCCCCAAATTCATTAACCAGTACCGCCCATTTTTCGTTGGGATCTTTATGGGCTAACAGATGAAGAATCGACGTGGTTTTCCCGCTGCCGAGAAAACCGGTGATGAGGTTGGTCCTGGTCACAACGGCTCCGCAATACTCTGGTAAGTTAACTGAGCGTTAATCCTGGCTAAAAAAGGCAGAAAAGAGAAGGGGAGAGCGGACGAAGGTGAGCTTCATCCGCTTTAACCGCAGAAATCGTTAAATTTTGAGGGTGTTTAATAGCGCCTGATGTGCGCCGAATTGTACGATTTGTTGCCAGGCTTGTTCGATGGCCTGCACAAAATGCGGGTTATCTGGCAGATCATCACCGAAAACTTCACGCAGGGAAAGCAGGGCGGTTACGCGTTGTTTACTGCTGCTGCCCGCAACAAGTTCGCGAATTTTATCGCTAAGCGGATCGCGAACATCAATGGCATTTCCGGCATCATCAACGCCGCTGACGTAACGCATCCAGCCTGCAACGCCTAATGCCAGCAACGACCAGTCCGTTTCGCGCCCCTGATGTATGCGAATACCTGCCAGCATGCGTTGCGGTAATTTCTGGCTGCCATCCATCGCGATTTGCCAGGTCTTATGTTTCAGCGCCGGATTAGCAAAACGTGCAATTAACTTATCCGCATATTGTGTTAAATCGACATCTTTAATTTGCAGTGTCGGCGCTTGCTCATCCAGCATTAATGTTCTGGCGGCATGGCGAAATGCGCGATCCTGCATGCAATCACTGATATGGGCGAATCCTGAGAGGTAA
>PPYF01661779.1_pt1 | contig 13352 bp, 17 predicted proteins | sample 1559871 | NCBI WGS metagenome assembly PPYF01 (sample SAMN08240021, study PRJNA423297) | Human gut metagenome, whole genome shotgun sequencing project. | reverse complement strand
GGACTCATAATTGATCGACCTTCTGCAGCCTCAATCAAGCCATCCACAATATGCCAGCCCTCGGTATTTTTAACGCAATGTGGCACTGGTAAAAGCTTTCCTTCTTGGTGTTCCAAGTAATCTCTATCATGCGTATCACGCGTAAAAATAATAGGGCCATCAAAGCTTTCAATTTTCTTACGCACATTATCTACGATTAACTGTGCTTGCGATGAACCAAGGGCACCATCTACAAAATCATTTTGCATATCGATTACTACTAGAACCTTTTGCATAGCTCCTCCTGTATATAGCTACAAAACAAAGTACTTATTTCCAATCAATATTATTTATACTCTTTATTCTTTATAACATCAATAATATCTAGCAACTCTATACATTGTTATCAAGTTGTTGTGAAAGTGTCATCAAATTGTTGTGAAAGTGTTATCAATGAGTCATCGAAGCCTATCTCATACTTTATCGATAAATAGATATATGACAAACTTCTATTCTTCTGCTATCCACACTTGTGCGACACTCTTCCAGTTTTAAATTCGGCATATACGGTTTTTGTACGTAAAAAACAAGCTCTGCAATGTCATCTAATGTGACACCACGCTCAGCGAGAAGATCATAAGTATATTTCTCTAAATCTTTCGTAGTTTCCATAAGCCCTCCTTTATCGTTTCTTAGAATTAGTATCAGGTAGCATGACAATACTTACGGGAATCGTTACAACAAGCGCTTCATCAGTATCAACATGTTTAGTATTCCAAGCCGCTTCTTTAGCAGCCTCCTCAAAGATAGGGTACGCTTCACGATCTAGTTTCCAATTATTAGGACCTGCTTCAACAGCTACAATATTACCCTTATCATCCGTCTTAATCTCTATAGGAACGATTAATGTTCCATCTGCACTCGTTTCAAAAGCCTCTGGTGGAATGATCACGTTATAAGAAATCTGTTGTTGCAATTCATAATTACGCTTGTCCGCAGGCTTTATATCTGCAGCTATAGAACTAATAGGACTCATTGCAGACACTAATAAAGCCAACAGTATAACACGGTTAAACATAGTTTCCTCTCATCTAAATACTCTCATACTATATGCATTATAAGTTGATTATACCACGAAAAAATCCCTACCGAATTTTTATCGGTAGGGATTTCTTAGATTAGATTTTCTTAACCATTTCAGATTTCAATGCCATCGCACCGAAGCCATCGATTTTACAATCGATATCGTGACCATCGCTCGCATCAGAGATGAGGCGGATATTTTTAACACGTGTACCTTGTTTCAATACGCCCGCGCCTTTTACTTTGAGGTCTTTTACAACAACCACTGTATCGCCATCAGCGAGCTCATTGCCGTTAGCATCGCGAATAATATCCGCTTCAGCTGCAGCTTGCGCATCGGCCGCTGTCCATTCGTTGCCACACATAGGGCAGATAAACATATGCCCATCTTCGTATGTGTACTCGTCACCACACTTAGGGCAGTTAGGTAAATTTGCCATTTAAATCTCCTTTGTTTATTACATAATGAAAGTATTATATCATACCTTGGAAACCGGGCTCTATATTAATATGATGACCATTGTCAGCTACCAGTTGGTAACGAAGGGCTATTTGTCGTTATTACGACAAATCAGCACTATCAATGCTCCAAAGGAAATAACGACAGTTAAGATCCCGAGGACAATCATAATGACTTCATAAGCATTCATAGGCTTTCACCCCCTTCAAAGAAAAAGGGTGGCCCAACCTCGTTCGACTATCTTACGTTCATTATAAACCGAACTTATGTTCTATGCAATAAAAAATCTATTAATAAATATTAGTCTATTTATAACTAACAAAGGGAGACTCTTGATAGAGTCTCCCTTTTATTCGTGTACAAGTTGTACGAAATTAATCCGTGTTTTTCAATCAATAATTTCTGCTATATACTAATAACGAAAGAGCCATTAACGTGAGTTAGGTAAAAAATAAACCTAACGTTTAAGACTAAGTACGGCAATACTTAGACACGTTAGGTTTATCAAATTCACAATTCTTTGATGAGCCTAACGCCTAGAACACGTTAATTGGCTCTTTTGTACTTATAGTATAGTCTGAATTCTAAAGACTGTCAATTTACATCGTCATTAGAGGATATTATAAAATTAATGGGAACATGAAAAACAAGTTCTTCTTTAACATCAATATACCCTATATTCCAAACGGTATCCTTTGCGGACTGTACTAACTCTAAATATATCTCATCATTAGAGGTACTCTCATTTGGATTTAACTCAACAGAAGTAATACGACCTTGAGTATCCGTTTTTATCTGTAAGGCAAAACTATAATCTCTATTAAGCTTCGTTTTAAGGACTTTTGCCGGAATCTTTAACTGAGACTGTATCTGCTCATTAAGAGAGCGTTGTATATCAAGCGTGTCCCTCTGATAATCAGCAAAAGCATTAATAGGACTCAAAACAACTAGCAATAAAAATAAATATAAAACTCTAACCATAAAATTTCACCAATCATAACACACAACATAAAATTATTATTGAGTTTTATATTAACAAAACAAATAAAATATGTCCATTTATCTAAGCATCAATACTTTAAGGAAAATAATGACAATTAAAAGTTCATGGATAATTATAATAAAAACAAAGAAAGCACAGCGCTACTAGCGCTGTACTTTCTTGAGTGTCATCATTAACTATACTAACTTTTCTACATCGTATACCAATAAGTATACTATTACGCAAGTCGTCTCCGTAATATAGCATATAAAATCATGCTAATAATGACACTCATAACGGCTTGAATGGCGTTCGTCAATATACTAGCAATGGCTACGCCTAGGTCGAATACAAAGTATTCAGCGATAAAGTAGCCTGCTACGATGATAATACCACCTAGGATAGTTGCCGCTAAGGCAGAGGTAGTTGTCTTATTTTTATAGACAGTACCGACAAGATAGCCTTCAAGTCCTTTCACCACGAAGGTGATGGGTACAAAGACTACATAGCCGAGAAATAAATCGGCTAGCGCCGGGCCGATAGCACCAATATAGGCGCCATATTTTCGACCTAATAATAGAGCTGACGTCATAATAACGACATCTCCTACATTGAAATAGCCGCGAATGCCAGGTACTGGAATTTTCGTGTACATGGTAAACAATGTTGCGAGGGCAATCAATACGGCTGTGAGTACTAACGCAGACGTAGTACTGCGGGTTTGAACGTGTTGCATAGCGTCCTCCTTATAAAGAAAAATAGATATGCGATAAAATACACCGCATATCTATACTATATACCTTTATAACAACACCCGCAAACAGAAGGAATTAATAATACACTCTTCCCAACATTTATCGTTATTTACGTTTAGAATAGGTGCTCTTCACTAGACTTTAACTTAATATAGCTACCATTTTACTATACAGATTCTCTCAACCTGACGATGATTAACAAGAAAGGAACTAGCCATGAATATTTTAATCATTTACACCTATCCTAATCATCAAAGTTTTAATGACGCTATTCTGAAAGTAGTGCAACAGAATCTTTCAAAAGACCACAATGTGAACACCTTGGATTTATATGAGGAGCAGTTCGATCCTATATTACGATTTGATGACACGCACAAACGTCGAGATTTAAGCACTGTACCGGACATGGAAAAGTATCGTAACTTAATTACTTGGGCAGACCATATCGTCTTTATCTACCCAATTTGGTGGAGCGGTATGCCGGCAATGCTCAAAGGCTTTATCGATCGCGTGTTTACAGCGGGCTTTGCCTATTCATACGGAAAACGAGGACTTATAGGTCATTTACAGGGAAAATCCGCCTGGATCATCACCACCCACAATACTCCCGCCTTTTTGACGCCGTTTATTCAGGACTATGGCAAGGTATTGAAAAATCAAGTTCTGAAATCCTGTGGCATTAAACCGGTTACACATACCCAGTTGGCTGGCACAGAAAACAGCTCAGACGAAAAACGCCGGCGCTTCTTAGACAAAATCGCTAATATCGCCGGCAGTATTTAACATTTCTAGTATACTATGATTTTTTACCAAAGATTACTTGGTTACCAAAATCACAAATAAATTTTCATTAGACTGCTTACAGTTTGCTCTAAGTCAAAAACAAGCTGTATACGAAAACCTTCCCAATTACATAGATATTACTCTTCAAATCTCTCTTCTACATTACCTCTAATTTCTCGTCTACATAATCAAAGAGATTCCAAAACAACTCTTCATCCATAGGTAAACTATCTTTAAACGATTGTCTCTGCTTATCTGCATATGCTTTTAACAATTCCTTTTTACGTGCTTTATCCATGATAATAATTTCCTTTTATGAACTTAGCAAATCGATACAAGCACGTTCCCATTAGCGTCTAGTATTTGTTTGTAGAAACGTTTCATTTGCTCGAAATCATGAAGAAGTTCGTCTTTGATTTCCTCCTCTTCCTCATCGTAATCCCAAATATCTGGATATAGCTCAGCCTCTTTGCAAGCTGCCATATCAAAAGATTCAAGAGCCTCTTCCATATCAAACTGCTCTAGAGCCGCCACGATATCTGCTAACTTATCGTGTTCCGTATACGCTAAGTAATCCGATAGTTCTTCAACAGCTGTTATGCCAAGCACAGCTTGGCTAAGAGGATTCTTATCGTCCTTATGGTCAGTGCCTACGCCAGTTAGCACAAAGTGAAGTACATCCCACATTTTATCGATATCAAGCAATAATTCATCATCGTCATTCCACTCTTCAACGCTTTCAAGAATTTCCTCTTCTTCTGAGCCCATGGCTTTAATTTCTTTTAAATTCGCATCGCTTAAACAGCTATAATTTGCAATTAGTCCCATAGCCCATAACCTCCTAATCCTGTAATCTCAGTAGATATGTAATAATCTGCTATCCCCTTAGATATTTAGTACTCTATCTCTCATTTAATACTCTATCTCTGTCAGTAAGTCTAGTAAATTAGCTTCTCCTTCATGAGATTTATCTAATAACGGAATAGCTAGTAAAAGCACTTGCAGTGAGTAGTAATAAAAGCTAAAGAATAAATCATCAGGAACTACGTCTTCTTCCTCATATCTAAGAACATCTTCGTCTTCATCGTATTCTTCAGACCAAAGGTATTCTTCGTTAAGCATATCCACAAAATGAGGTAATGGATCTGCATGCTCTAGCACGAGACCATCTCGGATGCACTCAGCAATCACAGTAAATAGGTCTACCAATTGTTCTGCTAAATAATGAGCTACTTCATTCTGAGTTCTCTCTTCTAGGGCTTTCTTAAAAATACGAAGCAAGAACACATCAAGCTCTGTAGGAAAATCTGTGGCACGACCGTAAGTTGTGGTTAACCGATGCCACGGTATATCACTGACTTTCACAGTTTCTATATATTGTTTCGTCACAGTATCCATTATAGTTATACCTTTAGCATTATATATACGCCCACCTATTAATGCGTTTACCCCATAATTATTTCTGAATAACCTTTTTCACCAGTTCATAGGTGTCTATGAGACGCAGTTTTCCTATCCTAGGATTATCTGTAATCTCCTCATAAATATCTTCCAACGTGCCTGCTGGTGCTAGTTTCCACAATTTACACGGATATAGTTCGACGTTCCCTATGATTTCTAAATCGTCTAGCAATAGGCCTAGGTCTTTATGATTAAACCAACAATCTGTATCGATACCGAAATTTGTATTATCTTTCCGGCAGGCGATTTTACTATTTAAAAACTGCTCCATTGTAGGTTTTTCTTCTTGTAAAAGTCGCGTACAGGCTAAATGATATTCGATTTTCCGCGGTGATTGATCCACGTCAGATACAAAGACGGCACCATAGTCGTTTTCAAACTTAACAGCTAATACGTCGCCCACCTTAAAATGAGTTTCTCTCCTCGTTTTAGATTTACGAACCTTAATAGGCTTTGGATTTTCACTTTGTAGCTGTACTGCTAACTTATCTAATACCTTTTGGCGCTGTTTAAGTGCCTTACTATCAATGTCTAGCCAAAACTCATGAGGGCCCTGAGCGATTATGTCTAAGGTTTTCTCTTTGATATCCTCAGACAGATGCCCTATCTTCCATAAAGAATAGGCCACCGCAGTCCAATAAATTTCTGTGTAAAACTCATCAGTACAAAAATTTTGTTCCTCACCTAAGATTTCAGAAATTATAGTATCGACACTGATACCATCCTTGTACCGCTCAACAATAGCATTATAAATATCATGACCGTCATCGCTGTCTATGATCTTTACTCCATCAATTGCCATACGATTCTCCTATTACAACACAAAACCTCTTGAAACACTCTTTTATTGCTGATTATTTTCCCATTTTACATATTAAAAGAATAGACCTTCATAAGCCGTAATACTACCATCTTCTTCATGGTAAAAGCCTTGGTATACAGGTTCTCGATGTGCCGCATCGTAAAACTTTTGCAGTACAGCAGCCAAGTTTGCTTCAGAAGGCATGCCTAGCGCCTTAACAACTGTTTCCCATTCGTCCATTTCTGTATAAGATGTAATTTGAGCATATCGCTCCTTAGCATACGATTCAAGAATTCCTACATCCGTATATTGGCTAGAGTCACAATAGTCATGCCAGCAAATGCTATACACCAATAAACAAATTAAATCGTCTATACTTTCAGCTATGCGACCGCATTCACCTTCGCTACTCATATATCCAATTGATCCATCCTCTAGTTGATGATATTCACCGCCTGCACCATCACGAGCAAAGGCTACTCCATCCACGGAAAAGGTACATCGCCCCTCTACCTCATCACGTTTTGTAGGTTCATCAAGCAGAAAGAAATCAAATAGTGCATCAAAATCTGCTGCCAAGTTAGAATCTTCATGTAATATTTTTAAATAATCCATATTGTTACCTCTTATAGATTCGTCTATTCTCTCTATTTCATCTCTTATTTTCTCGTAATTCTAACAACGCAGAAACCTCGCTCATACTGAGATTAAACATGTTGCTTTCTAAATCAATAGGTACAAAATAATAACAAACTATATCTGCACCAAACTCATCTTCTAGCTTTAGCCATTCTGTCCCTGAAAGCACGGTAAATCCGAGCGTATCATCGCCAAGGCTTTCAGCAAACCAGCGCACCTCATAATCAGGTTTAACGAAGTCGTTGAAATATTTGATAGTCACATCCCGGTCTTTCTCATCACCGTAGGGAATTAGCAATTTTTTATTGCCCTTTTGTAGTACAATATCGTCACCATACTGCTTTCCATTGCTAACGGTTTGAATGTCGATAGGCTCATCCATCATGTCATTAAAATAGTTCACCACACCTTCGTCATCCTCGCGCCAGTCAATCCAGATGATAGCTTCGGAATCAAATAAATCATCTAAATCCATATCATGACTAAAGAAATCTTTGACTAATTTATACATATCTTCCATAGTCTCTCTCCTGCATATCACTTATATTTTTAGGTAGAATACAACACCAGTATCACCACTTTAAAACAACTCTATAAGGTTTCGTATATCACATCTTGTTGAGCCGTAAAGTTTTCATCAAAAGGAACCAAAACATATAGATGTCCTGCTGGGGATTCTCCCACATCATAGCCTAGTGCAAATGCATCGTAACAACCTGATTTATCCAGCATTATATCCGTTAGCGTTAGTACAACAGACTCTTCTTGCGGTATTCCCTTTTGTATGAGCCTCTTCGCCAGTTGGTCTAATTCATCTAATTGAACATATAATTGCTCCCATATTGATAGTGAAAGTACATCATCTTCAGTATAACCGGTACAACTAATATTAAGTTTTTTAAAGGCTTGTCCTACATTCTCTAAACGATTAGTACCCAATCGGCGAGATACAAAGTAAACACCATAAGGTTCTTCAGACCAGCTTTCAACATTCCATAATGTCATTAATTCCGATTTTCTCATTAGGACTCTCCATTCTCATCCACATCAAGGGTGAATGCATAATCATCAATTCTCGCTGTGTAATATTGATACTCTCGATTTAACAGGAAGTCACCCTTGTCGGTATGAAGGTATTTAGGAGTTTTCAAATACGCCGACAACGCCTCTAGCTCGCTATGTTTAGCATGTTCCTCTAACACCTCAAGCACATAATAGCGATTATTCCAAGAAGGGCGCATGTAGCCCAAGTCCTCTATAGGTTTTGCTTTCTTAACTAACAATTTGTAAACACCATGGGGCTCAAAAGAATACCCCCAACCAGTGTCAAAACCTTCAATAATCCACGTCAAAATGCCTTCGCTACGGTCAAGCACGCTAGTTCGAGTATCTAGAATAGCATCGGTGGACACCAGTGGTCTATGGTACTTATCCAAATAAGGACTAGCCCCATTCGCATCACTGCGCGGCAATGCATAAATCTCAAATACTTCCGGCTCAAACTCTGCTTCATATTCTGGCAAACGTACAACACTCATATCGCTCTCTCCTATTCATCACATTTTACGATACAAACTATTTACAGTTTAGAACTCCATCCTTTATAGATGATGCCATAGTATAATTGCTTCTATAACATTAAAATGTTCTGTTGTATCACAAGCGTTCAGCTACATCGATTCTATGTAACAGCTCTTTTGCTAGTTCTTGGGCTGTTTTGAATTCCTCATTTGAAAGCACCATAAGTACAAAGCTATCGGTTCCGATATCCATACCTACTAACTTATGGGCTTCCCATGTGGCATTAAGATCCGCACTCCAGTCCGTAATGCATTGGTCTTCATCTAATGCTGCTGTATCAATAGTTAGATTTTCGCTAGTATCTAAAGACTTGTTACGTATTAATTTCTGCACATTATGAATAAAATCCTCTAGTTCACACTTACAGCTTAGCTCTACGGCATATCCTTTAGATACTAGTTTCTCATAAAGGTTCCACCAACTATCTTCTAATTCTTCCATGGAGCGCAACTTAGCCTCGGTCATAAAAGATTTAGCTTGTTTAGCATCGCCTAGTAATAACGTTGCTAGCTCTGTAAATGTTGGTTTCATCTGCTCTATATCTAGATTTGCTACTTCTACATACAAACTAGGATCAGGCAATCTCCGTTTTTTCACAAAAGCCCGCATCATCTTCACCGCATCTGGATAACTTACATCATCCATACGATAGGTTTTACTATCGATGTCTAAGAATATATCAACGGAATCCTGCGTTTTTCCTACACGAGCCTTCATCGCAGTGCAACCATCGATAGCATGAGGCGGATATAGCTCCATATACATGAAAAAGCCATCTTCCATAGCCTTGAGCGTATTATCTATGCCTACTATGTTAAAACCATTCCGATTATAATCGGGACTCTTCATGCGCCACTCTTCGTAATTGTCAAAAAGCTTTTCTTGAATCCAATTGTAAAAACTCATAAGGATACACCTTTATATAACTACCTTTTACAAACACTCTATTTAATCTAATTATAGCATTATTACAATTTAAACAGCATAACTTAAAATTCACTAACATAAGAAAATAATGGCATAAAAAATAGGCATAAGACTAAAAGCCTTATGCCTATTAATTTTTGGTGCGCCTAACCGGAATCGAACCAGTGACACGCAATTTAGGAGTCTTATCACTATACACTAAAATCACATTACATATAAGTATTAATATGGCTATATTAATCTTCTTTTACATCTTATAAGAATTTATTTTCTCCAAAAAATTTTATCTGATCATAAAGAAAAGGCTTATAAATTGGCTTATTAACCATCACTATCAGGATTAGGTTCCCATAATCTCACAAGAGATACATCATCACTATTAGGTCTAACTGATTCTAGTCTATTCACTACAACAAAAAAAGGCATATTAAAAGCTTTTCCCGTAATAACAACTTCCCCTTGCCCTAATAAAGGAATTCTTTTATAAGAACTATAATCTAATGTAGGCATTGTATTCTCAAGAATCTGTAAATCCTTATCATTTACGATACGATGAATAAAAAAATTATGAAGTTGGGAAATAATCGTCATTGAAATATCTGAAGGGCGCTGACTTGCTAAGGTTAAATAAAAACCAAACTTTCGTCCTTCTTTAATAATTTCTTCAAAAACTGATAATCGATAATCTTTCCAATCATCTTTATTATTTTTATTCACATCATTTAAAATATTATGTGCTTCATCAATTATTAAATGTATCGTCTTTTTAACACTTCCAGAAGATGAAACCTCACTCTTATGCGCATCATAAACCATCTTAGACACTAACATAGGGAGCAAACGGGTAACCTCTTGGTTAGCATTTACAAGTGAAAAAATATTTAGCAGTTTATAGGAGTCAGATAAATTATCCTTAACCTCAATAACTCTATCTAATGCATCTAGGGAGTTTTCAATCCTCTTTATCATAGGGCTAATAAACTCTGAGGTTTTAGAATCATATACTGCAACATATACTCTTTGAAATTCAATAAAATAATACAACTTTTTTATTTCACTAGCAGATTTAAACTTATCTTCTAACTCTTCTTTTACGCTATCAAACTTAAAATATTGTTTACCAGCTTCTGTTATTTTGTCATTATTGATTACAAGTTTTCCATTTTCATTTTTTATTTTTATATTTCCATAATAAAGTTCTTTACTACATTCTTTAAAAGGTTCTAATAGAGAATTATTTATACCTAAAAGTTCTCCCACCTTAATCCATTTCTCTAATGTAACTCTATCAATATCTTTTCGGTCTTGAAGAATACTAATAAGTAAACCAACTTCTAAATCAGCAAATTCCTTCTCTGTCTCAATAGATTTATACTTTCTTAGAGCAGCCCGTAAAAACGGAACCTGAGTACCTGGTTTAGCATCAAAAAGTATAGATAATAAATCCGGATCTAATAAATATTTTCGAGTAATTCTAATTTTATCTGATTTATCTGTTCTTGTAGAGATATTAAATATTTCTTTATCATCATTAGATAAACCAAACATTGATTCCCCTAAATATTCTCCATTAAAATCAATTAGAAAAAATTGAGACTTTTGATTTATATAATCTTTAAATGATGATTGAAATAACTCATAATACATTTTATGTAAAGTATTTGATTTACCACTACCTGTATTTCCAAAAATACCAATATGAGATGCAAATATTTTATCAATTGGTATATTTATATCTTTTCCTTCAAGTAATGACTTTCCAATACTGATTGTAGACTCCGATTGAATTACACCATAAATCAAATCTAACTCCTCTTGAGTAGTTAAACACACCTCATTTCCTATCATAGGGACAAATCTACTGGTTATATTAAATCGTTGGTTTTCTATAACACCTTTAACTTTTAAGGAAATAGATCGCTTCATTGAATTCTTCTTGTATCGATTATCATATATATCTAAATTTGAAATATTTTGCTGATCTATAATACTTTCAGATACAACTGTTGCAATAATTTTTACCATATTTTGATGAATAGTAACAAATGCACCAACCTTAGCACCTGAAAGAATATCACCATACCAAAACACATCTGTATCATTTGTAGTATCATAAAGTCCAACTTGGGATACATTACCATCTACTGAAATGATTACACCTATTTTTTTTGGTGAATACTCCATATTAACTATCCCCCAATTTCTTTTCAAATAAAATTTTGGTTACTTCCTTCAAAGTCAGCGGTTTAGATTCAAAATCACCGGGGCCCCATATAATCAATCTTGAGTCTGTTTTAGAAATACCTATATTTTCCCGAATGTTATGAATCGCACTATTACTATATGCAAAAATATATACACGTAATTCTGGATTTTGAATTGCACGTCTGACCATCTTTGCAATATGTACATCTTGAAAAGAGAAGCCAATTACAACTAATATTGATTGTGGCTTTTCAAGCTCCAATTGGAACACTCTCAACATTTCATAGAAATAATTTGTTAAAAAAGTTTCTTTCGATTCATATCCAGTTGGTGGAACCACAAAAGGATCTTCACAGACATTAGAACTTATGAGAACGTTCTCTCCATCTCTTTTCCAATTAACTGACCCATGTGGTTTTATTAAATTGACTAAAGGCAATTCATAATTATAATTATCATTTATCCCTTTGTAAGCAACAACTCGATTAAAATTTGTCCAATCCAGTACTTTTGTGAAGTATCCCCTAGAACCATCATTACATACAAAGTTTCGTGTTCTTAAGACAGTATCAATTGCACACTCTAAAAATAAATCATAGTTGGTTGTAAAAATATTAACGCTTCTTGGTATTTCACGAGAATTAACATTAAGCAAACATTGAATTAATCCCTCTATAAATTGAGTATATGACTTATACGATTTAAATATTTTCAACCGCTCCCCTAGTGTTATAGGACTCTTAGGCTTATCTCCGGTACATTTTAATAGAACCTTTTCACTTATATCTTTAACACACTTTAATAATTCCTCATTTGCTTTATCTCCAAAGGAACTAAATTGCCCCATCAAGGGTATTGCATCACTAGATGCACCTGAACCAATCAAAAAATTAAGTCGTTTAGTGTAGCAATGTTCTTGGATTAATTTTATATTATTCATCTAATTTCTCCCTACAAAATTAAGTCCCCATATATTTTTAATCAACCTAATTCACTTACTTTATATTATCTCAAAAAGAATAATATAACTCAAACTAACAATAAAAGTGCTGTTTTATTTACAAAATCTAAAGTCTATTGGATATAACATCATTACAAAAGTATCCCCAATCACATAAATCTGTAATTGGGGATACTTTTAAACATAATCAGCTTTTATAAATTTTAAAAATTTTGGTGCGCCTAGAGGGAATCGAACCCCCAACCTACAGTTTAGGAAACTGACGCTCTGTCCGGTTGAGCTATAGACGCATGTACACTTTATTATATCGTTTTTAATAAAGTATACGCAAGGCGTCCTTATTGCTATAGATAGCAGTTATTAGCTCATTATTATAAACATTGGTTAATAGCTAATTGCTATAGTCGTCACTTATAAACTTATTGTTGTAGGTATTGGTTATTTATTTGTTTTTGTTCTTCCGGGCTTAGGTTTTGGTAACCTTTTGCCAATGCACTCACCCAAGATCCGTAAGCAGGGTTCGGGAATACCACAAAGGTAGTACCAAAGTCTTCTTTATGAGCATCGATGATGCTATTTCTTTCAGCTGGTGTCTTACCTTTTGTGCCGATTGGGAAATCACCGGCGTTATCGCCCATATATACAATGACATAATATTTTTTAGCAATCATATCAAAGCGAGGTTGTTTATCAGAGTCTTTTTCGAATAGTAGTACATGGTCTTTATCGACAGA
>PPYF01411633.1_pt1 | contig 13353 bp, 8 predicted proteins | sample 1559871 | NCBI WGS metagenome assembly PPYF01 (sample SAMN08240021, study PRJNA423297) | Human gut metagenome, whole genome shotgun sequencing project. | reverse complement strand
ATCAAGCGGTAACTAACCCAGAAACAATTATTTCTATTAAATCAAAAATGGGAACATCTGAAAAAGTTTCTGCAAATGGTAAAGAATACACACCACAAGAAATTTCAGCAATGATTCTTCAAAACTTGAAAGCTACAGCAGAAGCTTATCTTGGAGAAAAAGTAGAAAAAGCAGTTATCACTGTACCTGCATACTTTAATGACGCTCAACGTCAGGCAACTAAAGATGCTGGTAAAATTGCTGGTCTTGAAGTAGAACGTATCGTTAACGAACCAACAGCAGCAGCTCTTGCTTATGGTCTTGATAAAACAGATAAAGATGAAAAGATTCTTGTATTTGACCTTGGTGGTGGTACATTCGACGTTTCAATTCTTGAACTAGGTGATGGTGTCTTTGATGTTCTTGCAACTGCTGGTAACAACAAACTCGGTGGTGATGATTTTGACCAAAAAATTATTGACTGGATGGTTGCCGAATTCAAGAAAGAAAACGGAATTGACCTTGCCCAAGATAAAATGGCTTTGCAACGTTTGAAAGATGCCGCTGAAAAAGCGAAAAAAGACCTTTCAGGTGTAACAACTACTCAAATCAGCTTGCCATTCATCACAGCTGGTGCTGCTGGCCCTCTTCACTTGGAAATGGCTTTGACTCGTGCTAAATTTGATGAATTGACACATGATCTTGTTGAAGCGACACGTCAACCAGTTCGCCAAGCCCTTTCTGATGCTGGCTTGTCAACTTCTGATATTGACGAAGTTCTCTTGGTTGGTGGTTCAACTCGTATCCCTGCTGTTGTTGAACTTGTTCGTCACGAAACAAACAAAGAACCAAATAAATCAGTAAACCCTGATGAAGTTGTTGCTATGGGTGCAGCAATTCAAGGTGGTGTGATTACTGGTGACGTTAAAGATGTTGTTCTCCTTGACGTTACTCCACTTTCACTTGGTATTGAAACAATGGGTGGTGTCTTCACAAAATTGATTGACCGTAACACAACTATCCCAACTTCTAAATCACAAGTCTTCTCAACTGCTGCTGACAATCAACCTGCTGTAGATATTCATGTCCTTCAAGGTGAACGTCCAATGGCAGCTGATAACAAAACTTTGGGTCGTTTCCAATTAACAGATATCCCTGCAGCACCACGTGGTATTCCACAAATCGAAGTAACATTTGATATTGATAAAAATGGTATTGTTTCTGTTAAAGCTAAAGACCTTGGTACACAAAAAGAACAAACAATCGTTATCAAATCAAACTCAGGTCTTTCTGATGAAGAAATTGATAAAATGATGAAAGATGCTGAAGCAAATGCTGACGCTGATGCAAAACGTAAAGAAGAAGTTGATACACGTAATGAAGCTGATGCTTTAGTTTTCCAAACTGAAAAAACTTTGAAAGACCTTGAAGGAAAAGTAGAAGAAGCTGAAGTTAAAAAAGCTGAAGACGCTAAAGAAGAACTCAAAAAAGCGCTTGAAGGTGAAGATATTGATGATATCAAAGCTAAATCAGAAGCACTTTCTGAAATCGCTCAAAACCTCGCTGTAAAACTTTATGAACAAGCAAATGCAGCTCAAGGTGAAGCTGGACAAGCAACGGATGCTCAAGAAGCTCCAAAAGATGATAATACATTTGATGGTGACTTTGAAGAAAGCAAATAATAATTTATAAAAGCACTGATTCTTTTGTCAGTGCTTTTTTTATAAAAATTGGACAAAATAGACATGTTGTCTAAAAACTATTTCAGATTCTTGCAATCATTTTCTTCTTGTACTATGATGAAATTAGTAAGAGATTGGAGGAGAATTAAAAGTAAAAAGACTAATAAAATTAGTCAAAAAAGATGTTGTTTAGATTAGAGGAGGTTAATTATTATGCGTTATACAAATGGAAATTATGAAGCTTTCGTTCACCCAAGAAAACCAGAAAATGTTGATCAAAAATCAGCTTATATTATTGGGGCAGGCCTTGCAGAGCTTGCAACAGCAGTATTTTTAATTCGTGACGGTCAAATGTCAGGGAACCGTATTCATATTTTAGAAGAGTTACCGTTGTCAGGAGGTTCTCTTGACGGTTCATTTATTCCACATGATGGTTTCGTTGTTCGTGGTGGACGTGAAATGGAAAACCATTTTGAATGTCTTTGGGACTTATTCCGAACAATTCCGTCATTAGAAGTGGACAATGCGTCTGTTTTAGATGAATTTTATCGAATTGACCGTGATGATCCAAATTCATCTAACTGTCGTATTATCCATAATCGTGGTGAACGGGTTGATGACGATGGAAAATTTACACTAAGTCCAAAAGCTCAAGAAGAAATAATCAAATTGTTCATGACTAAAGAAGAACTACTTGTAGGTAAAACAATAGAAGATTGTTTTACCTACAAGTAGTTCTTCGAATCAAATTTTTGGCTTTATTGGTGTTCAATGTTTGCTTTTGAAAAATGGCATTCAGCTATTGAAATGCGTCGTTACATTATGCGCTTCATCCACCATATTGAAGGGCTACCTGATTTTTCTGCCCTAAAATTTACAAAATATAATCAATATGAATCGCTAGTAAAACCATTAATTTCATACTTAAAAGATCATGGAGTTGATTTTAAATATGGAGCACAGGTTGAAAATGTTGAAGTTGACTTTTCAAATGGCAAAAAGGTAGCAAAAGCTATTGTATTTGCTGACAAAAAAATAAAAGAACTGACAGAAAATGACTTGGTTTTTGTTACAAATGGTTCAATTACAGAAAGTTCAACTCAAGGTTCACCAACACAAGCCGCTCCGAAAACTAGTGAACTTGGTGGCTCTTGGAAACTTTGGCAAAATTTAGCCAAACAATCAGAAGAATTTGGACATCCAGATGTTTTTTGTAAGGACATTCCAAAAGAAGCTTGGGTTGTATCAGCAACTGTTACTTGGAAAAATTTAAAAATTCAACCTTATTTTGAAAAATTAACACATCGTCAATTGCGTTCAGGAAAAGTTGTCACAGGAGGAATTATTACTGTTAAAGATTCAAATTGGCTCCTTTCATTTACAACTCACCGCCAACCTCATTTTAAAGAACAAAATGACCAAGAAACAGTAACTTGGGTTTATGGTCTTCTTTCAAATACACCTGGGAACTATATCAAAAAACCAATTGAAGATTGTACAGGTGAAGAAATTACTCAAGAATTACTTTATCATTTAGGAATGCCAGAAGAAGAAATTGAAGCATTTGTTAAAGAAAATACTAATACAATCCCAGTATATATGCCTTTCATTACTTCTTATTTCATGCTTCGTGAACCAGGAGATCGGCCTCTTGTAGTACCTGAACAATCAGTCAATTTAGCGTTTTTAGGAAATTTTGCGGAAACTGAGCATGATACAGTCTTTACAACCGAGTATTCAGTCAGAACTGCGATGGAAGCTGTTTATCAATTATTAAACGTTGATCGCGGTGTTCCGGAAGTCTATGCTTCAGCTTATGATTTACGAACTTTAACAAGTTCAGTCTACTATCTATCAGATAAGCAAAAATTAGAAGATTTAGAGCTCTCATTTATTAAAAAACAAGCGCTCAAAGTTGGACTTAAAAAAATCAAAGGGACATATATTGAAGAACTTTTAGAAGATGCGGGTCTGATTTAAAATTTAAATGAAGTCACAAGAAATAGTGAAGGAGCAACCTTCGCTATTTTTGATACAATTATTTTTATGATTGAAGAAAATTTATACCAAGAGCTTGTTGAAATTAGACATTATCTTCATGCTCATCCCGAAATATCAGAAAAAGAAGTTGAAACGACAAAATTTATTCGTCAAAAATTAGCAGATTGGCAAATTGAAATAATGGATAGTCAGCTTAAAACAGGACTTGTTGCAAAAATTGGCTCAGGAAAACCTATTATTGCGCTAAGAGCAGATATTGACGCCTTGCCTATTCTAGAAGAAACAGGATTAGAATTTTCCTCTGTAAACAAAGGAGCAATGCATGCTTGTGGTCATGACTTACATATGACTAGTCTTTTAGGAGCTGCTAAAATTCTAAAAGAGAAGGAAAGTCAGTTTAGTGGGACAATCAAACTTATATTTCAACCTGCCGAAGAAATTGGCGAAGGAGCCAAAGAAATTCTAAAAACAGGATTAGTTTCAGATGTTCAAGCTTTTATTGGCTACCATAATATGCCTACTTTGTCAGCTGGAGTAATTGGCTTACGTGAGGGTGGAGTAATGGCAGCCGTTGAACGTTTTGAAATTTTAATAAAAGGTCAAGGAAGTCATGCGGCATATCCGCAAGAAGGTCAAGATTTGATTTTAGCTAGTGCTGCGATCGTTCAAAATCTACAACAAATTGTTTCTAGAAATATTTCACCACTGAGAGCTGCTGTTGTATCTGTCACACACATTGAAGCCGGAAATACTTGGAATGTTTTACCAAACAATGCTCGTTTAGAAGGGACAATAAGAACTTTTGACAATGAAGTACGTTCCTTAACAAAGAGAAGATTCAGTCAAATTACCGAGGCCACTGCAAAAGTTTATGATGTTGAACTAGAGATTAAATGGTTAATGGAAGCGGACCTCACGTTCAACGATTTCGAGTTGACAGATGTCATCAGGAAAAGAACCGAGCAATGGCATGATAAGGTGGTATATCCAGAGCCGTCAAGTGCGGGGGAAGACTTCGCTAATTATCAAAAGCAAGCTCCAAGTGTCTTTGCTTTTATTGGTTCAAATGAACAAGGGGCTTCTGGACTTCATTTTGCTGATATGGTCGTTCAAGATGAAACTCTAAAAGTTGCTGTTGACTACTATTTGGAAAGCGCTCATCAATTACTTGAACACTTTAAATAAAAACTATTATTAGATAGTTTTTTATTTTTGAGTTTTTTTTGGAAGAAAATGATAGTTAATGATTGATTTTGAAAGATAAAGGTGTTATAATGATTTTTGTAAACGAATTCAGGAGATGGAAATGTTAGCAAATGAAAGAAAAAGACGGATTGTTGACTATCTAAAATTAAAAAGAAGAGCAACGATTGAAGAACTTCTTACATTAATGGATTGCTCTATATCAACACTTAGGCGAGATTTGAATGAATTGGAAAAAGAAAAATCTTTAAGACGAGTTCACGGTGGTGCAGAACTTACACAAGACTTATCGGAAGAATTAAGTATTTCCGAAAAAACTTCCAAAAACATTCAAGAAAAAGAAGAAATCGCTCAAAAAGCATTATCGAAAATTAAAGATGGGGATATTATTTTTTTAGATGCTGGGACTACAACTGGTATCTTAGCTGAACTTATCAATCAATCTCATCTTTATTTAACGATTGTAACCAACTCTGTCAGTCATTTGGCGAAATTAACAGATGACCGATTAATCGTCTATCTGCTCGGTGGACGAGTGAAAAAGGTAACAGATGCAATAATTGGGAGTCAGGCTTTAGAACAACTTTCTGCTTATCAATTCAATAGTGCTTTTGTTGGGGCTAACGGCTTTGACAATGAACACGGAGCAATGACACCAGACCATGAAGAAGCAGCAATAAAAGGACTAGCAGTCAAAGAAAGTCAGAATGCTTTCATATTAGCCGACTCTTCTAAATTAGGACAAATGAGTTTTGTCAAATTTACTAATTCTGAAGAAGTTGAATTAATTACCGAGAACAATTAGCGTTTGTTTTTAAATGAGTCGTGTGAAAAGATTTCACTAAAAGTTAGTATTTGTAAACCTACGTCTTAAATAAAGGAGAATTATGATTTATACAGTAACACTCAACCCAGCACTTGACTACTTCATGAATTATGAAGAGTTAGCACTTGGTGAGGTGAATCGAACAGGGAAAACACAGATTTCAGCAGGTGGTAAAGGAATTATGGAAAGCCGCATGCTAAGTCTTATAGGTGCCAAAAGCAAGGCACTAGGATTTCTAGGTGGATTTTCTGGTCAATATATTAAAGATTTCTTAAATGAGAATCAGATTGATTCGGATTTCACAGAAATAGAAGATTTGACAAGAATTAATGTCAAGCTGAAAAGTCAGGAAAACGAAACAAGTCTTGATGCGGCTGGACCAAAACTTCAAGAAAGTGAAATTAATCAATTTCTTGAAAAATTTGATCATTTGAAAGAAGATGATATCGTTGTCTTTGCAGGTACAATACCTAAAAGTCTTGGTGAAGATTTCTATGAGCGTTTGATTGCTAAAGTCCAAAAGCAAAAAGCAACTTTTGTCATGGATGTTGATGGTCAAAAATTACTTGATTCGCTTCCTGCTCATCCCCTACTCATTAAACCAAACCGAGAAGAACTAGAAGCAATCTTTGAAACAAGCTTCAAAAATAATGAGCAAATCATTCCTTATGGTCAAAAACTTTTAGAAATGGGTGCTCAAAATGTTATCGTATCAATGGCTGGTGATGGAGCACTCCTCTTTACAAATGAGAAAGTTTATTTTGCTCAAGGGATTAAAGGAGAGCTAAAAAATTCTATTGGTGCTGGTGATTCGACCGTTGCAGGATTTTTAGCTGAATATAGCCAGTCTAAAGACCCGCTATTAGCGTTTAGACAAGCAATCGCTTGTGGAACTTCAAAGGCATTCTCAGATGATATGCCAAGCCGAGCATTTTTGGAAGAAATTTATAAAAAAGTTAATATTTCAGAGGTGAAATGATGGAAATAAAAGATTTACTTAAAACAGAGGTTATGATTCTTGACCTCCAAGCAACTAGCAAAGAAGCCGTTATTGATGAAATGGTCAATAAATTAGTTTCTGAAGGTTATGTCAATGATTTCTCAACTTTTAAAGCAGGAATTATGGCACGTGAGGCACAGACTTCAACTGGACTTGGTGACGGAATTGCAATGCCTCACAGTAAAAATACAGCGGTCAATGAGCCAGTCGTACTCTTTGCAAAATCAAAAGTTGGTGTTGACTACGCCGCATTAGATGGACAACCTGTCAATCTTTTCTTCATGATAGCAGCACCAGACGGTGCTAATGATACTCACTTGGAAGCTTTAGCACAACTTTCAACTTATCTTCTTAAAGACGGTTTCCAAGATCGTTTGAGAAAAGTTGAGTATCCAAGAGAGGTCATTCAGCTTTTTTCTGAAAAACAAGAAGAAATTAAGACTGTTGAAAATGCTGAACATTATATTGTAGCTGTAACGGCTTGTACAACGGGTATTGCTCATACTTATATGGCTGAAGAAGCGCTTAAAAAACAAGCCTTGGAAATGGGCGTTGGAATTAAAGTTGAAACCAATGGTGCGCGTGGAATTGATAATAAATTAAGTGCAGCCGATATCCAAAAAGCAGATGCTGTTATTGTGGCAGCGGATAAGAAAGTTGAAATGAATCGTTTTGCTGGTAAAGAAATGGTTCAAGTTCCAGTTGCACATGCCATCCGAGATACTGAAGAATTAATTAATCGTGCACTTTCAGGTAAAGCACCAATTTATGAAGCAGACGGATCTGGTGAAGTAAAAGAAGAAGCATCTGGTGGATTAGGAAAAGCATTCTATAAACACTTAATGGGTGGGGTTTCTGCAATGCTTCCATTCGTTGTTGGTGGTGGGATACTTATTGCTCTTGCTTTCTTGATTGACCAAGCAATGGGAGTTCCTCAAAGTCAATTGGCTAATCTAGGAGTTTATCATCCTTTAGCAGCTTACTTTAAAAATGTTGGTGGTGCAGCTTTTGCCTTTATGTTGCCTGTTCTAGCTGGTTTCATTGCTAACTCCATTGCTGATAAACCTGGTTTAGTTGCTGGTTTTGTCGCTGGTTCTATGGCATCTTCTGGTCTTGCATTTGGTCATTTAGATCCTGCTAAAATGATTCCATCTGGCTTCTTAGGAGCCCTAGTTGGTGGTTTCCTTGCCGGTGGTGTCATTATCCTTTTACGTAAAGCTTTTGCAAAACTTCCTCGTTCACTTGATGGAATTAAAGCTATCTTGATTTATCCATTAGTTGGAACATTTATCACAGGTTTCCTAATGCTCTTTGTCAATATACCAATGGCAGCAATTAATACCGGTCTCTCTAACTTCTTAGCGAGTCTATCAGGAGCATCTGCCCTTGTACTTGGTTTAGTTGTTGGTGGAATGATGGCTATTGACCTTGGCGGTCCAATTAACAAAGCTGCTTATATCTTTGCAACTGGTACTTTAGCAGCAACAGTTTCAACTGGTGGCTCAGTAACAATGGCCGCCGTTATGGCTGGTGGGATGGTTCCACCACTTGCAACTACAGTCGCTGTTATCTTGTTTAAAAATAAATTTACTAAAGAAGAACGCAATGCTGGTTTGACAAATATCGTTATGGGGCTTTCATTCATCACTGAAGGGTCAATTCCATTTGGTGCATCTGACCCCGCACGCGCAATTCCATCATTTATGATTGGAGCAGCAGTAGCCGGTGGTTTGACTGGTATGGCAAACATTAAATTGATGGCACCACATGGTGGAGTCTTCGTTCTCGCATTGACAAACAATCCTTTACTTTATCTCTTGTTCATCTTGATTGGCGCAATTGTTTCAGGCCTATTATTTGGTGCATTGAAAAAAGCAAAATAAAAATGAATGAGAATAATAAGAGCGGTTTAATACCGCTTTTTTTGATATAATAGAGGAAGTAAACTGGGGGATTGGGAGAGATTATTTTGAGTTTTATTGCACTTTTTGAGCTGGCGCTTTTTTTCCTTAATGTTATATTATCCTTTGTCATTATTTTTAGGGAAAGAAAATCAACAGCGGCAACTTGGTCATGGCTCTTTGTAGTTAATTTACTGCCTATCATAGGCTTTATTTTATATTTACTCATTGGACGTGGCATTTCACATTATCGTATTTTTAAAGACCGAAAAAGGTTTCAGTTGGGTTTTGAAAAACAATTAGAACATGCTGAAAAATCTTACACAGATCGATTATTTATTAAAAAAATGAGACAAAATCATGTAATTGGTCAGTTGATTCATATGCTTTATGTTGAAGAAAAATCAATTATTTCAACAAATACTGGTGTGAAAATTTTCAATGATGGACGTCAGAAATTTAATGCTCTGATTGAGGATATTAATAAAGCAAAACATCACGTTCATATGGAATATTATATTTTTCGGATGGATCGAATGGGTCATGAAATCTATGATGCTTTACTTGCAGCTGCAAAACGAGGAGTGGAAGTTAAACTTTTAATTGACGCTTGGGGTTCAAATAAAACAAAAATGTCTAATTTTAAAGAACTTCAGGAGGCTGGTGGGCATGTAGCGCAATTTTTCCCATTAATTATGCCTTTAGTTAATCCACGAACAAACTATCGTTTACACCGTAAAATTGTAGTTATTGATGGAATTATTGGATACACAGGTGGATTTAATGTTGGTGATGAATATGCTTCAATTACAAAGAAATTTGGCTATTGGCGTGACAATCATTTACGTTTGACTGGTGATATTGTTTATAGCCTACAACATCGTTTTATTTTAGACTGGAATTCTCAACATCATTTTGAAGTAACCGAGGGAGAGCCTTATTTCCCAGATTCGATTGTTGAAGGTCATGTAGCGACTCAACTTGTAACTTCGGGACCAGATGAGGACAAAGAGCAAATCAAATTAACTTACATGAAGATGATTTCGGGTGCAGAGCGAGAGATTATCATTCAAACCCCTTATTATATTCCGTCTGATGCTTTACATGAATCTATAAAATTAGCATTACTATCGGGTGTACAGGTTAAATTATTGATTCCAAATAAGCCGGACCACCCACTGGTTTATTGGGCGACTTATTTCCATGCTGCTGATTTAGTTAAATATGGTGCGAAAGTTTATACTTACGAAAATGGATTTGTTCACTCTAAAACATTGATTATAGATGGAGAGTATGCTTCAGTTGGGTCAGCTAATTTAGATTATCGAAGTTTGCAATTATGTTTTGAAGCCAATGTTGTTATCTATGATTATGACATTTCTCAAAAATTACGAAATGATTTTATGAAGGATTTGAAATTGAGCCGTCCATTAACTTTAGCGCGTTATGAAGAACGTACTAAGTTAGTTCGTTTTAAAGAAGGTTTAGCTCGTTTAATTGCACCAATGCTCTGAATCCTATTATTAAAAATTGAAGTAGTTAGATTTATTGAAGAAAAAATTAAAAAGAGTAAGATGAAAATGGAGGAAAGAGATGGAGAATAAACTCAATATTGTGATTATTACAGGGATGTCTGGGGCAGGTAAAACGGTTGCCATTCAATCCTTTGAGGACATGGGGTATTTCACAGTAGATAATATGCCACCAAATTTAATTGAAAAATTTGTGGGCCTTTTGAATACACCAGATAATAAGATTGATAAAGTTGCCTTGGTTGTCGATATGCGTTCACGCGCTTTCTTTGAAGATATTCAAAGTATTGTGACTGAATTGACGGATAACGGGTCTGTTAATTTCAAACTTTTATTTTTAGATGCAAATGATACTGAATTGGTTTCAAGATATAAGGAAACTAGAAGAAGTCATCCTCTTGCTATTGATGGTAGAACGCTTGATGGAATTACTAAAGAACGTGAAATTTTAGCTGATTTAAAAAATCTTTCAGAAGTGGTTATTGATACAAGCGAATTGACTCCAAGAAATCTTCGGGCAAGAATTTTACAAAAATTTGCTTCTAGTACGGAATCTACATTTAGAATTGAAGTTATGTCATTTGGATTTAAGTATGGCTTGCCTTTAGATGCCGATTTAGTCTTTGACGTCCGTTTCTTGCCAAATCCGCATTATATTGCTGAATTACGTGATAAAAATGGAACAGATAAAGAAGTTTATGACTATGTTATGGAACATCCACAGTCGGAAGAATTTTATGAAAATTTGATGAAAATGTTAGTTCCAATTCTTCCAGCTTATAAAAAAGAAGGTAAATCAGTTTTAACAATCGCTTTTGGTTGTACGGGTGGTCAACACCGGTCGGTTGCTTTTGCTGAAAGAGTCTCTGCGGCTTTGAAGGATAAATGGCATCTCAATGTCAGTCATAGAGATAAAGACCGTAGAAAGGAAACGGTAAATCGTTCATGAGCAATCCAAAAGTTGTAGTTATTGGTGGAGGAACTGGAATTCCAGTTGTCTTAAAAGCACTTCGTAAAGAAAAAATTGATTTAACGGCTATTGTAACTGTGGCAGACGATGGTGGGTCTTCTGGGCGAATTCGTTCAGCGGTGAATATTGCACCGCCAGGTGATTTGCGTAATGTATTGATTGCCATGTCAGATATGCCCAAGTTTTATGCTGATATTTTACAATATCGTTTTGATAAATCTGATGGTGAATTAGCTGGTCATCCTCTGGGTAATCTAATTATTGCAGCAGTTTCTGAAATGCAGGGTTCAACTTATCGTGCAATTCAAACATTAGCTCAATTTTTTCATGTGGAAGGGAAAATTTATCCTTCGTCTGATGCCGCATTGACCTTACATGCTGTTTTTAAGGATGGTCATGAGGTCTTAGGTGAAAGTCATATTGCTAGCTATAAGGGATTGATTGACCATGTTTATTTAACTCAAACAGCTAGTGGTGATAGTCCAGTTGCGTCCAAAAATGTAGTGAAATCAATTATGGAAGCAGATACCATTGTCTTGGGACCTGGCTCACTTTTTACTTCGATTTTACCTAATATCGTTATTCCAGAAATCTGCGAGGCTCTTTGGAAAACCTCGGCTAAAATTGTCTATGTTTGTAATATAATGACTCAGCGTGGTGAAACAGAGCATTTTTCAGATGCTGACCATGTTCGAGTATTAAATGAACATATTGGGACAAAAGTGATTGATACTGTCTTGGTGAATATTCAAGAAGTTCCTGAAGAATACATGAATACGAATAAATTTGATGAATATCTGGTTCAAGTTGACCATAATTTTGAGGCATTAAAAGCAGAAGAGGTCAACGTTATCTCTAATAACTTCCTTGAACTTCGTGACGGCGGAGCCTTTCATAATGGTGAGGCTGTTGCTAAAGAAATTGTCGCAATTTCACAAAGTCAAGAGTTTAGACATTAAAATAATTTACTGACAGAGTGTTTGTCAGTAAATTTTTATAAGAAAAAAGTCTGACAGAAAGAATAGAGCAGGGAAAAAATATCCTGTCCTGTATAGAAAGAATTATGAGTTTCACAAGTGATGTAAAAAAAGAATTAACGAGTAATTTAGCAACAACTGGAGCACTTTTGGCACTTGTCAGAATGAATGGCTCTGTGGGTATTTTTAATGGATTAACTTTATCGATTACGACTGAAAATGCTGGAACTGCTAAATATATTTATCAAATGTTAAGAGAACTCTACGATGTCCATGCTGAAATTCGTGTTCATCAAAAGACTACACTCTCTAAAAATCGGGTTTATACGGTTTTTATAACTGAGGGTGCGAGTGAATTATTAGATGAATTAAGTTTAGCAGATTCGTTGATGTTGGATAATGGTGTGCCAGAATTTGTTAAAAATGACGAATTTATCAAAAAGGACTATTTACGAGGTGCTTTTTTATCGGCAGGCTCTCTCCATAATCCTGAAAAAGGTGAGTATCAGTTATCAATTGCTAGTGTATATCAGGAACATGCGGAAGATTTACAAGAAATTTTTCGAGATTTTGGTTTAAATGCGCGCGTTATTGAAAGGAAAAATCGCTGGATACTCTATTTATCAAAAGCTGAAGAAATAATGGATTTCTTGACTTTAATTGGAGCGATGAAAGCAAGATTGAAATTTGAAGAGGCGAAGATTATGCGTGAAATGCGTGGTTTAGCTAATCGGCAGTCCAATTTTGAAAATGCTAATATTGCTAAATCAGTTATGGCGGCTCAAGAAGCAATTAATGCTATTAAATTTCTTAATGAGAGAAAAGAATTAGAACAACTTCCAGAGAATTTAAAGGAAATTGCTCGTGTACGTCTAGAAAATCCTGAAGCAACAATTAAAGAGTTGGGAGAGTTGCTTGAACCCCCTTTAGGGAAGTCTGGAGTAAATCACCGACTTAGAAAACTTGTTGAACAAGCTAATGAGTTAAGAAAAATTGAGAATTAAAAAAACTAGCTAGATATTCTTGCTAGTTTTTTTATACTTTGTCTTATTTCCAGCCATTGAGGAAAAAACGAGAAACGATTTCAGCTTTTTCTATAAGTAAATTCATTGATAAACCTTTCATTCCTGAATTGAAAATACTTAAAATCAGAAGAAAATCTTCTTGGCTATAATCACTAGAAATTTTTCCTTCCGCCTGGCCTTTTTGAAAAAGTAATAGATAAATCTGCTTCTGTAAAGAAAGGGCATCATCATCTAGTAATTCAGGACTATTTGTATAT
>PPYF01671425.1_pt1 | contig 13358 bp, 20 predicted proteins | sample 1559871 | NCBI WGS metagenome assembly PPYF01 (sample SAMN08240021, study PRJNA423297) | Human gut metagenome, whole genome shotgun sequencing project. | reverse complement strand
GGATGGGATGTAACAGGGAGGGTTACAACTCCCCTTTCTAAATGTGATAGTTATGTGAAAATTTGGTGAAAAATAATTTCACAATATTTCACAAAAAAATATTTCAAATGATATTGACAAATTAAATGATGTATGATATAATATAGGTACAAAAAAGGGAGAGGTGGTAAACATGAACAGGGCAAAGAACTTATTGAAAGAAGAGTATCTGATGATACAAAGGCATTGGGAATATTGGTTCTACAAAACGGTATTTGAAGAAGAACGCGATGAAGAAGTCGTTGCTTTGGAAGATTTTTGGCGCGAAACATTATTAAGGATGAAAGACCTGATTAAAGACTCATAACGAACGAACCCGCGCGCGGTCGGTCAATACCGCGCAAATAAAATTTAAGAGGTGTAAAATGGAATTAAAACAAGTAAATCAATTAAAAGATGGGGATTGCGTGGTTGTTACCGAAAGAAAAAAGTATAATGGTTTTTACAGCAGTGAATTCGGTGTTGTATATTTTTGTATCCCTTATAGTGAAAAAATAATAGGATATATACAGGAGGATTAACCATGAAGAAATTTTACAAGGTAGAAGCATTCAGACCAGGAGAGGAAAGCGCGTTGAAATATACATTTCACGTATATTCCGAGAACGAGCCAAGCGCAAAGAATATGGTGTATAGATATACCAAGTATAACGGGTATCGGGTACGGATTGCGAACGTGAAAGAGATTGAGATTTTAAAATTGCTCGGAATGGCAAGCGCCAGGACGAAAGAAGAAGAGGTACGGGAAATCATCGATTACGTTGCCAACGTATTAAGTGTAGGAGGCTGTAGGAGAGTGCGTGATGACAGATAGCATAAAAGCAGATGTTCTGTATTTCAAGACATTGCAGTATGAGGAAATTTTCAGGCTTTTTAACGATTTCGAAAACATGGAAGTGGTGCTTTTCGATAAAATGGAGGATTTCGTATTTTATTCAAAAATAAAAAACGGTTGGAGCATGATTTTGAATAAACATAGACCGAAAGAGCATAGGAAATATAAAATGATATATTTATACGGACTTATTTTGAGCGGGCTTGCAGATAAAGACGGTGATAAAGAACCGTTTAAATCTAAAATCGAGGAATATAACGCGGAGTTTGATGCGTTGTATAATAAATAATTTTTAAAGGAGTTTTTGTAGCAATGAACAAAATTTATCTGATTGGAAGAGTGGTGCGCGACGTCGAATACGTCCAGATGAAAACCGAGAAAAAGATGGTGAATAACTGTTTGGCAATAGACCAAGGAAAGGATGCCGAGGGAAATAAACAGACGATGTTTGTAGATATCACGCTCTTCGATAAGACGGCAGAAATCTTTAAACTTTACGTAGAAAAAGGCGATAAAGTTGCAGTGAACGGAGAACTGCGTATTCGTGATTTCACGCGCGAAAACGGTAGTAAAGGCAGGTCGGTGAATGTGCTCGTAAGGGATTTAGAATTTATTGAATCGAAGAAAGATAAAGACAATCCTCCTTTTTAACTCATATGAATATAGTAGTAGATTATGAAACGATGGCGGAGGGGCTTCACAAAGCCCTTTCGTCAACGGATTTGAAAGAGTTGCGCAATACTTTGATTATCCTTGCGGGATATATAGACGGAGCACATTTTTCAGCAGTATCGAAAGCATATAAGGAGCGTATGAAATGGAAATTTCAAGATATAACTATATCCATAGAAACAAATCCAACATCACGGTAGGAATAAAAGGTCAGGTAAAGAGCGTATTCAAGATAGAAGATATAGTGGCAGATGTTTCAAAGGTACAACAGCAATCGATAAAATTATCGATGGAATACAGCAAAAACGCGAAGTTTCCCGATTTTCTCGGCATGGACAAAGAATATACGAAGATACTTCGGGAAATACCGTATAAATTGAGCGATGTCATAGAAAAGAAAGGGCACTACGAGCCGCAACAGATATTGGAATCGTTGAAGTACCTGAAAGGCATTGCGACCGACGAGGAGAGTTTTAAGCGAGAATTTTATAACGAGGTAAACAAATACTACGGCACAAATTTCGATGTGAAACAGACCGAAATATTACTGAAAAAGGGTACGTTTATGTACGTTCCTTATGATTACTCGCATAAACCGTCCGACCCTGTACCTCTACAGGATTGGATAATCAAGAACACAGAACTTGACGAAAGCCAAATCAGAAGAATAAACGACCTCGAGGAATTGAAAAAAATCGCGCAGACATATATCCAGGCGAGGGAATTGGCATGAAATTATTTTATCCCGACATAGAAACTACAGAAAGAGGATTGGAAACGCACGTATTTACAACACAAACAGACGGGGAACGTGCAATAACTGTAAATATAGAGGAATTACTCGGATTTAACGAATACGACACTGAAAACTCCTTTATTATCCTTGTATCGTTTTCCATCTGTAAGCCGTCGCTGATATGGTGTTTGCTGAATAATCCCGAATTCCATCAGCAACGCGAACCGTCTGACAAAACCATGTCATGGAACGTATACGGCGATTATATGGAAATCTACCGCACGAAAAAAGAAAAGATAACGATATGCTCCTACGAAAAGAAGTTCTTGCAGGACTATACGGACGCGGAAACGGCAAAGCGTCTGATGCTTACGGATACATATTTCAAGCCCACGTGCACGCAGACGGCAAAGGCTGAGTTCATGGAGTGCGTAACTGGTTGCAAGAACGAATTCATCAACCGATACAAATTTGACAAGATATTTCCGCAACCTGAGGAGGAAGAGTTCATCACGTGGAAGAAAACGAAAGAAAGCGTGAAAGCGTTCATGTACCTGAAAAAGGCAGGGAATTATAAAGATGTATACAGTTATGATATTCGCGCGTCGTTCCCGTCTGAATTATATAACTCGTTATTTCCACAGGGGAAAGGCACAAGAGGATTGATAGAAGTACCCGTAAAGCATTGGTACATTGCCAAGATACGAGTATACCGCTGTATTCCCATCGTATACGACTTCTTCGGATTATTCGATAAATTCATAGAGAACCAAAGACAGCCGTTTAATACGTACCTTACAAAGGATATGTTGGAATGTTTGGAAGAGTTCTACGATGTAGAATATGCGATACAGTTCAAGTACTCGTATAAGATGCAGAAAAGCATATTCGATAAGTTCATCGAGGATAATATCTACACTCCTGACAAGCCTATACGTAAGTATAACAAGGCGAAAAACAATACGCTGATAGGCTCGTTCGGAGCGAACGACCAATATCCAGTATACGAATACATGATAGGCGGGGACAAGAAAAACAGGGTAAACGCAACGATAACGTATGAAACGAAAGACAAGAAAGCGTTTTATCCCTTGTATCTGTACGTGAACGGGTCGGCAAAAGTCAAGATTTGCAGGTTATTACAATCGAACTGGGAGCATATCATATACGCCAACACGGACGGTTTCGTATCCGATGCCCCCATCGAAATGGATTTAAGATTTAATTCCAGGTACTCCGATGTGGTAGGAAAAGTGGAACTCCGTCAATATTATCTTGAGTTTGCGGTAAAGGAAATATCCAATTACAGCGCGATATTTGCCAACGAGGATGGCGAAATCATGCAAGACATAAGATTGTCAGGCAGACACATCATGGAGCCGCCTACCCACCAACAATTTATCGACGGCGGGTTCGAAACGTTATTACTGCAACAATCGGATTACGGTTTTATCAAGCCCGTAGTGTTCGTGGAACAGAGTTTGAAATATTATCAGTTGTAAAAATTACTCTCTAACATTTCGGAGTAATTACAAAAACTACCGTTTCAGCGCAGACTTGTTTGAAACGAAAGGAACGGACGGAATCCCGTTTTAGGAGGAGGAAATGCGGGTTTTGGTAGCGTGCGAAGAAAGCCAGGCGGTAACGATAGAAATGCGGAAACTGGGGCACGAAGCGTACAGTTGCGATATACAGGCTTGCAGCGGAGGGCATCCGGAATGGCATCTGCAATGTGATGCACTGGAACTTTTGAAGATGAAATGGGATATGATCATCGCACATCCGCCATGTACGTACCTATCCAATGCAGGAGCGAACAGGATGTATCCGAAGAAGGGAGAAATAAACAGAGAGCGTTATATAAAAGCACTACAAGCCAAAGAGTTTTTCATGAAATTTCTGAATGCAGACTGCTCTAAAATATGTGTGGAAAACCCGATGCCGCTGTCAATATTAAAACTACCCAGACCGGATTGCATAATACAGCCTTATGAATTCGGAGAACCATATACAAAACGAACATACTTGTGGCTGAAAGGATTACCACCGTTAATGCCTGTTTTAATTGAAAACGAGCATATTCCATGGGTTGCGGCAACCTCAAAAGACGGACATACATACGGAGTAGCCCGCAGCCAAAAGTTAAGAAGTAAAACATTTCCCGGAATAGCCAGGGCAATGGCAGAACAATGGGCGGGGAAGATAACAGAATAAGGAGACACAATGAACAACGACGAACTGAAAAAAAAGATTGCTGACATCATTTATCATACAGGGTGCACAGGCGCGTGTTGCGAATGTGATTACTCAAAGTATTCAGATGCTGATACCTATTGCAATGCTATGTTGAAAGCAAGTGCCCTTATCGAAGCGGGGATAGGCGATGTGAAAGAGGTAAATTGTGAATTAACCCGTATAGAAGTGCTTAAGCGGGAACGATTCGCAGAAGAACACGGATTTACTCCCGATTGTACGCCTTACTATATTGCAGAACAATACAAACTGCGCGCGGAAGTAGAGGAAGAACAAGTCAAGACATATAGAAAAATAATTGAGAAAATTGAAAAAAATTCTTGGAATAGATTGCATTTGTATCGCGTCATTGTAAATAAAAGTCCGACTTACGACGAAGTAGAGGAATACATCTGCGCCGCTAAAAGCGAAGAAAACGCTCGTTTGCTGTCAGAATATTGCAAAGGTGATGTAAACAAGCCAAAAGAAGATTTTCAGGTACAACATATCGGAGTGTCGGACAACGATTCGTTTGAAGAAATCGTATGCGAGGTCGTAAACTGGTTTTAATTAGTTTTTACTATTGACAAATTCATATAAATGTAGTATAATATAACCAGGGAGAGGGGGCGACAAAGTAGTACTGTTTGGGTTTTATCGCAATTTTAATCGGCGCGAGCCGTCCCATAGTGTCCGAAAGACCAGGCTACCCGCCCCCCTATCTATCCATGGGAAACAGCATTTACGAGAGCCAGGCACGGAAAGTGTTTGACTATAACCAATTCAGAATAAAAATATTGACGGGCGTGCGCGGAGCGGGTAAAACCTACCCCGTGCATGAGCATATCCTGAACAAATATTTCAAGAAAGGCGAGTACTTCGTACTCGTGCGCGAAACACAGGAAGAAGTGGATAATATGCTCGCGGGCGCGTTTTGGGACAGTTATCTATTGGACGATAAAAAGTACAAAGGTCACCAATACACGACCATGGGCAATAAAGTGATAATCGACGGTATCATTGTAGGATATGCGGTCGCTCTTTCCACGTATGGGAAGTTCCGCGGCGCGGTATCGCCCGTAGGACAGCGTGCCGTAAAGTCGAGGCGCGAACAGGAACTCGAGGAACAGATCGAGGAAATGGAAGAGTTCGTCAAGAACAATATCGAAAAGACCACCACCGCGTTCTTCGACGAGTTTATCCCGCTTACCCCGAAAATGTCGGACGATAAAAGATACCATGGATTTCTACACTTTTTGGAAACAGTTTTTCGATTTCGTCGCAATTGTATGGTTATACTATGCGGCAACATTACAAAGCCGTACGATATATTTCTTGAAAATTTCAATTTCAAACAGCCGCTCGATATTTCCTACGGAATCAAAAAATCTTATACGATTTATAAGCCGGGTTATCCGATAAAGCCGCTTGCGGTATGGTGCCATATCAAGCCGAACCCGAAGTGGCTTGCTGCACGAGAAGAGAGCATCGTAGGCATGATTACCCGAGGAAAGGAAGAGGATATGTTCTCGACGGGTGATGCGTACGTGAATACCGATGTAAGGTATATTACGGGCAAACCCGACAAGCGCAAGGCGATGTATAATCTCTCGGACGGAGAACGGCGCGTCACGTTCTGGAAGTCTTTGGAGCGTAATAAGTATTACATTACGGAACCGACGCGGAATAATTACACGACTTACGTATTCGATATCAAGTTATGTCGCCCCGATAACAGGTTGATACTGAAAAGCCTTGAAACGGCTATCGTGGAGATATTTGAAAGCGGGCTTATCGAGTTCGAGAATGCAAAGGTATTCGATACCTTTGTAAATATATTACCGACAAAAAGGAGTAAGAAATGAGTGAATGGTTAGATTTCGGGTTCAGGATAGCGACCTACGCCGCTTGCCTTGCAACGTGGATATTGCTATTGATAGCGCAACTACGGAAAGCGTTCAAAGAAGCGCGCAGCAAAAACACCGAAAAGGTGATGAATATAAATAAAGAAAAGCAGAAAAAAGAAGAAAAGGAGTTGGAACCTATGGCAGTATTTCTATGCGATAAGTGCGGGGCACAGGTAAAAGTGTCCGAAGCGAAACAGTACAACGATTTCGACGTCTGCGCGGCGTGCTATGATAAACTCAACCGCAAAGACGGTGAATTGAAACAGTTGGACGCGCAGATTGCGGAGTATGAACGCGTGCTCGCGGAACTGAAACAGCGTAAAGACCAAGTGGAGCATGAATAATGACGGACGAAGAATTTAACGAACTGCTTACACGGCTTGCGGATAAGGGGTTCAAGCCTGCCGCCACTTCAGAGCCTGAGCCCCCCGCAACAGATGATGAGAAAGACGCGAAAATAAAAGCGTTGGAAGATGAAATACTACTGCTCAGACAGCAGAACGCACTGCTCGGCGCACAGGCGAAAGTAACGCCCGGGGACGAGCAGAAAAAGAAAGACGAGGAAGAGGCAAAACAAGTTGCCGAATATTTTAAAAACAGGAGAGTATAAACAATGTCGCATTTGATGAGTAATGAAAAGGTATTGAAAGCCGCGGGAGTGACCGATGATGAAATCACCGCCATCAATACCGCAGACGCGAACGTAATCGTAAACACGTTGGAGCCTATCTTCAACAAACTGATGTCGTACGTACAGACCCAGCGCGTGGAAGTTGCAAGACTTGATAACCCTTTGCGCGGGCTTGAAAAAGGCTACGCCGCAATGAACGGCGGGAGCCTGAACGGTATGTTCCAGGAAGTCCTTGTACAGGCGCGGGATAAAGGTGCGGATAATCTGTACGGCGGGAAGAAATATGCGCCTAAGACCATTACGAACCCTTACGTAACATTCGATTACGGCAAAGACCCGCTTTCGTTTATCTATAAAATCAACGCGAAAATGGAGCGTATGATTGACTACGATGCGGCTGATATGTTGATGGCGCTCAAAAACAATTCGCTCGATGATTTTATCATGGGCAAACTTGCGGTGCTCCAGTCCGAGAATAACGCGGCTGAGTATGTCATGGAAAACAACGTTCTGAACTGCGAAGAGTATCAATACGATACCTACGCCAACGTACAGAAATTCAGCGATGCGGCGTCCCTCAATGCGTTCATGCATAAAGTGTTTGCAATGCAGAGATACCCCGAATCGAACATGCAGTACAAGAAAGTTAAGTTCAACACCACGAGAGGTACGGGCGATTTCGTGCTTATCATCGATACGCAGTTCGCGTTTGACTTCGCGCAGAAGTTCACCTACAAGCAGTATCTGAAACCGTTCCTGTTCCGTTCCGAGGACAGCGATAACTACGGTATGCAGGAAGAGCGTTCCCGTATCATCGAGGTAGACGCGCTCAATCCTACGACGCTTGCCGCGAATACTAACCTCGACCCCATGAACATGACGAAAGCGACTATTACGGGCGGTAAACTCATCGGGCGTATCGTAGACTTCAACGCCGTGAAGTTCGGCCTCGGGTTCAAATCCGCTATCTCAAAACCTCTGAACGCGCGTACCACGTACTACAACGAAATCCAGGATTACTGTTTCGATATGTGCCCCGCGTATGTAAATGTTCCGTTGGTCATTACAGACGACTTCAAGTCCGACCGTATCATCAACGTTTCCAACGTAGCCGCAGGCGCGTAATAAATTAAAAAGGAGTAGTCAAATATGTTTGTAGACATCAAACTTTACATGACTACGATTGACGAAGAAAATCTGTTTGTGGGGAGTTCACAAGAAAACCGTGAACTCTCCCTCAACAGTTTAAGAGTTCAAACGGAAATCATAAAAGCACCGTTCAATCCTACAGACCCGTTCAGGTTGGAGGGGAACTATCTCGAGTATCAACGTAAATATAATTATGCGCGGTTTAAGTATTACGTGAACAACGACGATACCGAGCCGAGCGTGACGAGGTATTATTTCATACGGGATTTCGAGTACGTAAACGATATGGTCTGCCGCATGGTCTGCGACGAAGATTTAGTGTCCAATATATTCTGGCAGTTGAAATTCGCAAGGTTCTATCCGTCTATGTGTACGTATAACAGCAATAAACTTACGTCGAACGGAAGAAAGTATAAAGCGATAGATGCAGGGCAGATATACGAAATAGAGGAAGAATATAACCTGCTGAAAACGTTTCAAGTTTCGGGACTTCCTACTCTGGCAGTAGGGATTATAGTATTTACTACGACGTTAAAATACGAAGAAAGCACAAGTGAACAATTCGCATATGTAGAAGGAAATACTACTTATCCCATACGTAATTTTGTTTTGCCGTTCGTATACGATTTAACCACAGGAACCGTAAGAGAGGATTTCATATTTTATGATAACTCAAACGATAAACTCCTCGATATTTTCGGACTGGATAAATTTTTAAACCAAACAACAGCGGGATTTGATATCGTTTCCTCAATGGTTTATCTCAATCTTAAAAACGAGATAAACGTGACCGTAACAAAAGACGGGAATAATTATGAGGCTATACTTACGGGAGCGTATACGAATTTCATAAAATATTTAAACGTTGCCAACGTTGGGAAAATAGCCTTAATAAAAAAATCACCGTCAGCATATGAAACGTTTATAGAAAATCTTCCTGTCGATATGTATTCTATTCCTGAGTATAGGAAACTGAATATATTCAACGGCGGAAACGTCTATGAATATGATATGCGACAAATTATTCCTTACGCGGGCACAACAAGAATAACGTATAAACAATCTTTCGTGCCGCCGTATCGCACGACGTTATATTTTAATGAAGAGCGGATACAGTACACGCCGAATAACTTTATCAGTTTCAATAACGATACCACGTTCATGGACTTTTCCAGCGCGTACGCAGACTGGTACCGCCAAAACTATAATTCCCAAATTATGGGGTTAAAAGTAAAGCAGGAAACCGAACGTGAAAATCTTGGCGTGCGTACAGCGGCTGGACTGGCGAATACGGTGGTAGGAATAGGCGCAACACTTGCAGGAGGACAGATATCGGCGGCGTTAAATAAAAACGCGGCCGCACCTGCATTGGCAGGGGTAAACGCCGCAAAACAAGCGACAGACTTTGCAACGAACACGATTTCAAACTATCTCACGCTGAACAACAACCAAGCGAAAGAACGGAAACTGCAAGAGTTTCAGATACAGGACTTGAAGAATACTCCGTCGGAAGTTTCATTCGGCTCGTCTATCGTTCCGTTTATCGTGAATAAAATGTATATGCGGGTCGTTGTGTTCAAGAATATATTCTATGATGAAATCGTGAAATATCATAAGGCTTACGGTTTCGAAAGCATGATTGATATTTCCGACAGTTTCCAACAGCATACGCTGTTCGATTACTACCGCGCGGACGATACCGTATTGAACACCGATGAGGTTTTCCTCGATGAGATGGAACGCAGTCAGGTAGAAGATACGTTTTCGAAAGGTGTGCGCGTGTGGTATGACTATAACAACATGAAAAACTTTACTATAGAAAATCCAGAAAAGGCGGTGTAAAATGGGAAAACTAAACGACAGGCTTATGCAACTCGAGGCCGCCAATAATAAATCGCAAAAGGATAACCAAATCCTGCGCGAGCAAATATTTAAACTGACCGCACAGGCGGCGCGCGCAAAGGTCGAGAAAAGCGATAGGGCGAAACTCCGCAATCATGTGAAACGGCTATACATGAACTCTTTCCAGGAAACGGCTATATCAATTTTCGATTGGCAGAACTTACCTGAACCAAAGGAAATCGTAGGCGGTACAAGATTCGACAGTAAGCGTATAGAAAGCATGATTGCGCGATGCGGCCGCGTGGCGATATTCCCGTATTATTACTCGTTCCCAAATCCTGACGGGCATATGGTACGGAAAAAGACATACCTCGCGTTACCGTTTACTGGCTCATACGGTCTGGACTGCTACGGTGAGTTCGGCGTGGTGCGTCCTTACGCGGCGTTCGGCGGGTCGCAGTATTTCAAAGACATGATAGTCAATAAGGACTGCGTTATCGTTTCAGACTTCTTCTTTCCTACGCTTACGGCGGGTAACACGTCGTTCACGGTATTTCAGGCGATAGAACTGTACGCCGCGATGGTAGCCGACTGCGAAGTAGCGAAAAAGGTCAACCGAAACTGGATAAAACTCCCGATGCTGTTCGGTATCGACACGAGCGACGAGGACACTATCAAGACCGCAAACGCATTGTCTTTGGAAATCAAACAGTTACTGCTTGCGACCGAGGATAACGAGGACGCTTTCGTCTCCCGTGTCGTGCCGTATCTCAAGACGCTGAGCACCAACGCGCAGTATTTCGGGAAAGAATTATCCGAGGAAATCAAGAACTACAAAAACGAAATGTTCGAGTTCCTCGGCATAGCGCATAACCAGAACGAAAAGAAAGAACGGCAGATAACTTCCGAAATCGAAGTCACGGCAGACCAATACAACATGAATATAACCAAACGCCTGAAAAACCGTACCGATGCTTTGGAACAGGCGAAACGGCTATGGCCTGAGGATTGGGGCGGCGTGAACATAAAAGTAAACCTGAACGGGTTCAACGAAAAGGAGGAGAAGAAAGATGGCGAACCTGACGCTGACGCTGAAAGAGATTGATTTAATTATCGGCGGGATTACTTCTCCGCGTGAACCGCATCAGGGTGTATTCGATATGTGCTCGGGCGATATCAACGTGGAGTACCTCGGGGAAAACTGGGGTACTTCAGATATCGAAACGCTTATCATGAACGAGTATGCGTTCCGCGAAATGGCGTTCGAAACCATTGAAGAGTTTCAGCAGTATTTTACGAACATATGGAACCGTGGTTTTTACGTAATGAAACAAAACGTAGAGAACGCGCAGAAAATGTCGTTCCAAGACCAATCCGAAGAGTATTCCGAGAACACGAGCGCGACGTCTACGTCGACTACGAACGCGAGCGGGGACAGTAAGTTTACAAACGTACCGAACCAGTACAACAAGGATACCGACGCAGGGCTTACCTCGAGGAATATGAATACTTCCGAGGGCACAGGAACAAGTTCAGGTTCGGGGGAACGTACGTTTAACTCAACCAAAACAGGGAACCCGTTCGAAAAATGGCTCGCGTACTCGGAGCGGAACCGTAACATTATTTATAAATTCGTGGATAGTTTCAATCCCATATTCATAAATACCGTTACGATACAAAATTTCTATAGGAGATATCTCGATGGCTACAATAAATGACAAGACCTATTCGGCATCGGAACATGAGCCTAAAACCGTCGCGGAACTGCTGTACCGCATGGAATTAATGCTGAAACAAGCGTTATTGCTCGGCGGGTTAAACTATAAAGGAATATACGATAGCGAAACAGTATACAGCAAAAACGACGCTGTTGTATATTCCGAAGACGGGCAAGGTTATGTACACGTAGGGGAAACCGATACTACAGGCGTTCCGCCTACAGATACAAGCGTATGGGAAATCTATGTAAGCGGCGTGCCTGGTGTTCCAGGGAAAGACGGACGCGGCGTTCAATCAGTACAACTTATGGAGGTATAATAAATGGCTACAAGAACTTATGAAATAAAAGGTAAATACACGGACGGCACTGATTATACCGCTGGTACATTTACAGTTTCAGACGGTACGAACGGAACCAACGGTACGAACGGAACCAACGGTACGAACGGGAAAGATACGCTTGTATATTCGAATGTAATACATACAAACGCACCAACCGTAGGTGCAATGAAAGTACTCGTTTCAACGGATTTTAATAGAATGCCAGTGATAAACGATGAGTTTATAGGTGTATGCCAATATGAAACGAATAAATCATTTATTGCAGTATGGCGGGTTCAACTTGTAAGCGGAGGAAATGTTACTTGTAATATTGTAAATTACGTTATTACAACAGGTGCTACAGGTCAGAAAGGCGCAAACGGCACCAATGGGTTAGATACATTGACTACTATATTCATCCCTACATTAACCACAGGAGATACAGGAGAAATTGTAACTTTTGAAACTGACTCGTTTAGCAGATACCCGGAAATAGGCGATAAATTTTATTGTCCAGTTAACCTACCTAATAATAGATCAGGAATCGCAACGTTTGGAGTAACAGAAGTTGATTCAACGAATACAACAACAGCGTTACTGTTGTATACTGAAACAACAGGAAATACGGGAGAGGCGGGACAACAAGGAAAAGGCATCGTGTCAATACAAGTAGTTGAGGTGTAATCATGGCAAAATTTGAATTAAAGGGGAAATACACCGATGGTTCCGACTGGACAGCAGGTACTTTCGACGTGCCTACAAGTCTAAAGTACCAACATAATATTTGTATGAAAACAGACGGAGCATATGCTATTTCATTTCAAGTAGTATCTGACGTCCCACGTAAATATATCACAATTTCGCAACTTAAAGATTTGTTTTCTGAATTAATCGACTACCCCGCATCGGGTCTTGTTTTAGTCGGGACCGCATATAAGAATGTGTGGTCAATTAAAAAGGTAACAAATATTATATATATTCAGCCGTGGGAAGGTTCATCAAGCGCCGCATATGCTTTGAATGATACAGCAATGATAACACAAGATACTGTTGTAAAACTTTAATTTTTAAACGGGGTTTATTATTAGCCCCGTTTATTTTTATTCATAAAATGTATATTTATGCACTTTCGACAAAATTCGCGCGTATTCGACATTTTTCGCATTGCCCCCAGGGGCAGGATTTATACCATTGTGAAATTATTTTTCACCAAATTTTCACATAACTATCACATTTAGAAAGGTGAGTTGTAACCCTCCCTGTTACATCCCATCC
>PPYF01268623.1_pt1 | contig 13360 bp, 17 predicted proteins | sample 1559871 | NCBI WGS metagenome assembly PPYF01 (sample SAMN08240021, study PRJNA423297) | Human gut metagenome, whole genome shotgun sequencing project. | reverse complement strand
AACTAATTCTAACATAGGATGTCCACTGTGGATTTTTTATTTTATTTTTTGTTCAAGTTGATTATACAATCTACCGAAAAATAAAAAATAGAAAAACATAAATTAACATATAAATACCTAAGCTTTTAATTTGGACCAATAAGCCCAATCAACCTGACCTGAAATTGAAACAGTAGCACCTTTAGGAACCGGAACACAGGCACTGATTGTACCAGTACCATAACCACGAGGGCAGACATATCCTAAGGTTTTACCATTTACTTGTACAGTAAGTGACTGCGGCTTACTGCTGCCACCGGCAGTAACAAATCCTGCTTCCTTTGCAACAAAAGTTCGCGGGCCTGAGCCTAAATATTCAGGTTGGCCAATATCTAAATCACTAGCTTCAACACTATATCGTTGAAGCTTTACAGTAGAACGAGGCAAAGATTCAGTATCACTATAAATATTGACAGTAACAGAGCGCTGCTTTATAGAAGATGAATAACTCGATTCTTCTCCTAAAATAACTTCTTTAGAAAAGACAGTGCCGGCTATCTTTGCTTTTGCTGAAGAAGATAAATTTGAATATGGCATAGAACGCATAAGTTCAGCTTCAGATGCAGCATACTGCTGAGCTTGCAGAGTAGTTTTATTAGAACCAGTGCTGTTGATAGCAGCCTGGCTAATCTTTGCTGTACTGACGCTCAGAACAGAGCTGACAACAGCAAGAACTAATACGACTGCGAGAAGAGCACTACCTTGTTTTTTCGAGCTGTGAAGATTTTTCATTTTAAATCCTTTCTTAGCTCAGACAAAACAAAACTATACTTTCATGATAAAATAAAGGGCATAGTAGGGAGGACGGTTCTCATGAGGTTTTTGAGCTTCAGTAGCTACAGCAAGAGAAGTAATTGTATTAGAAGTATATGAAGTCATAGAACGAAATCCATCAGAATAGTGACTGCCATTCCAACCTTCATAGCCTGCACCAACAGGAAGCATGGAAGCTTTAAGAACAGTATTACCATTCTGACGTATAAAAGAGCCACTATTATTCCCCGGATGCTCATAACCCCAATAATGATAATGACTACCAATTTGTGGAGCTTCTAAGGTAACTTCATTCTCACCACCAATATCTGTGAGCTTATAAGCATCTCCTGCACCAACAATAAAACGATTTCTTAAATCAGGAGTACCATTTTTACCATCACAGAGATAGAAACCATCAGGGATTTCATCTAGCTTACCATACCAGGGAAGAATGGTACCTTGGGGAACACTGGTGCCATTGGAAACAGAATAACGAGTGAATTTTAAAGAAGCACGAGGAAGTGTTTCGCTATTACTATATACGTTGATCGTAACGTCCTTCTGTTTGATTTTATCGTTATCGGGATAATCTGTCTCATCACCAATAATCACTTCGTCATAGAAAGTATTAGAATTCGAAATTATAGATTTTGTCTGAGCTGTTAAATCACTATATTTTTCGGCTTTCACCAGTTCAGCCTTGCTTGCAGCATACTGCTGTGCCTGAAGAGCAACCTTAGAGCTGCCAATACTGTTTTGGGAAGCCTGGCTGATTTTAGCAACACTCACAGCCATAAAGCTAGAAATGACGCTTAAAACCAGAACTACTGCTAAAAGTGCACTGCCTTTACGGTAGAAGGACTTTTGTAAAGTGGGGGGGTACAACGATATTTTCGCATAATTATATCCTTTCCCTCGCAGCTCAGATATTAAATTCTATAATTTCATAATATAGTAAAGTGCATAATACGGCGGTCGATTTTCATGCGGTTGATTTCCACCAGCAGACTGAGTTAAATGTTTATCTTTAAAAGTGCCGCCATAAGAAGAACCATCACAAGAAATCGAATAAATATTAGAACCATAATACCCGGAATAAATAGTATGTTCATGCTTAGGCATTTCCTTTATAGTCAAAACATGAGTGTTTTCACCACCAGTATTACTTAGTTTATAACTTTTACCCGCACCGACCAAAAATCTATCCCGAAGATCAGGAGTACCTTTTGTACCATCACAAAGAGCAAAACCATCTGGGATGTTAGCTTTATCTCCGTACCACGGAATGATAGAGCCTTGGGGTACGCTAGAAGCATCTGTAGAAACAGAGTACCGCATAAGCTTAAGGCTGCTACGTGGTAATGCTTCGCTGTCTTTATAGACACGGATAATACATTCACGTTGGCTTATATTACTGTTGCCAGGATATTCACTTTCTGCACTAATACTTACTTCATCATAAAAACCATCTGAATTTGAAATTACTGTCTTATTTTGAGCTGTGAGTTCATCATATTTTGTGGCTTTCACAATATCTGCTTTAGATGCAGCATATTGCTGAGCCTGTAATGTAATCTTGTTTGTACTTGTACTGTTTATTGCTGCCTGAGTCAGCTTAGCTGTTCCAACGGAAAGCATACTGCTTATGACAGCAAGAATGAGTACAACTGCTAAAAGAGCAGAACCCTTCCTACATTTTTGTGTAATGGGGGGGTACAACGATATTTTTTAAAAACACATTTCATTTTGCTTGCTCCTTACAAGCTCAAAATAACAGTAATAACATAATCAGGACATTATTAGAAGAACAGTAGTATGTGTAATTGCAGCACCACTAGAAGCGTTAGTCGAAATAGTAATTGTAGAACCAGCTGCAAGGGAAACCTTATAATCTCCACAAGCTGACTGGCTAGTATCAAAGTACCATCCATGCCCTTTACTACCGGTTCTATAAGAATACGTATCCATAGATAGAGTTCCGACACTACTAATCTTCACAGTATTAGTCCATGTTCCAGAACTATGAGTATCAAAATCAGTAATAGCTAATACAGACAAATGGCTGATATTACCTGGAAGCGTATATGTTACAGAACCATCTTTAGGTATAGAAAACACCTTAGAAGATATAGTGCTACTAGAAGGAACCTTATATCTGATAAAATTGACCGTAGCTCTAGGCAACGATTCACTATTACTATATATATTAACAGTTACATCACGCTTTTTTAAACCTCCAGATAAATCAGTTTCATCTGAAAGTACTATCTCTTTTTGAAAACCTGAATCTGAAATAGACTGTTTATTTTGAGCCTTCAAATCTGAATAATTTGTTGACCGTAATAATTCTGCCTCAGAAGCAGCATATTGCTGCGCCTGGAGCGTAGCTTTGTTAGAACCGGTGCTATTGATAGCAGCCTGGGTAATCTTGGCCGTGCCTATGCTCATAACTGAGCTGACCACAGCAAGAATTAAAACTACCGCAAGAAGGGCAGAGCCACGTCGATAATTTTGTATCGTGGGGGGGTACAACGGTATTTGAATTTTACTATATTCATAATCTTGCTCCTTTCGACTCAACATCGATATATGGAGCAGATATTAATTCAGGTTTGACAAAAAGACAGATAAAACGTATAATAAACACAAAGAGACAACTGGTTGTGGAAAGCCGGTTCTCCTCAAAACTTTAGTGATTAGAAAGAAACCGTCTTACCGCTTAGGCGGTTTTTTTCATGCCGTAATTACTTACGATACGAAAGGATCAGCACGACCAGAGTTGCGAAAGCAATCATCAGAGATAACGCTTCGAAAACAGTCATAACATCACCCCCACTCATTAGGGAGTAGGAAAACCGACTACCAGCTGTCTCAACTGGTATTATAACATAATATTAAATTTTTGAAAATGCACCTGCAATGGTGTGTTTTTTATTTTAAGCAGCTTTGATGAAATCTGTTTTTTGCTTAATTTGTTCAGAGTAATCGCTTTCATCTGAAAGAATTACTTCTTTTTGAAAACCTGAATCTGAAATATCTGCTCTAGATTGAGCTGTCAAATCAGTATAACTAATAGATTTAATAAGGTCTGCCTCAGAAGAAGCAAACTGCTGCGCCTGAAGCGTAGCTTTGTTAGAACCAGTGCTGTTGATAGCAGCCTGGGTAATCTTTGCCGTGCCTATGCTCATAACTGAGCTGACCACAGCAAGAATTAAAACTACCGCAAGAAGGGCAGAGCCACGCCTATAGTTTCGTACTATGGGGGGGCACAACGGTATTTAAATTTTACTACATTCATAATAGTACACCTCAGAAAACAAAAAGCAGACGGCGGCTACGCCACCGCCTGCGGTGAGAAAAAGAATTTAGAAGCTACGAACAACAGCAGTCATATCGGTACCACTTGCATCTTTAGGAGTGCAGGTAACGGTACGATCAGCCTGGCTGTAGGTATAAGCAGCACCCCAAGGATCCAAGATGCTGTCAGCACTTACAGTGGTGCCTTTAGTCTGAGTCAGGAATTGATGAGCAGTACCATCAACAGCTTTATCTGCAGAAAGACCGGTAATCAAAGAAGCAATATCAGCCGGCGGAGTGGAATCAGTACTCATAGCCTCGTATGCAAGAGCTGCAGTACAGATAGCTTCCATATCCTGACGCATTTGAGCCATCTTACGGGATTGCTGTGCCTGAGAATAACCGAAGAAAGCACCAACGGACAGCGCAATGATAATAGCGCAAGCTACCATGATCTCAATAAGGGTAAAACCTTTACGACGTTTACAATTCAGTTTATTCTTCAATGTCTTTAAAGAAAACATTTTAAAACCTCCCCTAAAAATTTTTTTCGAAATAAAGTGCTTGTTAGTCAAAAATTTACCGCAATCAGAAGCCACCTATGCCGATATCGTCACCGGCAAAAGAGTCTTTATAGCTGCCTGTATCATTTTTCTTGTTTTTACCACATGACCACACACCGAAACGTCTGTTAGTATTATCAACTGAAAACATATAAGTCGTTCCCCATGGATCTGTAAGAGTATCACTATCAAGCCAGGGACCATATGAACCGGATTTGGTAGTGAGAGCAGACAATTTATTTGGATAGGAACCCATTTCAAATTTATACTGCTTGATAGCAGCACTGATACTGGAAACATCCGTCTGAGCTTTATTATGTCTGCCTTGGTCAAGAAGCGTACTGCCTATAAGAATCGCGCCGACAGCCAGGGCAACGATAATGGCACAGGCAACAAGAATCTCAACGAGCGTAAACCCTTTCCTGCTTCTTTTCCAAAATAAAAAACCACGGCTTTTTAACTTTACCGTGGACAACATTTTTTTCACCTCCTTATCCTCGGTATTTATTCCATAATATTGGAAGACTTCAAGCAAAAGCTTTCGTTTCCAATCCCTCGGAAAAGGAGGTTGAGCAATATTTAATTTTATATTTATCCTGTCTGTATAACAGACAGAGAAAGGCTATTTATTATAGAGAATTTCTTTGCCATCAGAATACCTGATAATATTCTGACCGGAGTATATACTACAGATACCGATATCGTCACCTTGAACACAATCTGGCGTATTAGAAAGAGTAGAATCAAGCTCTTTATTGCTTCCATAGCTTAAAACGTAATATATGCCACTACCATAATAAGTATAAAAATAATCCTGATCCCATGGATCCTTCAGCATGTCAGTATCAAGCCAAGGACCATATTCACCATTTTTCTTAGTCAAAGTCTCAAGACTATCTACCGGGTTTCCTGTATCAAAGAAATACTGGCGGACAGCAGTATCAATAGTAGCAATATCTGTCTTTGCCTTATTATATTTGCCGTTTTCTAAAAGATTATGCCCGATAAAGACAGCACCGGCAAAAAGAGCAATAACTACAGCACAGGCTACAATAATCTCAACAAGGGTAAAGCCGTGTTTTTTAGAAGAAGAAAAAACCACGGTTTTTTGCTTTACCGTGGATAACATTTTCTGCACCTCCTTATCCTCGGCAAATTATTCCATAATATTGGAAGACTTCAAGCAAAAGCTTTCGTTTCCAATCCCTCGGAAAAGGAGGTTGCAAGATATTTAATTTTTATGTATCAGACACTAGAGATACGGCTCATGTAATCAAACATCGGTACAAGAGTAAACATAAACATAAGGACAATCAATAAGCCCATCGGAAGCATTACAAGAAGAGTAATCTTCGTTGAAGTAGGCTCAATCATGTTATTCAGTAAACGTTCATAATACTTGCAGTCATGCTCTAAAGCAAGAGTGATATGATTAGATTTCTCACCTGCGTTGATGCTGGCAAGCAGCATATTATCAAAGACAGGTGTATCACCATGATTATGATGCTGCATACTGTCTGCAAGGGTATTACCTTTGATGATATCCTCACGTACTTTGCCAACAGCATTGGAAACAATGCTATTGTCTACAACCTTACTAGCCTGCGAAAGGCTGTCAGTCAAGGTAAGACCACTAGAAAGCATCAGATTCAGAACAGATGCCAACTGATGTTGCACAAAGAAGAAATGCAGCTTACTGTAAATAGGAAGGCGCAACTTCCAGCTATCAACAATGCCAACATTATTAGAACTGAACCATTCCCAGGCTTTATAAAAAAACCAAAGAGCAGGTAAAGTAATAAACCAGTAATCAACAACACCATTTACACAACCCGTGACAAAGCTGACAATCCAAGGGAGAGGAATGCCGGTCTCTTTATAAAGCTTTACATATTCGGGAATTGCAATCTTGATATAAGCAATGGTCATAATTGCCATGAGTACTGCAGCAATCTTAGGGATAAAAAGAGCATTTTTTACCTTGCTATAAAGATTATGCTGCAACCACATCAGTTCAGAAAGCTTGAGAAATGTATCAGATAAGCGACCGGCACGATCGCCAGATTCAATAGTAGGAGCAACCAGCCTGGGGAAAACGCCTTCCTTCTTGAAAGCTGCACCAGTGGCTACGCCAGCAGATAAATTACGGCTGATATTTCTAAGAGCCTGACCTAATTTGGCATTAGTCTGTACATGTGCAATCTCATTGATAGCCTGCTGCAAGGTACTGCCAGATTTCAAAAGCATGTAAAGCTGATCAAAACAAGCGTAAAAATCAGCTAATTTAGGCTTATCTGCACCAATAAAAGCATTGATTTTTTCCACGAAGCTCATTATTTACGCCTCCTTGAAAAATAACCTTCTTTAGCGTTATTGACTTGATTTTCGAAATCTGCTGCCTGACTGATAAGCTCTTCATCGGGTTCGATGCAGCTGAGAAGTTCTTCTAAAGATATATCACCTTTAATGACATGAGCAAAACCCTTATCCCAAAGGCTTTTAAAACCTATGTTTTTTCGAAGGAACAGTTCAATATCTACAAGGCCATGCTTTTCGGCAAAATAATCACGAAGATAGTTATTGAAAGGAATAATCTCAATGATAGGAATACGTCCGGCAACACCTGTAGAATTACATTCACTGCAGCCGTCAGAAATATAAGTGACATAATCACCATTCATATCCCTGGTCAAAGCTTTCTTGTCTTCAGCACGTAATTTATCAAGAATTTCCTGCGGCACCTTAATCTGATGCCTGCAATGAGGACATAAGGTAGATAAAAGCCTTTGACTTGCAATACCTACAATCTGTTCAGCAAAACCGCTGACATTTACGCCCATATCTTGCAGACGTCGGAACACTGAAACAGAATTACGTACATGCAGCGTTGTGAAAATCAAATGGCCTGTCTGGGATGCCTGCACAGCAGTAAGGGCTGTTTCAGCATCACGAGTCTCACCAACAAGCATGATATCAGGATCCTGACGCAGAGAACTACGTAAGCCGCGCTGGAAAGTATAGTTAGTACGCTCATCTTCAGCATAGCGCACCTGGCTTTGAGCAATACCATCAATATAACGTTCAATCGGATCTTCAAACGTTACAATAACGTATTTACCAGTCTGATTCAGCTCGTTAAGGAGAGAGTAGAGAGTAGTTGTCTTACCTTCACCAGTCGGACCACAGATAAGGATAATGCCATTGGGCTTATAGATCAGAGAGCGAAGAAGCTTTTCCTCATCAGAGTCAAAACCTAAATCTGAAATCGTAGGAATAACATCAGAAGTAGAAAGGATACGGAGAACAACCTTATTACGTTCGCCATCACCACCATAAGGCATAGTGGAAAGACGAATGTTTTTACCTACAAAAGTGAAACGGCCATCCTGCGGAATAAGATTATTTACGTTAATATTGGCATTAGTCTTATAGATACGGGTAATCATAATCTCATCTTCAACAGATAATGTCATACCACTGTCAACTAAGACACCATCACGGCGATAGATGACGTTCGCACCATTGCGCATCGGCGTGATATGGATATCACTGGCATTTAAAGCAATACCTTTCTGCAGGATTTCCTCACTTTTTCTGGTCTGCTCACTGGTAACAGATGAATTGCGCTTTTCCTCAACAGCCTGCAGAGCTGCAGGCTGAAACTGCTGCTTATAATGAGCATTAAAGCCGGCAGTGAAATTATTGTAATCACAGGCCAAGAAGTCAATTCTCTCTACATCAGAGTAATTCTTACGAACAAGAGCAAGGATAATGCTCATATCCATAAAATTATCCTCAAAATGACTAGTCACAACAGTAAGAGTATGACTGTCCTTATCATAGGAAAGAGGCATCATAAAACGCTTTTCCATGATATCCTTGTCAAGCATAGCTAATACATCAGGAGATATAGATTCATTGACCAGATTATCAGAATACTTATTGTTCATGTCTGCCACCTTCATCCATGCTGTCAATAACAGCACGCATCATAGCAGTAGATTTCTTAAGTTCACGGCGGAGCTTATCATTTTCTGCATTTTTAGCCTTAAGCTCAGCTTCACGAGCTTTTAAGGTATCCTCAAGCTTATCTTTATCAACCTTAAGAGAATCATTTTCATTTTCAGCAGTTTTTCTGGCTTTATCCGCTGCAGCTGCTTCGGCTTTAGCCTTATCAAGCTCAGCCTTTGCATCAGCATCAGTTCTTGAATTAGGAGCATAACCTTCACGCTCTGCACGCAGCTCGTTCAGTTTATCTCGTAAGCCTTTAGTAGAAGTCTGCGTCTCAACTTTTGGTCTGCCATGCTCGTCATAAACAATAGTAGGAGTAATGGCAATCACAATCTCAGTATCTTTTTTCTCAATACTACGGGATTTAAAAATTTCACCAAGAATAGGGATTTTAGAAAGGAAAGGAATCTGCTTGATAGATTTGATTTCCTCGTTCTTAAGCAGACCGCCCAAAAGAATAGTTTCACCATTCTTTACACGCACAGTAGTTTCGGCACTACGTTCGCTAATTTGCGGAGCTTTATTATTACCACTTTCAACCCACTGAGAAATAGTGGAAACACTAGGCTTAATAACAAGTGTAATGGTTTCCTTATCCAGTTCATTGATTCTAGGCAATACTTCTAGTTTTACACCGACTTCTTTGTATTCAACGGAAAGTGAAGTATCACTGTCAGTATCATTGGAATCGCCGGTAGAAGTAAATACAGGAACCTTATCACCCATAAGGATAGAAGCTTTTCTGCCATCAAATACAGTCACATTAGGACGGGCAAGAACTTTACCTTTAGAAAGAGTTTCCTCGTGATTAGCAGTTATACCGAATTTAAAGCCATTATACCCGCCAACAGATGTATCTTTAGTCCAAGAATCGCTAGAATAAGACAAACCCATTGAACGGTCCTTTCCTTTGGAAAGCTCGACAACAGTAGCTAAAATATTGACCTGCTGCTGCGCTTTGTCAATATTACGCAGCTCGCTACGAACTCTGTCAATAGTTGACGTACTGCCGCTTACAGTAAGAGAATGAGTTTCATTGTTGACAACTACCTTGGCATCATCAAGCACGGAAAGCTGCTTTGCAGCAGCATCAGGCTCAATATGTTTCAGTTTAATTGTTTCTATACCAGACATGGACTTATTGGGAGCAATAAGCACAGTATCCATATTATCAAGGTACTCGTAACTGAAATTATTGGAGAGAGCAAGCGCACGCAATGCTGTATCAAAATTAGTATCATCCATGTGCATGGATACACTGCCTTTTAAATCACCATTTATTACAATATTACGGCCACTCTTATAACCAAGTGCACGCAGAGCATCTACAAGCGGAGTACCAGGAGCGAAATCAATAGGGAAAGCAAATCCCGTATTAGTAATAAGCATCATAGCTGCAAGAACAGCCGAAGTAAATTTTGCTGGTTTCATTTAATTATCCATCCTTCCGTCAACGTTGCGCTATGAAAGCGCCGTTGACATAAGCACCTTTCATAGTTACATTACCAATAGTCCCGAATTCTGTATCCTGCCCGGTGCGCGCGGTAATTGATTTACCTCCACGGCTGATTATAACAACATCAGGTGGAAGTACACCTAAAACAACCAATTCACCACCTGAACTGCCAGGCAATCCACCGGGCATAGAAGGAACATCAGGAGGAGTAGGAGCAGCAATTCCAGATGGCATATTCATATTACCTGTAGGAAGTGCAGATGCATCAACCAAAAATCCAAAAGGACTGCTGGAAGAAGCATAAGCAACACTGCCGGTAGAAATACCAAGTGAAGCAAGATTGATTACAGGAATCTCATTCATCTGAATTTCTTGCGGAATAGAAACGTAATTCCAGGCTGCAAATGTACCAAAACCCATAAGCATACTAACAGTATAAGCGGCCAACTGAGCAGTTATTGATATTTTTTTCATAGCACTTTTGACCTCCTTAATCTAGTTATAATAGATATTGTAATCAAGTTTGACTTTAATTAATCCCTGAGAACCTGTATTAGAAGCACTACTAGAATTATCTGTGCTGACAGAAGCATTGGTAATAACAACAAAATGCTTTTTCTCAAAATCACTTAGAGCAGCATTAAGGTCATTCCAATCCCCAATAAGATCAACAGAAGTTTTGCGAGCTTTCAAAGGACCTTTGTCATTACCCTTGTCATTCTTCACACTGACAACAGTAAGCTTATGTTCCTTTAAGATATCAAGCTGCTTCTTTTGAATATCATCAACATCGGCAGCCTTACAAGGTTTTAAAATCAACTTGTAAAGATTAGTTGCATCTTTATAATCAAACTTCTGAAGCCATACATTCTGAGATGCAAAATTACTTGCCTGCTTATTATTTTCAGTCATTTTAGATACAAACATTGAAGACAACATTACACTACCTGCAAGAGCAGCTATAGATAAAAAACCAGCAAGAAAAATCTTTGTCTTGAAATTTGACTTATCTTCAGAAAAAGAACCCATTACTTGCCACTTCCTTTCGATTTAGGAGAAGATTTAGCTACAGCTTTCTGCTCATCAACATGCACTATAATAGTAAATTCATTCGTACCCTTATTATTGGAAATAGAAGCAACACCGGCCTTTTTCCCTTTGCCAAAGTCCAGGGCAGATATATAGGCATTCACTGAATCCTGGTTCGGCGTAAAGCCTTTAACAGTATACTGCTCAGGAGAAATGACAATATCAGTCAAAGTAACATCTGCAGGACGGGCATTTACAAATTTATTTATGATTTCATAAACATTTACGCCACGCGGACGGCCCTGCTTCATCAAAGCAGCACCCCTGCTAAGATTATTATTCAGCGATTGCGCCTTACCATACAACTCCTGGCTATACGCTGGTTTAGGTGTAGCCATATAAGCGTAAGCCAAAGCTAAACCGCTTGTAACAGCACCAGCAAGGCAGAAAACACAAACAGTATTTGCAATAAACTGGTAAACTGGCCGTTTGAACTCATAAGCCGCTTTTGCAGTCTCACTTTTTCTCAAAAAGTTTCCGTAATTTACCGATAACACTATTTTTACTGCCTCCTTTATCTGGATTAGATTTGACCGTTTCAACATTACCTGCAGCAAGCATCTTGGAATTAACAACGCAGCCGGCAGCAATAACACTCATTTCGCAGTTGTATCTTGATAAGCCATTAAAAGGCAAAAGCAAAAAAGGTTCAAGATCACTGCTAGAAACAGTCTGACTGTTCATTTTGCTATTATTGATAGGATAATAATGCTCAATCATATTGAAGATGATATCTCCGATTGAGTCACTGTAATCTCCGTTCATCATGAAAGCAAGACTACCGAACTGATTGACAACCACTGTAAGCCCCTTAGCATGAACCATGACCTGTTGTTCAGAGCAGTTTATAAGCTTACATAAACTGCTTACAATATCACTGATACCAAATAAGGTTAAGCCAAGAGTTTCACAGGCTTCCTTTATGTTATTAATATACAGGGCAGGGAGGTATGCAGAAGTAACAGTATAGACTTCATCATCTTCGTAACAGCTTACAACGCTTGCCACGCAGTCCTTATATAGATCAGTAAAACCTTGCGGAATGTTTTCAATACATAAAGACAAAATACGTTCTTCTTTATCAGCAAAAGTCTTGTCAGACACATCACTGAAAGAAGAAGCAGCTGCCTGCCAGGTCTTATAAGCAAGTCCGCTGCCGGCAGTAAAGGCAAAATAGATTTTATGTTCAGCTGCAGCCTTCAAATCACCACCAAAGCAGGAAGAAAGCAAAGATTTAACGCCATCTGCAGAACTCAGGAAAGAAGACAGATCATCAAAATGTCTGCTGTCAGCTTCCAAAATATTGACTGTTTTATCTTTTACAGTAAGACTGACACAAGATACATTATTATTACCTAATATAATTACGATGCTCAAAAATCATCACTCCCTATGCAAGACTTGACGCATCTTCTGCTTTTGTTATATTTGTTTTGAAGTTAAGCATCTGGATAATCAAAGGTGTTCTCTGAATCAGTTTTGCACTGCCAGACTTCAAGAGACGCCTTGCCTTGCCAACATCGGTCTTATTAATCTCCTTACCGTCTGAGCCACGAACAATAACATCCTTTATGAGTTTCATAATATCCCTCCGTTAAAAAATCACTGAAGTGAAATAAACCACAACAGGCACTTTATAACGGAGGACTTAAGTTTCCGTTCCCTCGTGCAAAGGTTAGAATCAGATAAATAAAAAAAGGCACTGAAACAAGCGCACAAGCGCTTGTTCAATGCCTCCGATAACCGGGTATTCAGTTAAAATGTTTATAGAGCTGCAGGATTACTTTCCAAGCTTATCATTATTCTCTGTAACAATATTCTTAAGAACTTGGCCAGCCTTAAAAACTGGCGTAACAGATGCAGGAATAATGATTTCTTCTTTAGTTGCCGGATTAATGCCCTTACGCTCACTACGGGCACGTACCTCAAATGTACCAAAACCAACAATACGAATTTTATTATCTACAGTCAGATTATCTGCAATCAAATCAGTAAAAGCTTCTAAGAATTTTTTAGCACTAGACTGAGTAGAACCAGTTTTTTTAGCAAGTTGGACAATTAAATCTTTTTTATCCATAAAAAACTATACCTCACTTATTTTTAGCCTTAATATACCACATACAACACAATTTGTACAGACTTTTTTTAT